>ERZ802822.2325-NODE-2325-length-10665-cov-11.931998_pt1 | contig 10665 bp, 9 predicted proteins | sample MGYA00345649_ERZ802822 | MGnify/ENA primary metagenome ERZ802822 (study PRJEB30503, sample SAMEA104212359) | marine metagenome | biome: Westerlies Biome; feature: [SRF] surface water layer (ENVO:00010504) within the epipelagic zone...; material: water... | reverse complement strand
AAGGGGGTCGCGGTCACCGAGTCCGGGTCGGAGGGGCGATGATCAATTTCCAGCATCAGCCAAGTGTGAAGGTCACCACTGGCACCCACATACGGCGCGAATCCGGTGCGGAATGCCTGCATGAACTGGCTGGCATAGTCGCCGGCCTCCAGATAGCGGTTCCGATAGCCGACGAAAAGTGAGCGCGTCTCCCAGTCGGCCATCACGCCCCCGTAGATCGCCATCTGATCAGATCCCGGGTTGTCATTGATCCCGGAGGCAATCCCAAGACCTCCGTGGAAGTACAAATTGCCCTGATAATCCGCGCCAAACCACCGTTTAGCTAAAAAGGTGGGATGAGCGCTATGGATGGCAAAATCTGAGTCGCGATTAATCTCTGTTTTAATGCCTAATGACAGGCTCGGCGCCGGGGTGTAGTGCACCAGGGCCGAGCTCGATTGTCGATCCGACTCCTCTATCACGGTCCAGCCGCCCACATAGGAGACTGGACGACCAACTGCTGCCATGGTCGCCATACAGCCTAAAGTCAAGATGAGTGCCGACCGCACGGCTATCACTTTTTCTTTCCTGTGAGGATGGAGACAAGTTCGGTCACCTTTTCCCTGCGCTCGCCTGTCTCGCCGGCTTCTAGAGCGTGTTGCACGCAGGTATCGACATGGTCATCGATAATCAGTGTCTCCAGGCTGCTCAGAGCAGAGCGTGCGGCCTGGACCTGCCTTACCACGTCGATGCAGTATCGATCCTCGGTCACCATCTTGCGCACCGCCCTGATTTGGCCCTCTATGCGAGCCAGTCGAGCATCCGCCTTTCGCTGTGTTTTGTCTCTCATTCATCCTGTCCCTGATCGGCCGTCCAAATACCCAGTGGGGGTATTAAGCGCTGAGCCCAGTATACCCCCAGAGGGTATATAAACAAATGGCTGTCGGCGGACATCACCGTCTATGAACCCAGTTTCTGTCATCTTTGGCCCTGCACTTGCTGATCTGAGCACAGAAGTGATGGAGCCGATAGCTAATCCCCGAGGTGTTTTGGCGCGTATAGCGTGCTGAATCGAGGAGTTTTGGTATGAAAGGGCATCCCGTTGCGTATTCGCGAAGCGTGATCACCGAACTGATGGTGCCGAGTTACACCAACTTTGGTGGCAAGGTGCACGGCGGTACGTTGATGTCGTTGATGGATAAGTTGGCTTATGTCTGCGCCAGCAAGCACGCCGGTAACTACTGCGTTACCGTTTCAGTCGATAACGTTCAGTTTCTCCGACCGGTGGAGGTGGGCGAAGTGGTATCGCTGATGGGGTCGATCAATTACGTCGGTAAAAAATCGCTCGTCGTGGGAATCAAGGTGGTCGCCGAGAATTTGCAGGAGGGGGTCAGTAAGCACACGAATACCTGCTACTTCACTATGGTGGCAAAGGATGCAGACGGCTCCACGGCCGAAGTGCCGCCACTGATCCTTGAAAGCGAGGAGGATGTCCGCCGCTTTTGTAGCGCACTACAGCGGCGCCGAATCCGGGAGGAGGGTGTGGCGTTTATGACCGATTACAAGTCATCGTTCACGGATCACTATGCCGTCGCCGATCTTCTGTCAGATGAACGGTGTGTTTTGTCGATCAGCGATTCCTGAGTCTCATGGGTGCGCGTCTGTGCGCTGTAAAGGCGCCTCTGGCCCCGACGTCAAGCGCGTCAGGCCGAGTACCATTACTGCGCTCAGCGTGGCGAGCAGCGCCATACCGATGAAGGCGGCAGTGTAGTCACCCTGCGACTCCCTGATCGCTGCAATTGTCTGCGTGCCGAGTGCGCCACAAAGAGTATCGATCAAAACAACCGTGGCCAAAATGCGGCCATACAGTGGTCCGCTGTAATGCGCTGCGATCAAAATCTGGATGCAGGTAAAAGCACCGCTGAACCCCAGCCCGGCTAGCATGGCGTAACCGTAAAGTAATGCAGTTGCGCCCGGCGTCATCTGACTGAGTGCAACCAGTGAGACCGCCAGCATGAGTATTGCCGTCGCCATGACTCGGTGTAGATCGAAACGGTCAGACAGCAGTCCGAAGCAGAATTTACCCACCACCGAGCAGCCAAAAAAGAGACTAAAGACAGAAGGCAGGGAGGATCTTGCCAGGCCGATGTCTCTGGCCAGGTGAATAGATTGGTGTTGGGTCAGCGCGATGATAATGAACCATAGGCTGCCGGTGGCAAAGACAATCGCAGCGAAGCGGCGCGTTAAGAGGAGCGGGATGACGCGTCCCTCTTGACCCTTTGAGGTGCCTGGAGCTGGTGAGGGGGGCACCACGCGTCTTCCATCGCGCAGCAACAACCAGACGCTGCCCAGCATCAGTGAGCCGACGCCGACGCCTGTCAGGAGCACGGTTTGTCGCCAACCAAATTGTTCGATGCCTGATCCTACAGCGAGTGGAAACAGAGCGCCGCCGAGACTCGATGCCATCAAGAGTATGCCCGTGGCGCGACCGCGTCCGGAGTCAAACCAACCCGTCAGCATTACCATGTTGGAGACTAGGCCGCAGAGAGACAGAGCCAGTCCCAGTAAGGCGTAGACGGCAACCAGTTGCCAGAGGCTATTGGTAGCGGAGTAGGCCAGTAATCCGAGTGTTAGGAGTGTGCTGCCGATAGCGATGATGGCGCGGGATGAATAACGATCAAGCAACCACCCCGCGGGTGGTGATGTGACAGCACCGATGACAAAAAACACGGTTGCGGGTAGCGTCACCTCGCTCGCCTGCCAGCCAAAGCTGTCCATCAATTCCGGATACAGTAGCGGTAGCGTATGCAAGATGACGCCATTTGAGGCCATGTAAACCAGAAACAGCCCGCTGAGTACGATCCATCTTTGATGTAGAGGTGTGCCCCCGGTCATTGGGTGTCAGCCGCTGGTCATTCTGACCGACATTACACCACCACTCGGCAGCAGGGAATCGCAGTAACGCGATCACCCGGCCGATATGCGGCTGTTGCCGGCTCTGGTTTGATTGAGTGGCTCGTGCCGGTATGGTGTCGATACGAATCCGCTAATCCAGACAGTTGGGCGTGTGAGTGACTGCGAGACATTTTGACATTGCCATTATCGGATCGGGCATCGCTGGCGGCGCTCTGGCCGTGGCGCTCAAGGACAGTGGTCTGAGTGTGCTGCTTTTGGACCGTCGTTCCGGGCCATTGGATACCGCCAGAGGTGATCACATACAGCCGGCAATGCAGTCCGTGCTGTCCCGCTGGGGTTTAATGGATCAGTTGCTAGAGGCGGGTGCTGAGCGGCGAGCGGGAACGCGATGGTTTGATGCGGAGGGCGCTCATATTGTCACCGTGCCAGTGCCTCAAGGTGAGGACTGCGCGGGCGCATTCCTGTTCCTTAACCACGAGAAGATTGGCGATATTTTGCTCGCTACCGCGGAGCAAGCAGGGGCTGTGAACATCGCCGGTCTATCTGACTGGTCGTTAACGCGAGCGGCGGGGAATTGGTGTGTCGACTGGCAGGCAACTGAACAGTCGGGGTCGGCCACGTGTACGATGCTGGTGGCCGCCGACGGGACCGCATCGACGGTTCGCAGTCGGCTTAAAATGGGTCTTGATCGCCACCGTTACCAGTACCCGATCGCCGTCTTATATGGTCGTCAACAGGGCGTTTCAGATGAGCGAACGCTGGACGTCTACCTCGCGCGGGAGCGCATGGTTTCGCTGATTCCGCGAACCGGCGGGAGAACCAAGGTCGGTTTTCCTGTGTCGCCGGAGGATATCGGTTTCTGGAAGACAGAGCCGGAGGAGTCCTTGCACAGGCGCCTGACCGAGTGGTGTCCGGGGGTGTCATTTGATTCGCTGACGTTTGGCGCGATTTACCCACCGGTCTCTCAGCAAAGCGAGCCCTATCGAGGAGAGGGGGCATTGGTACTGATTGGCGATGCCCGCCACGCGATGCACCCTGCGCGCAGCATGGGCATGAATACCTGCTTTCGGGTTGCTGACCAGTTGGCCGACTCGCTCAGGTGTTTGAGCTCAGGCTTCTCTGAAAAAGAGGTGTTGCCATTGCTGTCTGAGTTCGAGGCTCGCTTTGAGCAGGAGTTGACGCCGAGATTAGCGGAAAATCATGCTGCCGGATTGCAGATGGATACGATTGCCGGAGGCGGCTTCACCGCGCTCAAGGAGCAACTGCAGTTGGCGGCGGCAGATGAGCGCATATTGGGTGCGATGGCCTCAAAAGCCGCTGGGCTGACTGTCTGAGAATGTGCGGGCGCTATACGCTCTCGGTGTCCAATAAGCCCGCTATTGCAGAGCTGGGAATGCAAAGTGCGGACCGTTTCAATATCGCCCCGCAGTCTCAAGTGCTGATTCAAACGGACAGCGGTGCTCATGCGTCAGTTCATTGGGGTATTCCTATGGGCGGGTCCAAGGCAAGTCGTTTTGTTACCAATGCGCGGTTTGAGACATTGGACGCCAAACCCCTTTTTCGTGATCTAGCGCGTTGTGCCTTGCTTACGGATGGTTGGTATGAGTGGCAGCGTGTTGGTGCAAAAAAACAGCCTTGGTACCACCATCGCGGCGGGCGCCTATTTTATATGGCGGGTGTGTATCAGTCCGGTGTCGGATGCGCGGTGGTCACCCAGAGCGCTAGCGAAGCACTGACTGAGATTCACCATAGACAGCCCGTGTTGTTGGACGCGCATGACTTGAATTCCTGGCTCAATGGCGCGGAATCATCTGATGAACTGCCGGCGCTGGAGATCTCTTATCACCCTGTTTCAACGCGGGTCGGTAGCACGCGCTATGACGATAGCAGCCTGATCGCGCCGGTGGATCTCGACGGTGCTACGGCTACGGTGGGGCAGACGGCAGATCTGTTTTCCGGCGATAAGCGCTTCTCTGCCGAGGACAGAAAGAGGTAAAGTTTTGACGTCTGGCTGACCCAACTAAGTCTGACAAATGTTTAAATAGCCCCGCGACAATAACAAATATCAATTCAGGGACCAGAACATGAAAGTGGGAAGCTTCATACCTGAGCAGTCTGCGTCGACGTTGTATGCGATGGCGGGTGACGACTGCTCACTGCATCACGACTTGTCCAGCCTCACGCCAAAGCAGCAGGTTGATCATCAGGAGAATCAGGTGCTCACCTGCGCATTACAGGTCGCACTGGTGGGCCTCGGTAAAAAAAATGACCATGTTGCGTTGGGCGCCCCATTTACGGACCCGTCATGGCGCGAGATGCTGGGTCACTACAGTGAAATGTTCTCCGCCATGGGCCTCGATTCGGTACCTGCGGATCAGTGGCAGTTCCACCCCCTTGATGGCTACTACGAGAGCGTTGCCGCTTCTTTGCCGGAGGTCGATTTAACTAACCTCTACATGATTAGCGGCAGTAACGAGCCGCTGCATCAGGATCCTGAGGCATTGGCGGTGAGCCGGAACGTTAACTCCAAGCTGCACTTTGCCGAGCACGCTCCCCAAGCCGGTCTGCCGGTGCCCCGGACCGAGGTGTATTCCAAGCGAGCGATTCGGGAAGGAGAGGCCGATCGTATGTTTTCGGAGTTGCCGAACGGTGTGATGGTTAAGTTGTTGGGGCTCGCGGGGTCCCGCAATGTTTTTGCAGTGGATTCTGTCGCTGACTGCCTCGATCAGATTGTGGAATATGACGACGCTGTGCAGATTCTGCTGCAGGAAAAACTGGACATCAGTCAGTGGCGGGAGATGACGGTGGATCTGACGATCACCCCGCAGGACGTCAGTATCAGTAACGTCCGTCAAATTTTGTTTGCCGGTGGAAAGTGGGTGGGTAACTATATTTCACCCGAGCTCGAGGTGCCGGAGGCCCACAAGGCAGTTTTGATGCAGGTGGGGGCCTACGCGCGTGACCATGGTCATGTCGCCAAAGAAGGGATTAATTGCGGCATCGACTACTTCGTCTCGGGCGACGAGGTGATCGTGACCGAGATCAATGCCCGCTGGACGGGAGGGCTCTTCCCCGCTGAGTTTTTGCGGCGTCTGGCCATCACGCAGCCCGCGGTCGCGTTTTTCGATATGGTGCCGGAGGCCCAGAGTGAGGCGGTGCGGACTTTTCAGCGCGAGCACCTTTTCCCGGCAGCAGGTGACTCTTTTGCTTACGTACCGATGGGTTTTACGCCCTTTGCTATGGAGATTGAGGGGGCAGAGCGCTATTTTGTGTGGCAGATAGTGGTGGGGGATTTTGCCTCGTTTGTTGAGGCGAAGCGCCAAGCGCTTACCGAAGATGCTTTCCCCACCGCAGAATTGATTTTACAGGAGGCGCTGTCATGAGCCGCGTAGATCTTGCAGAGCTGGATTTCTTCAGTCCGGAAGTCCAGGAGTGTCCGTTCAGTGTGTATCAGCAGTTACAGGATGAAGCCCCTGTATGGCAAATGCCTGGGACCAACGTCTTTGTTGTGACCCGATACAACGACATTCGGGAAATTATTCGCGATCCCGCTCGGTTCTCGAGCTCTTTCAGCGCGCTGCTCAATGCCGGTTCTTCCAATGAGGATGTAACCGCTATCTATGAGCAGGGGTATGAGATGGTCGAGACGCTGCTGACCCAAGATCCTCCGCGGCATCGGGTGTACCGCAATCTGGTGAACAAAGTGTTTTCCAATAAGCGAATCGAAGGCATGCGCGGAGATATTCAGGCCATAGCCGATCAGCTGATTGACGAATGGATTGACGACGGAGAAGTGGACTTGCTCAACCGGCTCTGTGTGCCCTTGCCCATTTATGTCATCGCTGACCAGCTGGGTGTGCCGCGCTCCGAGCTTGCCTTGCTGAAGAAGTGGTCCGACGCTTCCACATCGAGGCTGGGCCGCCTCGCTGATGAGGAGCAGCAGATCCAGAACGCCAAAGATATCGTCGAATTCCAACATTATTTCGCGGATCTCATTGACCGCATGCGTGACCAACCAGAGGACAACATCATCTCTGATCTCGCCAACAACACGATTGATGAGGGCCGTTTGCTGACCAAGCCAGAGGCGTTGGGCATGATTCAGCAGATACTGGTGGCGGGAAACGAGACGTCGACCAACGCGATCGCCGGGGGCGTGGTGTTGCTGATTGAAAACCTCGAGGAACAGGCAAAGCTGCGGGCTAATCCCGATCTGATACCCACCGCGGTCGAGGAGATTCTGCGACTGGAGACGCCAACCTCAGGGATGTGGCGGCGCGCGACGGAGGACACGGAAATCGATGGCGTGGCCATTCCCGAGGGGTCCTTCCTGATGGTGCGTTTTGCAGCGGGGAATCGTGATGAGTCGGTCTTTCCTTGCGCCGGTGCCATGCAGGTTGATCGGGAGAATGCCGATAACCATATGGCGTTCGGCCAGGGCACTCACTTTTGTCTGGGTGCGCAGCTGGCGAGAACCGAGCTGATGATTGCCATGACAACGCTGTTGCGACGCACCGACAACTGGGCTTTGGTAGAGGGAAAAAATTCGCTCAAGCACCACCCGAATGTATTGTTGCGCGGCTTGATGGATCTGCACATTTCCTTTGATAAAGTGGCGTGACGCCAACGATGCGCCGTGCTGTGGAGTAACCCATGAACAAGCCTGTTTTTCCGAGCTATCAGGAATTGCTGAATGAGGAGGCGGTCAGCGTTCCGGACGCTTTGCGTCTGGATACACAGCCCAACATCGCCAACGACATCATCGCCACGGACGTGTGGACTGATCGCGGCGTGTTTGAGAAAGAGGTCGAGTACCTATGGCCGAAGGTGTGGCAGATGGTCTGTCGCGAGACCGCGCTGCAGAAAGCGGGCGACTACTATGTCTATGACATTGCGCGCTATTCCATCCTGCTGGTGCGCACCGAGTCGGGTGAGCTGAAAGGGTTCCACAATTCTTGCCTGCATAGAGGCCGGGCGTTGAAGTCAGGTAAAGGCACCAGCCGTGAGCTGCGGTGCCCCTATCATGGTTTCTGCTGGCATTTGGACGGGACCTTCAAGGAGGCCTACTGCGACTGGGAGTTTGACCAGTCTCAGCTCGCAGAGCTGACGCTCCCGGAAGTGCAGGTGACCACTTGGGGTGGCTGGGTGCTCATCAATATGGATCTGGATGCGCCACCCTTCGAGCAATACGCCTCGGTACTGACAGAACACTTTCAACGTTGGACCCCTGAAGATCGTTACGTTTCGCTCCACGTTGAAAAGAAGATTGCATGCAACTGGAAGATTGCGATGGAGGCCTTCATCGAGTCTTACCACGCGATTCAAACCCATCCGCAGATATTGTCTTTTACCGGCGGCGATAATTCCCAGTACGACGTGTTTGACGACCACCTGAGTCGCACCATTACCGCTCAGGGTATCCCCAATCCCGGGCAGGCCGATCGTTACAGCGTGCAGGAATCGGTCGAGGCGATGACAGGGCCCGGCGGATTTGAGCGGGCGCAAGAACTGACGGGATTGGATGCCGACACCATCACATCCCGGCAGGCCATTGGCGCGGTGCGCAGGGAGGAGTTCGCTGAGTTTATGAGTCCAGAGAAGCTGGCAACGGTCACCGATGCTGAGACCATGGATTCCATTCTTTATCTGGTGTTCCCCAATTTTGCGCCATGGGGAGGCTTCCAGAGCCAGATCACCTATCGCTATCGCCCGGATGGCATGAATCCAGATGGGTGCATCATGGACATTTACTTGCTGGACGGCTTTGCGGCCGATCAACCAAGGCCAGCGGATGCCAAAACCATTCGGCTCGACTACGACCAGAAGTACGCTGACGCTGACGGGCTTGGGTTGCTGGGTGCGCTGTTTGATCAGGATGCCGGTAACTTACCGGAGGTGCAGCGAGGATTGATGGCGTCTAAAAGCCGAAAGGCGATTACGGCGAGCTATCAGGAGCTACGTATTCGTCATTTCCACGAGACGCTGGCCAAGTATTTAGCTGCGGGAGACTGAGCCTGCAGTGTATGGTGCGACTCGCGGGCCTCGCGAGTGCGGTCAGTCGTTAAGCGGCTCAGTAGGTGAGTGCCATGCTTTCGCGGCCATCCTTTTCGGTGGCCCGCGCGAAGCTGGGTAGCGCTTTCATTCGTGCGACCCACTCCATGCATCGCGGATGATCAGTGTCGGTAATCATGTCGCGCTCGGCGCCAACGATCATATTGTATGCAATAAGAAAGTCTGCGGCTGACAGGTGCTGTCCGCCGAACCAGGGTGCGGTGCCGAGATCTGCTTCTGCTTGCGCGAGTATGCGATTCAAGCGCGGCTGAATGAACAGATCATTCAATCCCTTGATGTAAAGCTTGACGAAGGGCTTCATGAAAAAGGGCAGGCTCTTTTGCGAAATCGTGGTGACTGTTGTCATCAACTGCAGAGGCATCATTGATCCCTGTGCCGTGTGCCACCAGAACAGGTAACGCGTGCGATCCGGTGACTCAGGTCCGGGTCTCAGGTTTTGATGCGGCGATCTGTCGAGAATAAATTCCATGATCGCGCTACTTTCGGCCAGCGCTAAGCCCCCGCATGTCATGACAGGTGCGGTGCCAAGCGGGGAGAGCGCCTTGTACTCGTCGGGGGCCGCCATGGTCCGCGCATCACGGTCGTAAACCACCAGGTCATAGGGGGCCTGTAGCTCCTCCAGCATCCACAAGACGCGAAAGGACTGGGAGTACTCGAGGTGGTGAAGTGTCAGCGTGTCAGTCATGGTCGAAACGGCAGTGCCCAAGAAAAGTCGTATGAGGCCCTATATACCGTCTTCATCCATCTTCGGATGTCTCGTCGCCCCACAGCCGTGATGTTTCAAAGGATCTTACGAGTGCATTGCTCTAATTTGTGCGGATCTTTTTTTGTGGCGCACCAGTCTAACGCCTAAAAAATCTGATGCTCTTCAGTCATGAATACCCGTGACTGGCTGAAGTCGATAAACCGCGCCTCGTCTTCAATCAGTTTTGTTTGTGCCTCGACGCCTTGTGGCGAGGACATGCCCTGTTCAATAGACCGGAATTTATCTCCGATAGGCGGGAGGGGCATCTCCTGACTACAGAACACCGCTTGCGTAATCACCTGCAACCCCCAAACACGTCACCAGAGGCTCTGTACGTCCCTCTGAGCTTACTGCCGTTGTCCGTTAGTGCGGGTAGACTTGACTGAAAGCATAAAGTTTCCATAACGGCGGAAATCAAATGTTCGAAAATGACGAACTCACTTTGGGAATGGACCTTGGCGGAACCAATCTATTTTTTCGCCTTGAAGCACCTGGAAGATTGTTATCAAGTGGCTCAATGGCCACATCTCAAGATTTTTCCACTCAACTCAAAGACATTTATGAAAATTTAGTGCGTCAGTTTGGCGCCATTCACACGGTGTCACTCGGCGTTCCAGGACCTGTGAAAGACAATGTTATGGGTCCGAGTTTCCCTTTGGGCACTCGGGAACAATTCACCTTCGAGCGATGCTTCAAAGGCTTATCCCGGTTAATCGTGAAGAACGATCTTTTCATGGCTTTGGCAGCGGAAATGACGGAAGGCCACGGCGTAAATTACCGGAATGTTGTTCTGGTCTCGATCAGCACAGGGATAGGTACCGCCGTCGCGTTTAACGGGGTGCCCCTAGAGATACGGAGCGAAATGGGTCACCAGCGAATTGGCGTTATTGGAACCGAAGCTGCCAAATGCATCAATCATTTTAATTGCTGGGCTAGCATGTGTTCTGGCAAGG
>ERZ802822.2324-NODE-2324-length-10670-cov-6.128859_pt1 | contig 10670 bp, 10 predicted proteins | sample MGYA00345649_ERZ802822 | MGnify/ENA primary metagenome ERZ802822 (study PRJEB30503, sample SAMEA104212359) | marine metagenome | biome: Westerlies Biome; feature: [SRF] surface water layer (ENVO:00010504) within the epipelagic zone...; material: water... | reverse complement strand
AAAAATAATTGTAATTGAACCGTCACAACATAACTTTGACATTTTAAGTAAAAATTTAAAGGGTATTTCAAATATTAGAGTAGTTTATGGAGCACTGATAGGTGGTTCACAAAAGACAATCACTTTAAACAATCGGGGGACAAGTGAATGGGGCTACACTATAGTTTCTAAACCTTTAGATAATCCTAGTGCAAAACCTCTTCATAAAACTCCCACATTCAGGCTTAGAGATTTATTAGATAAGCGTGAGAAAATTGGATTACTAAAATTAGATATTGAAACATCTAGACTTTCATAAACTTGCGTGTCTTTATCGATTGTATCGTTATATCCCAACATAACTTTTTGATTTTCTTCATTAATTTTATTGCTAGTTTTATCTGTTACACCAAGTAGAAAGTTAATTTTATCGTCATAAAATTTACTCGACTGTTTTTGTTCTCTTAGAAGGTCAAGCAGGAGTTGAGCTTCTGCTTTTTTATCATTAAATACTGGTAGCACGATTGCATCATTAGCGATGTAAAAATTCATATATGAGCAAGGCTCATCATCATCTGGGATGATTCTCTTGTAAGACATTTCCAACTCTATCACGTTAAGTGGATTGCCCGATGAATCCCTCGCTGTCTTGAGTATCTCAAGATTCTCACTCAGTCTGTCATAATATGGATCATTCTTGTCATTACAGGTCATAGCCATGACAGTGCCAGGTGAGGTGAAACAGGCCACATTGTCCACATGGCCATCAGTACCCTCATCGGTCCCGTATTTAAGCCAAATAATATTAGTGACTCCAAATGTTTTCTTCAGATTCTCCTCTATTTCAATTTTTGAAAGTTCAGGATTCCTATTTTCATGCAGCAAGCACTGCTCTGTTGTAAGTAACGAGCCTTCGCCATCAACATGAATTGATCCGCCTTCCAGAACCATATTATTTTTAAAGTATCTGGCATTTGAGGCTCTAATCATGAATTCCGCGACCTTGTCGTCTAATTCAAAGTCAGTTTGGTATCCCCAGCAATTAAAATCTGAATCTACGCCACCCAATTCTCCCTCCTCATCTAAAAGAAATATAGCACCAGAGTCTCGAGCCCATGCGTCGTTTATGGGCAGACTTAAGATTTCAACTTGAGGAGATAAAAGTTTTTTCGCACTACCCAGATTGTCTGGATGAACAATCATTTTTAGAGTTTCGAATTGAGAAATCGTATTCGCGACCTCAGCCCATGAAATCCGTCCTTTTTCAATATCAAAATTTGACCAGCTTGCCGTTACATCGGAAGGAAAATTGTCAGTCGGCCACTGCATCCAACAACAGGAATGATCCGCCCACTCAGGAGGCATTTTAAAACTAGTCTTTTCTATATTTCCCATATTCATTAATCAAAAAAATTTCCATTTCATTTTTTTAACTGACTACCTCAAAGTTTCGAAGCAATTTTCTTTCACAGATGCTATTTACAGAGGAACCTATGCTGCGGGCATCAAAGACTTGAGATAGGTCTCAATCTCATAAGAAGTTCTCGGTGCGTCTGGAGCAACGACTCCATTAGTAAGAGCACTTCCCTCAAGGCCAAATAAGTACCGAAGGATAAGCAATCCATCTGTAAGCGCATCTTGATCATCTCTTAAAAAAATACTGCGATCGCACCAAAGATGCATGCAACTGGCATTATCAATTTCGAATTAACATTAAATCGTTTCTTCATAGACGAAGTATACCTTCTCCTTTAAAAACCTGTCTGTAATTTAGTACCTCAGATAAGATTTAAGGAAATTATAGGTCGATAGATATTACGGCAGATAATCAGATTAAGCCGAGATCTTAAGAAATAATTTTGGTTGGTCAATTAATATAACGATATTTAAAGTTTGCTTTATGGTCGGGACGGCAGGATTTGAACCTGCGACCACTCCACCCCCAGTGTAGCGTTATAATTCCGCAAGTAATTGAAATATATAAGGAAAGAGCTTTTTAGTTTTGTGCAAATTATGCATAACCGTATAAACTATAAAGTTACAAAATCCTAGCAACCTAGCCATAACTTGACTGGATGAGCCTAAAGTGCAGGCATTAAGGTCTCTAAATAAGCCTCAATCTCCTCTGCGGTGGTTCTAGTAGCATCATCAGCCACCACGCTATTAATAAGCGTATCGCCCTGTAAACCGAATAGGTAGCGTAGAGTGAGCAGACCATCGGTAAGAGCATCTATCTCGCCGTTCCCGTCGATATCAGCAAGATCACCAAGCGTTGCAATACGAGACCCAATGTCCACTGATTCGGTATAGGTAGCGTCTGATGCCATAGGTATGTGTTCGATCAGTCATCCACAAGGATTTGGGAGGTTGCCAATATATTTATTCAATGAGACCATCATCACATTGATTTAATAGGATATGTGATGACTAAATTAGACTTAGATTTTGTTAGAGAACAATTCCCCGCTTTCAGCGAACCCTCATTAGCAGGATTCTCTCACTTCGAGAATGCCGGTGGCTCCTACGCCTGCGGGCAAATGATAGATTCCCTTCATCACTACTATACCGCCACAAAAGTTCAGCCATATTATGGGTTTGAGCCATCTATTGGGGCGGGTGAAAAGATGACCTGCGCACGCGAGAGAATGGGACGATGGCTGAATGTACATGCGAATGAGGTCCACTTTAGTGCCTCAACCTCACAGAATACCTATGTCGTTGCCCAGGCACTGCGCGAGCATCTTGAGCCCGGCGATGAAATCATTGTAACAAATCAGGATCACGAGGCTAATATCGGGGTTTGGTCTCGATTGGAACAGCACGGCATCATCATCAAAGAGTGGCAAGTAAATCCAGTCTCAGCAGAACTCGAAACAGAGGATCTTGAATATCTCTTGAATACTCGGACAAAGGTGGTCGCCTTTACCCATTGCTCTAATATCGTTGGCAGTATCAACCCTGTGAGCCGATGGGCCAAGATAATTCACGATGCCGGGGCTCTCGTCTTCGTAGACGGCGTATCATTTGCAGGCCACGGATTACCTGACATCCAGGAGCTAGGTGCCGACATTTACTTCTTTTCACTCTATAAAGTTTATGGCCCTCACCTGGGCGTAATGGTTATGCGTGACTCGGTGAATAAGCTCCTGCCAAATCAGGGACACTTCTTCAATGTTGGCTCACCTACCAGTAGATTCACTCCCGCTGGCCCTGATCACGCTCAAATAGCTTCCGTGAATGGTGTTATCGACTATTTTGAGGCTCTTGATGAACACCATTTTGATGATGATGTTGCCCCATCGGTCAAGGCCCATAGAGTAGCTGCCCTGCTTCATAAGGCTGAAATTGAAAACTTGGAACCGCTTCTTAACTTTTTAAGAAATCGTAAAGGTGTAAATCTGATTGGCAAGCCAACCACCCATAATCGAGCTCCTACCGTGTCCTTTACCGTCGATGGAATAGATCCGGAGTCGATAGCTAAGGAATTAGCCTCACAGAAAATAGGCATTGCTAATGGCAACTGCTATGCCTATAGGTTGATGGAGGCCCTTGGAATTCCTGCAGAGCAGGGTGTTGCGCGTCTATCCTTCGTGCATTACACCAGCCGAGCTGAAGTCGATAGATTGATCGAAAAGTTAGAGTTGATTATCTAGATATACCCTCTCAGGAGATAGACTATGGCCTTAAAATATTTCTTCTTAGTAACGGCCGTCATTTGTTCGTCGTTTGCGGCCTCTGATCCGCGTATCGTTATTACTAATACCTCTCTTATTGACGGTCTAAATCCTGATCGAGACAATATGACAATAATTCTTGATGGCGACAAGATTGCCTCGATTAGCGATACAACCAAATCCTTTAGCAACTTACCTGATGATGTGATTATCAATGGTACTGGGAAGTTTGTGATTCCTGGATTATGGGATGCCCATGTGCATCTGACGTTCATTCCTGAAATTGATCATAAGACTTACTATGATCTGTTTCTTGATAATGGAATTACAAGCATCAGAGATACTGGCGCGACTATGGAGAAACTGCGCCCAGCGCTGGAGTATGCTCGGCTCAATCCTGATAAGGCACCGCGGCTATTCTTTTCCGGGCCACTGATTGATGGTATCGATCGTGTTTATAAGGGAATGGAGGCAGGCTTCCCAGAATTATCGATAGGGATAGACGAGAATTCAGATATCGAGGGTATAGTCGATGATCTAGTTGCGGAGGGAGCGACGTTCCTAAAGTCCTACGAGATGCTTACCCGCACAACCTACCTAAAGCTCTTGGAGATCGCCAACAGGAAAGGTCTAAGAGTGACTGGCCATATTCCGCTAAGCATCGATTTACTCGAAGCTATTGATGCAGGACTAGGCGGCATGCAGCACATCAGGAACCTAGATCTAGCTTGTGCAATGGATGCGGCTGTCATTCGTAATGAGAGAAACAAATTGCTGGTCAACAAGGATAAAAAAGCTGGCTCCGCACTGAGATCTGAAATCCACAGTAAGCAACGATATAAAGCCATAGATAACTATGATGAAGGTCAATGCGCAGCCATTATTCAAGCTCTGGCCAGAAAGAATGTATTCCAGACCCCTACCCTAACGATTAACACCTATGGTTCAAAGCGATTCTTCGCAGATCCAGCGTGGCAAGATACATACAAATATCTGCCTGATGCTGTACAAAGGGCATGGTACGCGGAGTCCATCGAGTTATCAGGTGAATCAATAGATCCCAAGGCAATCATTTTTGATGACTGGAGTATGCGGATAGTCGGTTTATTGAATCAGAATAACGTAAAAATTCTTGCTGGCACTGACACCCCAATTGGATATCTCACGCCCGGTTTTAGTCTCCATAAAGAGCTAGAGTTGCTTGTAGAGGCTGGTCTATCTCCTAGGGAGGCAATTAAGGCCGCTACCTTCTCACCTGCTGAGTTCTTCAATTTAGAGAATGAAATGGGAACTCTATCTGAGGGAAAGATCGCAGATATCCTAATCTTAAACAGCAATCCGCTTGCGGATATAACCCATACTCAGGATATCCATCTTGTCGTTGCAAAAGGTGCCATTCATCAATCTCAACGTTGAGAGATGATTATGTGAGCGACCCAAAATCTGTAAATCACTTTTAATTAAAGTTTGATAAGTCATAAAAAGGTTGCGTTATTCCTTGCCCTTGATTATTTTAGCGGCCTGTTGATTCACCTGCTAAAAAAGGAACTTAAATGACCGCGCTAATTCTTGATGGAAAGGCCTTATCCCTCCAATCTGAAGCTGATCTATCTAGTCGTGTCGCTGCGATTAAAGAAAAGAACAACGGACAGGCGCCGATATTAGCAACGATTCTTGTGGGAGCTGACCCAGCGTCTGCCACGTACGTCAAAATGAAGCAGAATGCCTGTAAGCGCATCGGTATGGAGTCCATTGCGGTAGAAATGCCTACAACGACTTCAACGCGAGAGCTTTTAGCAAAAATTGATGAACTCAATGTTAACCCCAACTGTCATGGGATTCTCTTACAGCATCCAGTGCCCTCACAGATCGATGAGCGCGCATGCTTTGATCAAATCGATATCGCCAAGGATGTTGATGGTGTTACCTGCCATGGCTTTGGAAGGATGGCCATGGACGAGGATGCCTACGGCTCTGCAACGCCGCAAGGGATTATGCGTATACTTGATGCGTACGAAATTGATCTCACTGGGAAGCATGCCGTGGTAGTGGGCAGAAGTCCCATTCTTGGAAAGCCTATGTCTCTGATGCTTTTAAATGGAAATGCGACAGTCACTATCTGTCACTCAAGAACCAAAAACCTGCCTGATCTGATTAAACAAGCTGATATTGTTGTTGGCGCAGTGGGCAGGCCTGAATTTATTCAGGCTGAATGGATCAAAGATGGCGCGGTTGTTGTAGATGCCGGATACCATCCCGGTGGAGTGGGAGATATAGAATTAGGCCCACTGTCGGAGCGAGTTGCCGCCTATACACCAGTTCCCGGTGGCGTTGGACCAATGACCATCAACACCCTGATCCAGCAGTCAGTTATTGCAGCAGAGAAGAGCCTGAGCTAGGTCCATACTAGGTCTTGAGTTAGCGGGACCTCATCATTGTTGAAAGCTGATTATGGAGATCCTCTACAACACTCCGATATTCTGGCTCTTCCGCGACGTTGTAGGTCTCCTCTGGATCAACTCTGTGGTCATAAAGCATCCTGCCGAGCATTTTACCCTTCTTGCTGTACCACTCTGTTAAAGCAAAGTTCTTGGTTTTGATCACCTCTGCAAGCTCGTAGCGAGGAAAAACAGCCACCTTGCCCGGCGCTTTTGGGTCTTTAAGCTGCGCAACAAAACTCTCTCCCTGCAACTGATCAATGCTTGGCTGACCCGTCAATTCAAGAATCGTTGGGAAAATATCAACAAATTCTACTAATCCATGCGCTATACCCTTAACGGTAGCATTGCTATGGCTAGATGGGACCCTGACGATTAACGGAGTTCGTGTGGCGTGGTCGAAAGGAGAGTGCTTCGCCCATAGTCCGTGCTCCCCAAGACTCCAACCGTGATCGCCAAGAAGAAATACAATCGTATTGTCTGATAGACCGGATCTCTCGAGCTGTTGTAATACCTTTCCGACCTGAGAATCAATGTAGCTAACGCTCGCGTAATACCCGTGCACTAGTTTCTTTGCCATGGCATCTGGAACTGGGAGAGGTTTTTTAGGTATCCCCGCATACTTCCTTAGCTCACCCCAATGATGGGTAGCCTTTTTTGGAGCCTTAGTTGGCTGAAAAGGATTATCTGCTAGGTGTACTTCACTACTTTGGTACATATCCCAATATTTTTTTGGAGCATTAAAAGGAAGATGAGGCTTTACAAAGCCAACAGCCATAAAGAACGGCTGCTTTCTATCCCTCGCCTCTTTGATTGCCTTAACCGCATTGTCTGCCACCATACCGTCAATGTAGTCATTATCCTTTACGTCGGCGGCCTCAAATGGAGGTCCCCAACCAAGGCGCTTTTGCATATCAATATTTTCTCGCAGCAGGTAGTTTTGGAATCCTGTCCCGTGCTTATTGGGTGCCGACCATGGCTTGACACTCCAGTCGGAGGCTGAGTCCGCCGAAAAGTGCATGATTTTACCCATGCTTTGAGTGAAGTACCCGCGACTCTTGAGGTAGCCAAAGAGGGTCTCTGCATCTTTAGCCTCCTCATCTATTCGAGAATAGTACTTTAAGAAGAGAGACTCAGTGGGACGAATACCAGTCATCATACTTGCTCGGGAGGCCCCACAAATGGGCACATTGACATAGGCGTTAGTAAAGACCACGCCCTGATCAGCAAAGCGATCAATATTTGGGGATTTAATGATTTTTTTACCATAGGCGCCAAGCTCAGGTCGCAAATCATCAATCATTATAAACAGTACATTTGGCGTATCCTCTTCGGCTAGAGAAGGGACTCCAAATAGACTTACACTTAACGTCAATATCGCTATTAAATACTTGCTCATTATACTTTCCAGCCTAAATTAAGTGATTGCTTTGGTTCAATTTTATTTAAGAGTAATCGGATCATTTACTTCACCTCCAAGTAGGCCTTTTTTAGATCAGAATTTCTGGATGACGAGCCGACCATTAGAGTAAATTTCCCTGGTTCAACGACGTAATTCATATCAAGATCGTAGTAGGCGAGCATGTCCGGGGTAATCTTGAAAGTCACTATCTTTGACTCATTCGGAGCGAGATTGATCTTTTTGAAACCCTTTAGCTCTTTGACTGGACGAGTCACCTGACTATAGTTGTCTCGTATATATAATTGGACAATTTCATCTCCACGAACATCACCAGTGTTTGAGACATTTACCGATACTGAGGTTGTCTCAGCAGATGAAATTATTGACTTTGCCAGGCGTGGCTTATCATATTTAAATGTTGTGTAACTCAGACCATACCCGAATTCAAAGAGATTTCTCGTCGGGGCATCCACATACTTGTGCCTGTAAGCTGATGGCTTATGATCATAAATAGCTTGGCCATGCCCAACACTATAGGGGATGGTTATGGGAAGCTTCCCACCTGGATTAATAAGACCGAAGATGACCTCGGCTATCGCCTGTCCACCCTTGGCACCTGGCTCCCAAGCCTCAATAATCGCATCTACATTATCGATTAACCACGGCTCAGAAACCGGTCTTCCATTAACGAGAACAACGATAACTGGCTTGCCTGAACTCTTTATTGATTTGATGAGATCTAATTGATCTCCGATCAAATCTAAGGAGGACCTAGCAACGTTTTCTCCGGTTGTTTTGCCCTTACGGTCATATCGTAAAGGGTTTTCACCTACCACAACAATTGCAACATCTGCCTTAGCCGCGCGAATGGATGCCGTATCAATATCCCTCTTAGATAAAGTTTTTACCTGATTGCCCACGTCAAGGTAGTCTACAGAGGACACATTAAGACTCTTTATCCCCTCCACCACTGTGGTTATGTTTTCTGGAGGCTGGGGCAGTACCCAGTCGCCCAAGATTGCGTCACTACTGGCATTAGGTCCAGTTACAAAAACCTTCAAATCTTGTTTGAGCGGAAGAATTTGGTTTTTGTTTGTCAGTAGGACAATTCCCTCCCGAGCCATATCCAATGCCGTTTGTTGGTGCTTCTCCGAGAATAGAGTCTGCTCGATTAATGAAATATCAACAAACGGATCTTCAAACAAGCCGAGCTTGAATTTCGCTAGCAGAATTGACTCCGCAGCCCTATCGATTCGCTCCTCTGAAATTAGACCCTCCTCCACCAACTCAACAAGTGGACCTAAGAAGCTTGGCCCATGCATATGCATGTCGATACCACCTTGAACGGCCTGTCTTACTGCATCCTTAGGGCTTGTCGCCGTTCTGTGGAAGGTATGCAATCTACCAACATCCATCCAGTCGCTAACAACAAATCCATCAAAGCCCCACTCATCCCTTAAGACTTCAGTAAGAATGAAGTGATTGCTGTGCGCTGGAACTCCATTTATTTCATTATGCGCAGCCATGAAGGTAAATACACCTGCATCTATAGCCCTTTTAAAGGGTGGAAAGAAATCTTCGCGTAGGGTACGAATCGAAATATCCATTGGCGACAAGTTGATACCGTTAATGGGATCACCACCTGCTACCCAGTGCTTTGCATTAGCGATAACCTTTGTAGGTCCAGTAAAGTCACCTTGCTGAAGGCCATCGATTGTCGCGACTCCCATTTCACCAACTAGGTAGCTATCCTCGCCAAATGTCTCTCCAACACGTCCCCATCTTGGATCTCGTGCTATATCAATATTTGGGGTAAACGACCAATGAGAGCCTGTGGCCCGCATCTCGATGGCCGTTTCCTCATTAGCCCTGCGGACAAGATCCAAATTCCAAGTGCTAGCCATGGACATTGGAGCTGGATATACCGTAGCTCCCCTAACAAGGGCATTTCCATGTATCGCATCAATGCCTATCAAAAGAGGAATTCCTAATCGACTATCTTGTGCATAGCGCTGCAACATATTAGCTTCTCGGGCAGTAACAACATGTAAAAACGACCCGTGGTCGATTTTACTTTTTTGGTAGATTATCTGATATTTCGTAATAATCTCTCTTATTGCTAGTGTAGATATGCGAAACAGTCTTTAATTTTGTTGGGTTTTTAAGTAGTCCAGCAGATATAGATATAGTTTTACTTCCATATCTTTTAAAAAACACACTAGCACCGCATTTGTTACAAAAACCTCTTTTAGCCTTTTTTGAAGAAGCAAACCATTTAAGTGTATTTTTAGATTTATAGGTAATATTTTCCTCTAAAACTGATGTATATGCTGCAAAGTTACCGTGAGTTTTTGTACATTGAATGCAATGACAATTTATAACAGGTCTAAAATCACCTTTTATTTTCATATCAATACCTTTGCATAAACAAGAGGCGTTAAGTGTTTTAATTTTAGTTTTCACTTTAGCACATGGTTCTTTATTTTATCAGAGATTACTATTTTATTAATATTTGGTAAATATAGATTTACCGAGTCTTGTATTAATTTTTTTGCTATGCTTTTATTAAAAAATCTATAACCATCCTTAATAACATAATTAAGTATAAAGAAACGATACATTTCTGGTATTAAAATAAAATCACTTTCATTTAATGGATATTTGCTGTGATAGGATTTTAAAAAAATCATGAATCTTTTTTCCATTAAAGTTAAGGGTGAGTATGTAAATAAAGTTGAATCTCCTTGAGAAGAACAAACACGACTTAAAAAGTAAAAATCAAGAGTTCTATGACCTATCCTAAACCAATCATAATCCCATCTACTAAAAAAATTATAATTTTGATCAATAGAAAAATTTCCAATATTCCAATCTATAAAAACGGGTAGCAAATCATCTTTATTTAATAAGTTTTTAGTATTTTTTTTGTGTCATTTACCCAATTAGCTTGATTATAAATTTTTTTCATTACTTCCGAGGGCTCTGAAAGAATAATATAAGTTCCTGATTTTTTTTGTTCTACAATATCAAGGTTAAGCCTTTTTAATCTATCATCAGGGTAATCCCCTATACCATTGTATATAAAGTTATTAAAAACTATACGAAAATAACCATCCATATTTACTACATTAGTTCTATTATTAATAAATTCTCTCTTAGATTGATTGAAATAACCAT
>ERZ802822.2321-NODE-2321-length-10673-cov-8.398547_pt1 | contig 10673 bp, 9 predicted proteins | sample MGYA00345649_ERZ802822 | MGnify/ENA primary metagenome ERZ802822 (study PRJEB30503, sample SAMEA104212359) | marine metagenome | biome: Westerlies Biome; feature: [SRF] surface water layer (ENVO:00010504) within the epipelagic zone...; material: water... | reverse complement strand
TGCCCGCAACCATTGATGATCCGGTGATTTTGGATGAAGTAACCGCCGCGTTAAAAACCATTGGATATGCTGGTGGTTAGCATAAGTACCACATAGAAATGCTTTTGAAAGCCATAGTCTGCGTCTGTTTTTGATGTAACAGCTGGTGGATTTAATGTACGGTGACGGGTGGTTTTCCGCACCGAGTCTATCGTCGGTGTCGTTTGTTATACCAATCATTTAATGAGAAAAAACAGTAAGTGCCTGTTAATACAAAAATCAACATGGGAGAATAAAATGAAGAAATCTATCGCGCTTGCAACGGCTGCTGCACTTTTTGCTACACCGGCAATGGCGGAAACCGTAAAGCTTGGCGTTTTACTTGGCTTTACCGGGCCAATTGAATCCTTAACGCCAGATATGGCGGCTGGTGCCGAAATGGCGATGGCCGAGGCATCTAAAAGCGGCAAGTTCATGGGAGGCTCGACAATAGAATCAGTGCGTGGAGACTCGACTTGTGTTGATGCCGCTGCAGCCACAGCGACTGCAGAACGGCTGATCACTAGCGACAAAGTTGTTGCGATCATGGGTGCCGATTGTTCTGGCGTAACCACGGCTGTTTTGCAAAATGTTGCCACCGCGAAAGGCGTGGTAATGATTTCGCCATCAGCGACATCACCAGCATTATCAACAATTGAAGATAATGGCCTGTTTTTCCGCACGTCACCATCTGACGCACGTCAGGGTCAGGTGCTGGCCGAAATTCTGAAAGAAAAAGGCGTCAAGTCAGCGGCCATCAGCTATACCAATAATGACTATGGCAAGGGTCTGGCAGACAGCATCCAGAGCAACTTTGAAGCTGTTGGTGGCAAAGTCACCATCACCGCATCACATGAGGATGGCAAAGGTGATTATGGTGCAGAAGTTGGCGCGCTTGCACAGGCCGGCGGTGATGTGCTGATTGTTGCGGGTTATCTCGATCAGGGTGGTAAGGGCATTATTCAGGCATCGCTCGACGCCGGTGCTTTTGACACATTTGTCCTGCCTGATGGGATGATTGGCGACAGCCTGCCCGAATCTATCGGGGCTGATCTGAACGGGTCATATGGCACCTTGCCGGCGGCTCAGGGTAACGGTGTTGCCACCTTTGAAAAGCTGGCTGGTGAGGCCGGGTTTAAGGCCGGGCCATACGCCCCACAATCCTATGATGCGGCTGCCCTGATGATTTTGGCGATGCAGGCATCTGGCTCAACCGACAGCAATACATTCAAGACAAAAATCATGGATGTGGCGAATGCCCCGGGTGAGAAAATTAACCCCGGTGAGTTGGGTAAAGCCCTCGAAATTATTGCCGCTGGTGGTGATGTCGATTACGTCGGGGCTTCTGATGTTGAATTGATCGGCCCGGGTGAGTCAGCTGGCAGCTTCCAGGAAGTGGTTGTCAAAAACCAGAAGATTACACCTGTTCGGTTCTGGTAAAAACTGTTGATAATCGGCCCGGGCTCTGATCTGGGCCGATTTTTCAATTCTGATTTATGTTACAGATTTCTGACCTTCATATGCATTTTGGCGGCATCCGCGCGGTTGATGGCGTTTCATTGACGCTGGCGCCAGGCAAAATTACCGGCCTGATCGGGCCAAATGGTGCCGGCAAAACGACGCTTTTTAATGTCATCGCCGGGTTGCACAAGCCCACATCTGGCACGGTGCTGCTTGATGGAGAAGATATTACCGGATTGCCGCCACATGCGTTGTTTCACAAAGGCATGTTGCGCACTTTTCAAATCGCGCATGAATTTTCAACGCTGACAGTGCGTGAAAATTTGATGATGGTGCCGCCCCAGCAATCTGGTGAGCGGCTGCTTGATGTGTGGCTCCGCCCAGATAAAATCCGCGCTGAAGAGGCGGCGATTGCGGCCCGCGCTGATGACGTCATTGAATTTCTGCAAATCGAGGCTGTCGCCCATGAATTGGCTGGCAATTTATCCGGTGGCCAGAAAAAGCTGTTGGAACTGGGCCGCACGATGATGGTCGATGCCAAAATCGTGTTTCTTGACGAGGTCGGGGCCGGGGTCAATCGCACTTTGCTGAATGTGATTGGCGATGCGGTGCTGCGGTTGAACCAAGAGCGCGGCTATACCTTTTGCATGATCGAGCATGACATGGAATTTATCACCCGTTTATGTGACCCGGTGATTGTTTTGGCCGAAGGTCAGGTGCTGGCCACTGGCAGTGCCGAAAGCGTCAAAAATAATGATGCTGTGATCGAAGCCTATTTAGGCACCGGGCTGAAAAACCGCGAAAAGGCCGGCGCATGACGGCGCTTGTGGGAACGGCGATGACCGGCGGCTATGGCGGCGCGGATATTCTGAAAGGCTGCACAATTGCTGTCGAAGCCGGCGAAATTGCCGTCATTGTCGGGCCGAATGGTGCCGGCAAGTCGACAGCGATGAAGGCGATGTTTGGGATGCTCGATTTGCGCGCCGGAACGGTGTTATTGAATGGCGATGATATTTCCGATCTGCCGCCACAACAACGGGTGCGACGCGGTATGGGATTCGTGCCGCAGACGCAAAATGTTTTCACCTCTATGACGGTTGAAGAAAATCTGCAAATGGGCGGCTTTATCCGCGGCGATGATTTTTCCGATACAATCGAAGAAATTTACCGCCTGTTTCCGGTGTTGCGGGAAAAGCGCGCGCAACCCGCCGGCGAATTATCCGGTGGCCAACGCCAGCAGGTCGCGGTGGGCCGGGCGTTGATGACACAGCCAAAAGTATTGATGCTGGACGAACCAACAGCGGGCGTGTCGCCAATTGTGATGGGTGAGCTGTTTGACCGTATCATCGATGTGGCGCAGACCGGCATTGCGATATTGATGGTTGAACAAAATGCCAAACAGGCATTGCAAATTGCCGATCGTGGCTATGTTCTGGTGCAGGGCGAAAACCGCTATACAGACAGCGGCGCGGCGCTGCTGGCAAACCCGGATGTGCGCCGGGCCTTTTTAGGAGGCTGATGATGGAATCGGCACTAAATGCGCTGATTTTGATTGGCAATTATATTGTCGTTCCGGGGCTTGCCTATGGCTGCCAATTGGCGCTTGGTGCGCTTGGCGTGACGATGATTTATGCGGTTTTGCGGTTTTCAAATTTTGGCCATGGCGAGATTATGTCCTTTGGCACAATGCTGGTGATCTTGGCAACATTTGCCCTACAAAGTGCCGGGCTGTCGATTGCGCCATTGCCAACCGCATTACTGGCGCTGCCGGCGGGGATTATCGGGGCGATCGGGTTATGTCTGCTGCTTGACCGCTATGTCTATAAATTTTACCGGCAACAACGCGCCAGTCCGGTGATTTACCTGATCGTTTCGATTGGCACGATGTTTATCATTGGCGGGCTTATTCGCTTTATTATCGGGCCGCAGGATCGCAATTTTGCCGATGGTGAGCGCTTTATCGTCAAGGCCAGTGTGTTTAAGGCCAATACTGGATTTTCCGAAGGGCTGGCGGTTAAAACAGCCCAAGGTGTAACGGTGCTGACAACCTTTGCTGTTGTTGGGCTGGTGTTCTGGTTTTTAAATTATACGCGTACCGGCAAATCGATGCGGGCCTTTGCTGACAATGAAGATCTGGCGTTGTTGTCAGGCATTGACCCGGATCGTGTGGTGCGGATCACCTGGATTATCACGGCGGTTCTGGCCACCATTGCCGGCACGCTATACGGGCTTGATAAAAGCTATAAACCGCTGGTCTATTTACATTTGTTATTGCCGATTTTTGCCGCCGCCATTGTTGGCGGTGTCGGTAACCCGCTGGGGGCGATTGCCGGCGGTTTTGTCATCGCTTTTTCTGAACTTGCGATCACCTTTGCCTATAAAAAAGTGGCGGGCTATCTGATTGGTGATGGGGTTTTGGGTGACGGATTGTTACAGCTGTTATCGACGGACTATAAATTTGCCGTTTCCTTTTTGATATTGGTGGTGGTTTTGTTGGTCAAACCCACCGGTATATTTAGTGGGAAGACATTATGACAAAATCCGCTAAAACCCCCGGACTGGCACGCCAGCAAATCGCCAGACTAACGCCAAGCCAGCGCAACATCCTGTTATTTGCCGGCATGGGATTGCTGCTGATCATCGTCGGGGTTGTGCAAAGCTGGAATGTCGCTTTCTCGATTCTGAACATGTGTCTGATTTCCGCGATTATGGCGCTGGGCGTGAATATTCAGTGGGGCTATGCCGGGCTGTTCAATGTCGGCATTATGGGGTTTGCGGCGCTTGGCGGTTTGGCAGCTGTGGTGGTTTCGATGCCGCCGGTCGAAGCCGCTTGGGCGGCTGGTGGGCTGGGTGTTGTTGCCGGTCTGGCGATTGGCATAGTTACGCTGCTTGCCAGCATGCTGATATGGCGGCGCGGCCAAGGCTGGGGGCGCTGGCGCTATGCGGTGACTGGCGGTGTTGTTGTTGCTGGCTATGTGCTGATGCGGATGTTGATTGACCCGTCGACGATGGCAATTGAGGCGGTTGATTCGGCGCGTACAGGCTATCTTGGCGGGCTTGGTCTGCCGATCATGCTGTCTTGGGTTGTTGGCGGATTATTTGCCGCTGCTGCGGCATGGGTTGTTGGCAAAATTTCGCTTGGTCTGCGGGCTGATTATCTGGCGATTGCCACACTCGGCATTTCCGAAATCATCATTTATGTGTTGAAATTCGAAGACTGGCTGTCGCGCGGTGTGAAAAATGTGAATGGGTTGCCGCGGCCGGTTCCCTATGAAGTTGATTTGCAGAATAACAGCTGGTTTGTCGCGCTTGCAGAGGATATGAACCTGCCGCTGGTGGATGCGTCATCATTGGTGGTGAAGATATGTTATGCGCTGCTGTTCACGGTGGTGTTGCTGGCTATTTTGTGGCTGTCGGAAACCGCCTTGCGCTCGCCATGGGGACGGATGATGCGGGCCATCCGTGATAATGAAACAGCGGCCAATGCCATGGGCAAGAATGTGACCAGACAACATCTGTTGGTGTTTGTGCTGGGCTCGGCGGTGATTGGCATTGCCGGTGCCATGCTGGTGACGCTTGATGGGCAATTTACCCCGACAAGCTATCAGCCCCTGCGTTTTACTTTTTTGATCTGGGTGATGGTGATTGCTGGCGGGTCGGGTAACAATTGGGGGGCGGTGCTGGGTGGATTTCTGATCTGGTTTTTCTGGATTGAGGCAGAACCGATCGGGTTGTGGTTTATCGATGTGCTGACATCCGGATTGCCGCCGGGCCATTGGCTGCGCCTGCATTTGCTGGAAAGTGCGGCACATACAAGGTTAATGACAATGGGTGTCATTCTGTTGCTTGTGCTGCGGTTTTCACCGCGTGGTTTGATCCCGGAAGCGCGCCGTTAAGCCGCTAACCCGCCGCAATCATCCTGTGAAAAACCGTTGCTTTTTCCCAACGACTTGCCCTACACATGAAGGATTGTTTTGCTTCCCTGACGAGACCAGCATGTTAGAAAAATTTCAGCCTGCCAAAGCCGACCCGATTCTGGGGCTTGGCAAATTATATCAAGCCGATCCGCGTGACGGTAAAATTGACCTTGGCGTTGGTGTGTATAAAGACGCCAGCGGCAACACGCCGATTGTGCGTGCGGTGAAACAGGCCGAAGTGATGCTGCACGCGTCGCAGACCTCAAAAACCTATGTGGCACTGGCCGGATCAGAGCTGTTTCGTGATGAGATGCGGAAATTGGTGCTTGGCGATGCGGTTGCCGTCGAACGGGTGGCAACTTTGCAAACGCCGGGCGGCACCGGCGCCATCCGGCAGGTGTTTGAAACCATGAAAAAACTGAACCCGGATGGCACCATCTGGGTCAGCAATCCGAGTTGGCCGTCACATATGGCGATGGCCACACATATGGGGTTTAAGACCCGTGGCTATCCGTATTTTGACGCCGCCACAAAGATGGTTGATACAGCGGCAATGATGCAGTCATTTGAAGATCTGCAAGCGGGTGATCTGTTGCTGTTGCATGGCTGTTGTCACAACCCGACAGGCGCCAATCTGGATATGGAAACATGGCGCGCGATCACTGATCTGGTGATTGAAAAAGGCGTCGTGCCGTTTGTCGATATCGCCTATCAGGGATTTGGTGATGGTTTGGATGAGGATGCAGCGCCATTGCGCTATATGGCGTCAAAGGTGCCCGAAATGTGCATCGCCGCATCCTGCTCGAAAAATTTTGGACTGTATCGTGACCGGGTCGGGGTGGCGATGATGATTGCGAAAGACGCACAGACAGCCGAAATTGCCCAGGGTAATCTGGCGATATTAAACCGGCTGAATTATTCGTTTGCACCGGATCATGGCGCGGCTGTTGTTGGGTTGATATTATCAACGCCTGAATTGCGTGCTGACTGGCTCGATGAATTGACCGAAATGCGTCATACCATGCTGAAAACCCGAACCGATCTGGCAGATGCGCTGCGCCAGCAATGCAACTCCGACGATTTTGATTTCATCGCGCATCACCGCGGTATGTTCTCGCGGCTCGGGCTGAGCCCGCAGCAGGTTGATGCGTTGCGCGATGAGCATGCGATGTATGTCGTTGGTGATAGCCGTATCAATATAGCCGGTTTGTCTGGCGGACGGCATCAGCCATTCGCCGCCGCCGTTGCGCAGGTTATTGGCTTGTCGTGATAAGCTGGTTGTAACAAGCTGGTCGTAACCAGCTGGGGTCAGCCTCTTGTCGGTTTGCCGACAGCGTAGCATTCCCGAATATGTCAGCTAGATGAGGGGTCAGATGACGCAGCAACAGGCAACAGGTGGAAGCCTGTTAATGGATTGTTTGATTGGTCTTGGTGCCTATAAGGGGTTTGGCGTGCCCGGCGAATCCTATCTGGCGGTGCTGGATGCGATGTATGACCGGGCGGATAAATTCGAGCTGATCTTGTGCCGGCATGAGGGCGGCGCCGCCTATATGGCCGAGGCGTGGGGCAAACTGACCGGCACGCCCGGCATCTGTTTTGTGACACGTGGGCCGGGCGCCACAAATGCCTCGATTGGCATCCATACAGCCATGCAGAATTCATCACCAATGCTGGTATTTGTCGGGCAGGTTGGCACCGATATGCGCGGCCGTGAGGCTTTTCAGGAAATCGATTACACGCATTATTTCGGCAAAGTTGCGAAATGGGTGTGTGAGATTGATGACGCCGATCGCATTCCCGAACTGATAGCACGGGCATGGACAACCGCGCTCAGCGGGCGACCCGGTCCGGTGATTGTCGCGCTGCCGGAAAACATGTTGCGGGCGGCAAGCGCGCGCCCACCATGCGGGCCGGTAAAGGTGCCGGAACCGGCGCTGTCATCAGCGCAAATAACGCAATTGCAGGACTATCTGTGCGCCGCGCAGCGGCCGGTGGTTCTCTATGGTGGCAGTGGCTGGACAGTGACTGCCGCGCGTCAGCTCGAAACCTTTGCGGCGGCCAATGATGTGCCGCTTGTTGCGGCGTTCAGATATCATGATATTTGTGATAATCACCATCCCTGCTTTGTTGGTGACGCTGGTGTGGGCATGCTTGGCTATATCAAAACCCTGCTGCGCGACGCTGACATGATTGTTGCCCTAAATATCCGGTTTGGGGAAATGACCACTGACGGTTATGATTTGTTTGATCTGCCGAAAATGGCGGCGACGCTGATCCACAGTAATGCATCAGACGCCGAGCTTGGCAAAGTCTATATCGCTGATCTGCCGTTGCAGGCTGGCCCGAACGCTATGGCCGAGGCGTTGGCGGGGATTAGGCTTGCGCAGAATGCCGGCCGGAAAGCTTGGTGCGGTGCGGCGAAAGCTGCCTATGATGACAGTTTTACCGTTGCCGCACAGCCCGGCGCGCTTGATATGGGGGCGGTGCTGGCGCATCTGCGCGATGTGCTGCCGGATAATGCCATTGTCACCAATGGGGCCGGCAATTTTGCCACATGGCCAAGCAAATTCATTAAATATGACAAAGACATGCGGCTTTTAGCGCCGCAGAGTGGCGCAATGGGTTATGGGCTGCCAGCGGCATTGGCGGCAAAGGCCCATGATGCTGACAGATTTGTCTTATGTTTCGCCGGTGATGGTGATTTTCAGATGAATTGCGCCGAACTTGGCACCGGCATGCAGGCTGGTTTATACCCGATTGTGCTGATTGTGAATAATGGCAGCTATGGCACCATCCGTATGCATCAGGAACGAAACTACCCGCACCGGGTGTCGGGAACCGAGCTGCAGAACCCGGATTTTGCCGGGCTTGCCAGATCCTATGGGTTTTATGGCGAAACGGTCGAGACAACCGATCAGTTCGCCGCTGCGTTTGAGCGGGCGATGCAGTCGAAAACGGGTGCTGTCCTTGATTTAATTGTGGCAACCGAGGCGATAACACCGCGCCTGAGCATTGATGATTTGCGCAACGCCGGCGCCTAGCGGCATGCGATTAAGGGCAATAAGCGCGACATGGGAGGCAGCAAAATGGATTTCGATTTTGACGCGGTAATTGACCGGGTTGGCACATATTCGTCGAAATGGGACACCATGCAGGCGAAATACGGGGTGTCGCCAGACACCGGTATCGCGATGTGGGTGGCAGATATGGATTTTCCGCCACCGCCGGCGGTAAATGAAGTTGTGCAGCAAGCCGCGCTGCATGGGGTGCATGGGTATTTTGGCGATGATACCGATTACCGGCAGGCGCTGATCGGCTGGATGCAGCGGCGGCATGACTGGCATGTTGAGCCGGACTGGATCATCAATGCACATGGGCTGTGTAATGCCATTGGTATATGCCTGCAGGCGTTTAGCGCGGTTGGTGACGGGGTGATCATTTTCAGCCCGGTCTATCACGCCTTTGCCCGGATTATCAAAGCGAATGACCGTCAATTGGTTGAGTCACCGCTGGTCGAGCGTGACGGGCGCTATCATATGGATCTGGCCAAACTGGAAACAATGCTGACAGGCAATGAGAAAATTCTGCTGTTCTGTTCGCCGCATAATCCCGGTGGCCGGGTCTGGGACAAGCAGGAGCTGGCAGAGCTTGCCGGTTTCTGTGAAAAGCATGATTTATTGCTGGTAAGTGATGAGGTGCATAATGATCTGGTTTTTGCCCCCGCCAAACATACGGTTTTGGCAAAAGCGGTGCCGGATATCAGCCACCGTCTGGTGACGCTTGTTGCCACCACCAAAACCTTTAATCTGGCCGGCACGATGATCGGCAGCATGGTCACAGCCAACGCCGAGCTGCGGCGGAAAATTGTCAGGGTTGCCGCCGCCTATGGCACCTCATTTAACCGGCTTGGCATGATGATGACGCAAACCGCATGGCGTACCGGTGATGCGTGGTTGCAGGCGCTTTTGCTGTATTTGGCAGAAAACCGGCGTATTTTTGAAGATGGCGTTAACCAGATTGCCGGGGTCAAAGCGATGTCGATTGATGCCACCTATCTGTGCTGGGTCAATTTTGCTGATACCGGCATGTCGAGCGACGAGTTTATCCGGCGGGTCGAGGCGGGGGCGCAAATCGCCGCCAATCATGGCGCCACATTCGGCACCGGCGGGGCGTCGTTTTTGCGCTTTAACATCGCCTGTCGGCGGGCGCATGTTCATGATGCGGTGGCGCGGTTGCAAGACGCCTTTTCTGATCTTCAATAATGCCACCCATAATGCAAGTTTTTGCCCGGCCGGAGTTGAGTGAATGATGTCGATGCTGACCCAAATCTTTGTGCGACGTTATGCGCATCATCATGCCTTGTTGATTGTTTTTCTGTCATCGGCAATCTGGGGCGTATTGTGGGTGCCGATGCGCTATGCCGAATCCTTTGGCATCAGCGGGCTGTGGGTGGTGACCCTGTTCCATGTGTTGCCAGCCATCGCGATCTTGCCGTTTATTGCCCGCGCCTATATCGCTGACCGCCAGCATCGGCTGGTGTCATTCATTGCTGGCGGGTTGCTGGGATGTTTACTGGTGATGCGCGTCAACTCGCTCTCCTTTGACTATGATAAGGCCGATCTTCTGGGGCTGGCGGCGGGTATGGCCTGGGCCTTGGGCTCGGAGTTTATTCGGCGCTTTCCAAATGCCGATTTTCTGCATATCACGTTTATGCAATATTCTGTTGGCGGGCTGTTGGCTGGCACGGCGGCCTTTGTGATGGGTGACATGTTTCCGGAAACGCATCGCTTGATTGCGGTCTTGCCAGTTGCGTTTTTGGCCTCGACGGTGGTGTTTTTGCCCTCGGTATTATTGATTTTTCGGATTATGCAATATGTATCACCGGGGCTGGTTGGCATTTTGATGTTGTCAGAGGTGCTGGTTGCGGCATTGTCATCCTGGTTGTTTTTGCAGGAGGCCTTAACCCTGTCGCAATGGGCCGGCGTGCTGGCGATTTTGGGAACCGGGGTGTTTGTCGGTCTGACCGAAAAAGCGGCAGAATCCTGATCAGCCTGGACTCTTTTCAAGCGCCGTCTCAATTGCCGCGATGCGGGCATCAAAACTATCAAGATCAAGCAATGACAGCCCGAGCCCGCCAAGCTCTTGCTGCCGGTTGATGGTGCCGCGGGTCATCTCGGCGGCGATGCCAAGATCGTTCAGGGTTTTGGCGACTTCCCGCATTTCCGCGGCGCGGCGGATGCCATGCGTGGTCATCCGTTCGGCATTGTACCGCGCCTG
>ERZ802822.2320-NODE-2320-length-10675-cov-14.103982_pt1 | contig 10675 bp, 9 predicted proteins | sample MGYA00345649_ERZ802822 | MGnify/ENA primary metagenome ERZ802822 (study PRJEB30503, sample SAMEA104212359) | marine metagenome | biome: Westerlies Biome; feature: [SRF] surface water layer (ENVO:00010504) within the epipelagic zone...; material: water... | reverse complement strand
ACCTTCAAAACAGCTATTTCTGGATGCATACAGGCATTTTATGGAAAAGAGTTTAACGGATCACATCTTCCTGAAAATTGGAGTTCAACCAATAACGCAATGGAAAAAAAAGCGTTCCTTTGCAAGGATGCAGTGTTCACGATTGATGACTTTGTAGCTCGTGGAACTCCGTCAGAGGTTTCTCGATTACATCGGGGAGCAGAGCGCGTGCTGCGCGCACAAGGAAATCAATCTGGACGGGACCGCTTAACCTCTACAACCGCGCTCAGAGGAGCATATATTCCACGCGGATTGATTTTGGCGACCGGTGAAGACGTCCCCAACGGCCACTCGTTGCAAGCGCGTTGTGTTATTTTGAGCATCAAAAAGGGAGCTACAGATACTGATACACTGACGGCTCTTCAAGACTTAGCTGAAGAGGAAGTTCTCGCCCAATTAATGTCAAATTTTTTGAGCTGGGTCGCCCGTAAGGCCGATGCGAAGCAAGTACACGATCTCATGAAATTAGCTCACTCAGATTGTATGATAAAACTCCCTACTTCTGGCCATACGAGAATGCGGGATAATCTAGCATCATTAATGTCAGGTATTTGGCTTTTACTACAATTCGGCAAAGAACTTTGTGATTTTTCAGAGAGTGAAATAACTAGGCTCAAGTCTGCCACACTGAATGCAGCCAACAAAGTTGCGGAACTCCAAATCACAGCCGATAAAGAAGCCTCAGACGCGGATAGATTTATAGAGCTTCTCCGCTCCTCGCTCATCATGGGTGCTGCGCATTTGGCAAACGAACGCGGTGGCTACCCAAAGGATTTCTGTAATTGGGGATGGAAAGTGACAGGCGTTGACAAGTATGAAAAAGTAGAGGGGCAAGGAACAAAAATAGGCTGGATTTTTAATGAAAGCATCTGCCTAGACATGAAAGCAGCGTTGAGTGTTATCAAACCGCTATCCACACGCCTCGGAAATCATTTAGGCAGTTCCGAACGGGCAATAAATAAAGCCCTATACGAGGCGGGCATGCTGGCCAAGTGCGACGAGGGTCGGCATAAAACAAAAGTGAGCGTCGAAGGACGGCGGGTACCCGTTATTTGCCTTCCTGTAAGCCGCGTGGTCGATTTGGTAGATGATGAAGCTCTATCCAAAGACCACGCCCTTCAAAAACACGAGTCCCCATTTTAGTGTCCCACTGTCCCGTTTGCCTCAGTATATAACGAGAGCCTCCAAAAAAAGTTTTTTACAATTCTGCCAATACAATACAATTTTATAAGAGGTATATAAAAATAAAGGGACAGTGGGACACTTTACTTTAAGCAATTGATTTCATTTATACTATTGATGTCCCGTTCGTAATATTCCACTGGGACAATCGGGACATATTTCTACTTTTTGAGAACTCCGGTGTGCGCCGATGCACTGCCCCAGCTTGAACTCCGCGAGCCGTGGTCCCTGTTTAGCACTCCGAATGGTCGAGGGCTGCAGAATATCGCACGACCTCTTACATAGGGTCAAACGTCATCGACTTAAGTGTTTGCAAAGCGTCCAGCTAAACTCAGTTAAATTAAACCATCCATACGCATTCTTCGTTCTATTTCACGGAGCTCTTTCCAAATCTTGGCTCGCATTTCAACAAACTTTTTCGACCTCCTGCCGTGTTTGTAATGAGCCGCCGCGATCCGCGCTCGGCCTTCCGCGGTCTTTGGACCGCTGCTCAAGCCGCCGTGCAATCGGCAACGGGTTTTGCCTCGAAGTGGGCTTTTAGCGCATAAAGTACCAGAGCGTGTTTTAGCGAGGCAATATCGTTTCATGTCAAAATTTGGAAATTAAGAACCCCTGAATAGTTATAAACAAAGCCACCAGTCAGACGAGGCTGCTTATCAATAAAAGGATACTCTCAACAAAATTTAATTTAAGCTTCAAAGTGAATATTGAAGTTTGTCATTAATAAAAGATTCATACCTAATATGAAAGACCAAGCAGAACCACAGTCAGGCTTGATTAAGTGCAAACAGACGGTGGGTAGGAAGCCGATTTTATAATGATTATTAAAACTCCTACTCGGAATATACTTTTTCTTAATGCTTAATTATTGAACGTGGTAGCGAAATAACCACTCGCAATCCACCAGTCTCCTTATTTTTTAACGCAATAGTACCTCCATGCGCTAAAATTATAGTTCTTGCTATAGCAAGACCAAGCCCGACACCACCTGTGTTTCTGGATCGGCTTTTTTCAAGGCGAAAAAAGGGTTCAAATACACGTTCAATATCCTTTTCGGGTATCCCGGGACCGGTGTCGTCAATGTAAATATATAAGTCTGACCCTTTTACAGCTAAGCGGATATCAGCCTGGTTGCCATATCGTTTAGCATTTTCGATGAGATTACGCAAAGCGCGTACGAGAGCCGTCGGGCGGACGTTTATTATTAAATTACTACACGAACACCCATAACTTATGGGGAGATTTTTCAAAATCTCAACTATAGAAATGTGTCTAAATTCTTCGTTAAAATCTAGCCCTTTTGAATATACCAAAGTAGCATCAATCATATCCGACATTTCCTCTACAGATCGACGAATACTGATTTGTTTTTCTTTATCGCTTATAGTTTCTGCTTGAATACGCAACGCTGTGAGTGGTGAACGTAAATCATGAGCCAGTGCCGCAAGCATCATAGTCCTATCAGATACAAAATTACGTATTCTATTTTGCATTGTATTAAACGCATGTGTAAGCGCTCTTAATTCCGGAGGTCCAACCGCGGTGAGTTGATCAATAGTTTTCCCTCGACCAAATTCGTTGGAAGCGCTCGTCAGCGCCATTAAAGGACGGGTCAAGCGGAAGATTGCAAACCAAAATAGAATGCTGATTACTGGTAGTGCCGATATCAAAAAGGAAATAACAGGTCCTGTTATTTTCTGCCATGGCGGGCTTTCAAACAGTGTAGCCACGTTCAGCCATGTTGAGTTGGGAAGCTCAATCGAAATTTCAAGTTCTAATACATCCACTATATTTTCCATCATTTCACGATGAAGTGTCTCCATCTCAGTTGTAAGGTTTGGCACAGGTAAAACATTTCTCTCTAGCTCATGAACCTCAACACGTATTTCACCTTTGAAATTATCTCCCAGAAAGGCTCGTATTCTAGCTTGAATTGCCTGATCGTTATGATGAACGCCATCTGATACCATAGGTTCATTGCTAAGACCGAAACGAACCAAAGGAGAATTTGCTGCTTTTGCGATTTCTTGTTGTAACTCTTGTGGCGCTGTCGCCATTAGTTTAGCAGCTTTTGCAGCTCTAGCTGCAGTCTCTAAACCAATCGCGGCTTGCACAGCCAAAGATCTTTCATCATAAAACAGAATGGCACTCAGAAGTTGTCCAGTTAGGAAAGCTATCCCAACTAGAAGTGCTAATTGCACTCGCAAACTCAATTTCATTGCGCCCATTAGCAAATCTTTACATCACAAGATAATGAGTAACCCTTATTACGAAAAGTTAAGATTAGTTTAGGATTGCGTTTATCAACTTCTACCTTTCTACGTATACGGCTAATGTAATTATCTACCGCACGATCATAAGGACTTTGCTTTCGGCCATCTAGTAGCCAGAGCAATTCGTCTCGTGTTACAATTTCTCGACTTCGTTCAATTAACACATTTAAAATAGTGGCCTCTCCAGAAGTTAGAAAATGTTTATAACCATCTTTGTAAGATAACTCTCTCGCATCTACAGCATAGGTTAGGTATTCAAAGTAAACAGTTTTCCCTTCTAAAGAAGTGTTATTCTTAGAGTATCTGTCTTCTGTATAAAAACCCACTCTTTTCAGTATCGCTTTTATCCGGGCAAGAAGTTCAAGCGGATCAAATGGTTTAACCATGAAATCGTCTACACCAACTTTGAAGGCCTGTAGTTTTTTAGAAGAACTATCTAGTGCAGTAAGCATAATTACCGGTATGTTATATTTTTCACGCAACTTAATACATGCATCCAAGCCATTTTCACCCGGCATCATCAAATCGAGTACAATTAAATCAGGGATTGAATTTTCGATTTCCACTTTCATTTGATGCGCATCTTCGGCTGTGACTACGCGCATATTTTGGAGGCACAAAAAATCTTTTACAGAAATTCTTATTTCTCTGTGATCATCAACTACCAATATGTTTGGTATTTTTTCCATGTTCCGCCCAGGATTTACCTAAACTGCTAACGAGCCTAAATATTCCTCTCAAAAATAAAGTTTTCACATGGAAAATATTGGATGGCGCGCACCTCGTTTGTAAAAGTTTATCGGCTTAACTAGTGCTCAAGGCGTTTTTTCCATATCAAATATAGACTATCGCAGTTTCAACTCTGGCTTTCACTAGTGCAAGGCGAATCTTACATCTTTATCGCTCAAATTTTAAATCAACAATCGTTAGCTTACCGTTTACTCGTTTCACCAAAAAGTACACGTCCTGCCCAGGGGCTAGTTGTGAAATTATTTCTTCATTAGCCCTGAACACCATAGTCATAGGAGGCATTTCTAAATCCACAATTTCCTCATGAATAATCGTGACCTTTCCCGCCCCAGTATTCATTTTTTTAACTGTACCCTTGGTGAAAGTCTCTGCAGCTAGTGCGCCTGCCGTAAAGAACGTCAGTGATGCAACTAAGAAATGCATAAGATAGTTTTTTCTGATAAGCATTATTAACCTCACTCAACCAAAATTTTACCGCGCATACCCGCCTCATAATGACCTGGTATTAAACAGGCATATTCAAATTCGCCCCGCTTGGTAAACTTCCAAAATATTGCGCCACTATCTTTAGATGTTAATCGAAGCGCATTTGGATCGTCGTGTTCCATTTCCGGAAACTTTTCCATTAACGCTTTATGCTCGACATTTTTCTGCGAAGTATCCATGACAAACTCATGTTCGAGCTCTCCTTGGTTTGATAAACGAATTTTTACAGTTTGATCCTTCTTAAACTTAAGTGTGCCTGGCCTGTAAAACATTTTACCATCTTCCTCGTACATACGCACGTTGACAACGCGAGAAATGTTTTTTGTTCCAGGTTCGCCTATGGCATATTCCCCATGGCTGTGATCATTGCTTCCACCTGCAAAAGCATTGGTTGCAATACAAACAAGTCCTGTTGTTAAGCATCTGATAAACTTCATTTTTCCAGCACTCCTTTATCGGTTAAACGGGATTGTAAGATCTAAAGATTACTTTTTATTTGCGTTTTGGGGTTTGATGATCTTGCTATCTCAGGAAGTTTTCCTGTCCACTCATATGCTTGCTCGCCTGGTAGATTTTCATACCAGCCTGGGTCAGTATAATCATCCGCTGCAAGACCTTCCCTTACTTTTACCACCGAAAACATTCCTCCCATCTCTAATGGCCCATGCGGCCCCCATCCAGTCATCATCGGTACCGTGTTTTCTGGCAATTCCATCTCCATTTCTCCCATATCCGCCATACCAGCGGTGCCCATTGGCATGTATTCAGGCTGAAATTTTTTAATTTTTTTCGTTAAAGCTTTCTTATCAACACCAATGAATGTTGGAATGTTGTGCCCCATGGCGTTCATTGTATGGTGCGATTTGTGGCAGTGTATTGCCCAATCTCCGGGATAGATCGCGTCAAACTCGTAAGCGCGCATTGAGCCAACAGGGATATCTACAGTAACTTCGGGCCATTGAGCTGTCTCCGGAACCCATCCTCCATCTGTACAGGTTACTTTAAAATCGTATCCATGCATGTGGATGGGATGGTTGGTCATAGTTAAGTTCCCAACTCTAACCCGGACACGGTCGCCCTTGTTTACGACCAACGGATCTATGTCCGGAAATATTCTACTGTTCCATGTCCAGATATTAAAATCAGACATTGTCATAATTCTAGGAACATAGCTTCCTGGTTTAATATCAAATGCATTCAGAAGTAGTAGAAAGTCCCTGTCTACTGGCATGAACTTTGGGTCTTTAGGGTGAACCACAAACATTCCCATCATCCCCATAGCCATTTGTACCATCTCATCTGCATGCGGGTGGTACATAAACGTTCCTGACTTCACTAAATCAAACTCGTATACGAAAGTTTTTCCAGGCGGAATTCCGGGATGGCTCATGCCGCTTACACCATCCATCCCAGACGGTAACAACAGTCCATGCCAGTGTATACTTGTGTGTTCAGGCAATTTGTTGGTTACAAAAATTCGTACCCGATCTCCCTCTACTGCTTCGATAGTAGGACCAGTCGATTGTCCATTGTAGCCCCAAAGATTTGCCACCATTCCATCGGCTAGTTCCCTATTTACCGGCTCAGCTACTAAATGAAATTCTTTTACGTTATTATTCATTCTAAAAGGGAGGGTCCAACCATTGATTGTAACAACAGGATTATAGTCTGGGCCGATTGAAGTTGCTTTTGATACTAAAGTTTTGGCGTCTTCCTTGAGAGCGGCTTCAGGCAATCCCATGTTTGAAGTCTTAGACCAGGACTTTTCAGCCACTAAGGCGGCGCCCACAACTCCAGCACCTAAAACTTGACGTCTATTTAACATGATTTTTCTCCAATTTAATGTTCCTCTTCACCGGATTGACCTGACATTCCAATTTCACCAGGTAATATATTTGAACCCATTCCCGGACCATATTGTGCAGTAGCAGCATTCGCCCGAGCCAAGAAAAAATCTCTTTTTGCCTTGGCGTTCTGTAGATCAGCATCCAACCTTTCCCGAACCGCCAAAATGAGTTCAAAGGTGCTTGTGATCATTCCGTTATAGGATAACAGTGCCTCTTCTTCGATTGTTCGACGAAGTGGAACAATATGATCCTCGTACTGCCGCGCTACATAATAACTCGCTTGCAGAGTGTTTCGAACACTTTTTATCTCTGCCTTAGCATCAAGGGCATTTTTTGAAAAATCGTTTGCGATTTTAAGGTAATTAAATTCCGCCTCTTTTCTTTTTCTTTTTCCATATTTAAAGATTGGAATTGTGAATTCAAATTCTGCTGACGGAGTGATTTCGCTCTTGATCTGACCTTCATGCTTTTCCCGTTCTTTTTCGAGCCCTATAACGAGCTCCATATTGCTCAAAACACTATTATTTGCTGCTATACCGAGAACCTCCGCAGCCATCTCAAGCTCTTGCCGCATTATTTTTAAATCTAGCCGATCTTCTGTGATTTTTTTCATGTTATCTGTCAACAACGTTTGTTCAGCAGGTAATTTTGGCAGAACGTCTGGCACGAAGAAGCGTTCGTCTAAATTCGCCAAACCTAGTACTTGAGCTAACTTCAACTTCGCGTTGCGTGACAAAACTTCCGCTTTGGCTAAATCAGCGCTTAGCGCAGCATCGAACACAAAATGCTTAGCTTGTTCAGCCTTGGTAATTGCACCAGTCTGTCCCAGCTTTTCTGCTAATTCTGCACTAGCGTCTGCAGTCTCTTTCGCATTTTTGATCAGTTCCAAAGTCTCGAATGCATAAACCGAGTTTATCCAACTTTTTTTTGTTTTCTCCGTTACGCGCAAAACGTTAAGAACTGCCGCCAGCTTTGCCTGTTGCAATTCTTTATGAGCAATAACTTCGGTTCGGTTTTTATTAATTGCGTTTGATACGTCTACGTGAATTAAAGTTTCTAATGCTTTGTACGCCCCTAGTTCAGCTGAGCCAATTCCTAGTACACCGACCGAAAATTTGGGGTTTTGAGGGCTAGTAGACCGTGATTTTTTAATTGCCGCAATTCCAACATCTGCTAGAGAATTTTGGACATCTTTATTGTTGAGAATAGCTATTTTTACTGCTGTATCCATATCGACTGATTTTGCGCCAGTGAGATCATCAATGATATCGGACAATCTTTGCCGCTCCGACTCGTCACGGAAAAATTTAACTTCATGACCAACTATTTCTTTTGTGGATGTAGAAACTTCGGAAAGGTCTTTATCGATAAACGCAAAACTCATATCGCTTACGCCTGAACAACCAGACAAAAATAAAGCGAGAGCCAGACCGCTCGTTCCCGATGACACGTTAAGCTTATATTCCAGTTTGCTCATCATTCACCTCCTTCCAATCTCGAGGGAGTTGAGGCGCTCTAGTCGTATAGTTTTTTACCATGTAAGATTGTTTTGAGTGTTCCAAAGGCTTTGCAACGTCAATGGCTACTAAGTCGGACTGTTTCGATGTTAGCTCATCTATTGAAGAACAATTAGCTAATGTTAAAACGCTGAACAATGGCACTGCCAGGAGATGATGTTGGATAAAAAAACGACTCATAAGTGTATGCTGCCGGTTGTTGTCGACTTCGATAAGTAAATCGGACGACACTCACGAAATCGCAAATCTTTATTTGTCGTAATTTGTACGAAGGTACGACGCTGCAAATACACGCTGATTATGCATGGTTTTTCACCGGTTCATTGTCTTTATGCACAAAAATTAGCTTTTTTAATAAAAGTCAGAAACGATCAAAAGGCTGAATTGCTGGGAAGTCAAAATCTAAATAGCATGTAGCATAAAGGAACCAGTTATTTTGCGAGGTCATGCCATGAAAAAATTACTAATAGTTGTGCCCATATTCCTTGCAGCCTGCCAGCCTACAATGCACCAGTTAGGTTACACCTCCGACAATTTGGTCTCAATTGAGTACAGCGCGTATGCGATGACCCCTACACTTATGCCAGAGGCAATGGATATGGCAGCTGATTATTTTAAAGAAAGAGGCAAATTTGCAAACTATCAAGGTGTGAGCGTTCCTAATGTACTTACTTCCAAAGAGGTTCATACGTTTGCTTGAGAAAATGAGAAGAGAAACGATGCCCAAGTTATAGCCGGAGAAAAAAGAGCTTATGCAGAAGCTGCGTCAGCATCGGCACAATCTGTAGCAAATAGCTTGCAATCATTGTCCAACAGCCTGCCTACCTATACGATTTGCAATACGTTCGGATCTCAGACCAGTTGTACATCTTACTAATTTGACCATCTGGCCATTGAACGCGGCAAAGACATGTGACGAAAGAAATTTATGTACTAAAAAATTTACTAAACAACTGATGCTCAAAATATAATCTATTTAAAATCAAAGGTGTAAGTTAAATATATGCTGCCCCCTCACGGACTCGAACCGCGGACCAGAGATGCAAATTTTTCTGAACCTGATGGGTGCAGAGAATATACAGAAAGTTCAAATTTTCGTTCATGTAGCTATATGTTTATGAACGCACCCCTAAAATACATTTTAAAACAAAAGCTTACAAGCGTTCATATTGTGCTCACCATTTATTTCACAAGTGTTCAGTTCAACCCCCCGTAAGGGGGATGAACATATGAACAGCTGAACATGAATGGTACTATTATTTTTTTGGCCTGATGGGGATTAAACCGTTTCCAAAAAACCCAGCCCTTGGCCCGCGGCCCGCGAAGACCCACCCGCGATCTGCTGAGCGCGCGCGATTAAACTTGGTGTTTTAGGTGAAAAAACGCGACGGGCCCCTGAGGGTTCGTTTGACTAATCACAGCCAGCGGACAAGACCAAAAAGTATATTTGAACCTAAGTTTCATTGTGGGTAGTGTTGTGGGTAGAATTTAAAATTAATATTATAATTGTTTTTAATCAGTCACTTAAATAGCCTTTGTGGCGGTGTTGTCAGACTAGCAAGCTCAGGCATGAGGTTAATGAACGTTACGCTACCTCCAATTACTGAAATGGATACCCCCCTGCCCTGCGCTTTTTGATCTGGCTTGCTAATTAAGAACCCTGTCTAGCCCCCTATATTCGTCCATTGATTTTTGGTTTCTCTAATAGGGTTTCTGGGGCGGGTTGGCGCATGTTTAATGCGTGATGAGGTCTGATCTGGTTGTATTGCCTGAGCCAAACATTGATAGCGACCTGGGCTTGTCGTGTGGTGTTGAACCATTCAGGCTGGCCGCAGTGATCAGTCCTTTACAAAAAGCTTTCGTTCCATGTTGCAGAAAACCTCCGCCGGTCCGCTATCCTTAATCAGAATGGTTTCGGTGGTCTCAAGGCCCCAGCTGTCCATCCACAGCGCCGGCATGAAATGAAACACCATTCCCGGCTGCAGGATAGTTTCGTCTTCTGTGCGTATAGAGGCCGTACGTTCACCCCAGTCCGGCGGATAGCTTAGGCCGATCGGATACCCCATGCGCCCCAACCGCTCCATTCCGTGCTTTGCCAGCACATCCAAAAACGCCTTTGCGATGTCCGCCGTGCGATTGCCAGCCTGTGCTGCATGAATGCCTGCTTCGATCCCTTCCATCTGCGCCACCTCGGCGCGGTTGTTGGCGAGCTTCGCCTCGCGCTCCTCCTCCGTCGGCCGCAGCTTGCGGTCGAGCGTCAGCTTCGCCTCCGCCGCCTTGCGCGTCTCGCGGTCGGTCGCGAGCAGCGCGATCGAGCCCATGTGGTCGGCGAACTTGGCGTTGTCGAGCGCCGTCGCGCCCGAAGGCGCAACTACACCCCAGACGCCAACATTGGACCAGTACGAGTGCTGGGCGCGCAGGATCTGCGCGCAGGGGGGCGGGGGCTCTCAGTTGATGCGGGAGCGGGTTGGTCGGGGAATGACAAAACTGGTCTGCGTCAGCGAGGCAGGGTGGCGAGCATGCTAGGCATGGTCGGCGCCCGGAAGACCACGGGAGCGGGTGTGCAGATAGGGATTGTGAG
>ERZ802822.2313-NODE-2313-length-10698-cov-9.560117_pt1 | contig 10698 bp, 16 predicted proteins | sample MGYA00345649_ERZ802822 | MGnify/ENA primary metagenome ERZ802822 (study PRJEB30503, sample SAMEA104212359) | marine metagenome | biome: Westerlies Biome; feature: [SRF] surface water layer (ENVO:00010504) within the epipelagic zone...; material: water... | reverse complement strand
GCAGTCTTACTGATAGAGTTTACTTAATCTAAAGTATCCGCTGGGCATGCACTACTGTCCAGCTGCTGCTCCTGAGCTTCTGTCATGCGTTCTCCATAGGCATTGCTATAAGCCTTCATATACTCAAGTTGTAGTAGTTACCCGCCAGACACATTAGAAGCCAATGTGAAGAGAGTAGTTGCAGTGTCGAAAAGCATTAATCGAAATTTTTTGTGGGCGACTATAGTTTTTGTATATGGCGTGCGTGCTAACTTAAAGACGGTCAGAAGTTCAAAATATAAATATTGTCATTATTGTTACACTGCCAAAATTTGATAAGGCTAAGCAGGTCACATAAAAGAAGCGAAGTAATTTATATGGTTAGTACAGCTTACAACGCAGCGTTATCGGGCATGCAGGCCGCCTCGTTACAACTCAAAGTTAGCGCCAATAATATCGCCAATTCGAATACCGATGGGTTTCAAAAGCAGCAAGTTGTGACGCAGGCCGGCACTTATGGTGTGGAAGTAAAAGTCGAGAAAATTGGAGCTACGGGGTCACAAAATAACTTGGATAACAATATAGGAAAGATTATGACCGAACGCTCAAGTGTTGATGTGGTTGAAGAGCTTATTGAGATGAAGGCAGCAAAAAATCTTTTTGAGGCAAACTTAAAGGCTCTTTACACCCAGAACAATTTGTTGGGCCGGATCTTAGATGTAATGGCGTGATTTGGATCGTCTGTATGCTCAATCATATCGCCCAACCTCTCATGTACTAATGAAGCGGCTCGCGGAGACCCTTCTGAATTAAAAGCGCCATTTGCAAGTGGATGACTCCGCTCACCGATAAATATTTATAGAAGCGACGGCTTAATCGAGAAAGGATGATCACTCTTAAACCTGAGACTTTCACTGAAAACTTCAAAGGAATTAGCCGGAGAAAAGACTGCCGTGGTGATTATTCACCCGGTAACAAAACTAGAGACTTTAATCAGCCTATCGATGTTTTTTTGGCATCACATAACGTGACCGCAGCTTTGGTCGAACATGTCTGCATGCACAGATGAGGTTCACTTCATGAGGATTGCAGGTTGGTTTTTTCCGGTAATTTTGCACCCTCCGAGTGCCTCTTAAATTTTACGTCAGGAACCTCCGGTCTGCCGATAGGCTTGGGAAATGGTTTGGTCAATGAAACACTGATACGATCTACCGTTATTTTTAAATACCTAAATTCACTCACCGCATTGGAAACCTCTTCATTAACTGATGAGACTGCGGCGTTAATCTTGCGGAGCTGTAGATATAAAAGTGTAAAAGCTACTGCCGAAAAAAACTCATATCGATACTCTAAAATTTCGATTGGTATTGTTATTGTGAGCGTCTCCAATCCATTACTCCTCAACTTATCCTTTTCGCTTTTTTTTGTAGCATGTTGGGGAGTAGTTGTCATTATCGTTAGCGCCACAAGAGAGTAATTGGTGGTTCAGCGACAATATTTATCCGATGGCTTCTCATCAACTAACATATCCTTGAAGCAAAAAGTGTCGTTGTTCACAGGTATTTCGGTGTGCTTTCTACCGTCTAATTTGTAGGGACGGGGGAGGAAAAACCGGTGTCACTATCGCAGTAGTTACCAGCCAGACACATCAGAAGCTAATTTGAAAAAAGTAGAACTTTAGAAACGGGGCCGTGATTACTGTCAGGCGACTGCTGCTTGGTAGTGATAAATAGAGCAGATATGGTTTCTAACCGCTCTTGTAGTCTTCACTAAAGACACGGTTTCGGCAAAAAATAGCTTTTACAGCGCCCTTCGCTATCTTTATGTCGAGATGCGGGATTTTTAGCGTGGTGGCGAACCCATCATCACATTAGAAATTTTGGACGACACCCTTTAGAAAAATTGTAAGTAATGAATTTAGGAGCTGAACTATGATCAAGACGTTGTTTTTAAGCACAGGAGCAGTTGCGCTCGTGGCGTTTGCTATGCGACACACTGGTCAGTTGGCAATGTTTACTGGCGATTGGTTTTCACCATTGTTCGTCTTACTGGGCGGAGTGTTCATGGCTTTCAGTGTCAGCGAGCATCGGGAAAGCCTGTTGATTGCGCGATTGGAGGCGTTTCGGACTGGTTGCATTCTCTCCGGAGCGGTGGGTGCGTTGATCGGTATCGTCGCCATCATGGGAGGTATGGACAATCCTAAGATGATTGGCCCCGCCCTCGCCCTCGCTTTACTGACGCTACTTTGGGCCGCATGTCTCAATTACATCGCCAAGTTGGTGATCATCAGTAAATCAGGTGGAGGCTAAGTGGCTTTGTCGTAAAGGTCCATATCAATCCACCTGACATAACTTAGTAAGCCTTCGCTCCAGCTGCTGCTCTTGATCTTCTGTCATGCGTTTATCATAGGCATTGCGATGTGCCTTCATGTACTCAGGTCGCAGTAGTTACATGCCAGACACATCAGAAGCCAATTTGAAAAAAGTAGGTCTTTAGCAACAGGGCCGTGATTGATGTCGCTTAACAACTGTTGGTTCTGGGTAAATACATTGGAGAGCGATTTGAAAAAAAGAAACCTCTTACTACCTTCATCCCATCAGAGCAAAAAAGTAGACTCATGAAGTTAGCTTTCATACTTTCTCTCCTTGTTTTATCTTTTCTTGCTCCAGTTCACGCTATGGCAGACTTTGAGAAAGGTCGTGTCGCGGCAAACGCTGAGGATTTTGAAATAGCTTACAACGAATGGAAGCCACTTACCGAAGATGGAGATAGTGGTGCCGGTTATCGCTGGAATTATTGGCGGAGTATTTAGCACTATTTAGCATTGATTGTGGGGGTAGGATTATGAAGTGTGTATTTGGCTTGGCTCTCGCAGCCACGCTAGTTTCCACGGCCTGTCGTTCTGATACTGAAGTTCAGTTTCCGATGAGGAATGATCCAAACTTCACTACCAAAGTCGAAAAGCCAAGTTTTGAAACTGAAAATGGACCGCTGATAGTAATTGACGAAGGACACAACAACTTCTTCATCACTACTGGCCTAATACAGCCGTTATTGGAGCTACTGAAAAGTGACGGTTATCGAATAGATTTTTCTAGGGGGCAACTTGATTCGGCAGCGCTAGATCAAGCAGACATTTTTTTGGTCATTACGCCAATGTCCTCCGCTTATACTGATTTTGAAGAAAACTATAGTGAAGCCTACTTATCCGAAGAATTGGCGGTCCTTGAACGCTGGGTTCGAGAAGGTGGAAGTTTGATCGTCTTCAGTGAACATTTCCCTTTTGATATTGCTGTTTCTGGACTACTCGAAACTTTTGGAATTTCGACGTCTATCGGAGTAACAATTGATCACGACTTTAGTAACGAAAGCGCAGGAGAGATAGTTTTCGAAGGAGAACGACTGGACAAACGTCACCCTATTGTTTCCGGTAAAAGGTCCGTAAAAAAAGTTGCTAGTTATGGCGGGAGTGCTTTACGGGGAGATGGATATACAAACATCATGCAGCTATCTGATCATTCCATGAACATCTCGAGAAATTGGATGGGTGTTGAAGGAGGACCACTGGGACGTGGTAACTCTCAAGGCTTAGCTGGATTTTATGGCGATGGACGAATAGCGGCCTTTGGAGATTCAAACGGCTTTGCAGCTATGATCTTTGAAGATAATATTTCCAAGGATTTCGTTGGCATGAATGATGAGGCCTATGACTGGCGAAACCTTGTTCTTAATACCTTCGACTGGTTGTCAGGATCGTAATTACTATCGTCTGCCTGCTGATGGTTTTTGGTAGGGCCATTAGAGGGTGACGAAAAAAAAGACGAGTCTCCCCGTCTTAGCTTTTTGCTTCCTGCTGTAGGTCTTTAAGCCTACTTCTTCCCCAGAATTAAATGTCTGCCTGACCCCAACAATAACGCTTTTACAAGAGTTTCAACACCCTAGTGGGCGCTAGTGCATTGATCCGATAGCAGTAGTTACCAGCCAGACACATCAGAAGCCAATTTGAAAAAAGTAGGTCTTTAGAAACAGGGCCGTGATGGCTGCGGTCTTGGCAAAACCCATCAGAGATTGATGAGAAGTCAGTAAAGGTACAAATTTCGGAGGGGTAAGAAATTTGTAAAAAAATTACGATAACTTGCTAATTGAGGCGGGAATTTTCGTGAGTTTCGCTCCTCTGCTCTACCACTACTAACTCGAAATTATCGGAGGCTGTAATGAAAATCGCATCGAATGTTATGCATCCTGTTCAAACTTCAGGCAACCAAGGATTAGAGGCGGCTATAAAGTCTACATCTCACTGGAACGAAAACTGCAAACTCAACCAAACGTTATACAGAGTTGTCGCAGGTATGCCGCTTGGAACTATGGCGACCTCAATGAGAGCCGAGAGCTGGGAGGCTCTTACCGAAGCTGTCGTACCTATGTACACCAATGAAGAAAACGTAAGCTTACAACAAGAACTCGGAGGCTTTTTAAGCGCCCCAGCTGAAGTTTCGGTAGCAAACGTTATAGCTATGGCAGGTGAAATGCCTTCTGCACCTACAGATATAATAAGTCAGGTAGGCGGGACCCCAATCGATGATCAGGCAGCGGCCGCTTGGATGATTGAAATGTCAGAATATGCGAATCAACTAACTGGTGCGCCCAATATATTGATACAGCACGACTACGGCGTACCGGGCGGTACCTTTGACCCGCGGTCAATGGCAATCGTCACGTATCACGCTACAACAGCAGAGCATGAAAAAGTAACGAACGCTTTAAGAGCCGACGAGGGTTACCTTAGGCGAATGAGTCGAGTGTCTGACCTTTTCGATATGTCATCTTATTTTAATATTCTAATGCGGAAGATTATTTAGTCTCCGCGAAAAGCGGGTTGTACACCCTAACGTCGTGCTACTTAGAAGAGCGCCGCAAGGCGCTTTTTTTGTGCGAGAGCTGATGTACCAGTGGAAGTTTTTGTGTTCCAAGCCAGACACATCAGAAGCCAATTTGAAAAAGTAGGTCTTTAGAAACAGGACCGTGATTGCTGTCGTTTACCTGCTGTTGGTACTGGGTAGTTGTATCCACAGTGGATTCAATTTCGGCTAGACCTATAGCCAAAACAATTGTCGCCGACAAAAGCCACTCCTTGTGTCACTTAATGTCCACGATCTTCTTTTTGTGCAAGCGCGTTTCCGCTAGCAAATCGCTATGGTACTCCTGAAAATCAAGAATTTGCCCACCTTCCATCTTGAATACCATAGCGTAATTATTGTTGTATGAACCGTTTATGCCTTGAGCTTTGCCTTTTACGATATATACGACATCACTACCACCATCTATTTTCCGTACGATTTCTAAGTCAACGCCGGTAGGTAAAACCGCTGGGATATCCTTTCCTAGCCATTCGGTGACGTAGGTTTCCTTGTTATAACTTTTACAAATTGTACAGATACCCATGAATTGAAAAGAAAAGTCATCGTGTAAGAGGCTCTTGGCCTCGGCAGTGTCGATGAAGACGGTTGCAAAAAACCTGTCGATAATCTCAATATTGCTTTTAGCTTCTGAATCTCCCGCCAGACTAGTGCTAGAACAAATAAGTGTTATGGCTAATAATAAAAACGCTCTCATAGTGAACCTCCGTAATACACTGGATAACGACTTTCATTGCACAATATAGTTGTCGGTTTGGTAGTTACAAATCAAATTTATCAATCCATCAAACACAACTTAGTAAGCCTCCTCTCCAGCTGCTGCTCCTAAGCCTCAGTCACGCGTTCGCCATCGGCATTGCGGTGTGCCTTCATGTACTCAAGCTTCAGTTCAGACAAGCTAATCAGCGATTTGTGAAAACCAGCAGCCATATTCCTCTACCCCCTCGTCTACGCACTCTCGCGGCTTTTTCAGCTCAGCTGAAGAGTCCGCATAACGCATAATAAATACCGCTAAGTAGCTGGACGTGCAGCCAAAGTACCATCCCAGACCGATGGACCTTCGCAATCGGCGTAAGAATTGTAATAGTCCTGTATTGAAGCTTGGCCACCGCCGTTGGCTAGCCAATTTTGATTTTGCATAAGAGCGGCAATGCTATCGTAAATGACAAAGTGCATAAATGACCCTTTTCGAGAAGCCTGCCCAAGTTGCGGCAGTATTATTGCCCAGCCGATCATTGATAGATCATCTTGATTAGACGCGAGCCAAGAGTCATGTTTCGCCTTTAACTGTTCATTAGAAACCCCAGGCTTAGCTTTGCACCATTCTGTTTGGATGACGCGCCGAGGACTAGCCTCCAATGCTGGTACGTCCATGTATTTATATCGAACATGATTAAACTTGAAGTGGCAATCACCTACTTCAGAACGCGACTTCATAACTTTGGCAGCTCTTTCCGACTTCTCCCACTTAGTCCAGCCGTCAGCAAAGGCAGGTATTGAGCCGTATACCATTGTGATGTAATCGGCACTCTCATTTACTGGAGTCGCGTGATCATAGAAGGGCGTAAAATTTACAATACCAAGTTCGAGCTTAAGCCTTTGAAATTCGGAAGCAGCGAACTTTGTTTGTTCATCCGCATCCTTGAGCGTTTTCCCAGGTTTTAGTTGGCAAACTTCGTACTGCATGCCTCCCAATTGGCTAAGTACGATTCCGTCGTACTCCTCATCCGCGGCCAATGCCGCACCACAAATTAGCCAAGAAGCGGCGAAAAGTTTGGTAATGAATTTCATATTTCTCTCCTTATAACTATCGCGTCTATTCGTTAGAGGACCTTAAATAAGATGGATAAGTTGTTGTGACGACCAAAACCTTTTCAATAGTTAAGTTCGTCACTGGAATGAGATCCCTTAAACAGTATTAGTCCCAAATCTATAAGGCGCAAAATTATTAACCGTCAATCCATCTGACATAACTTCGTAAGCCTCCTCTCCAGCTGCTGCTCCTGAGCTTCAGTCATGCGTTTATCATAGGCATTGCGGTGTGCCTTCATATACTCAAGCTTTAGCTCAGTCAGGCTTATTAGCCCACTGTGAAACCCTGCAGCCATGAAACCATTGAGCCAGCGACGGTCTACTGGATACAACGACTTAGTCTGCTGCTGTAAGGGCTTCTTCAGCTTATGTTTGAGGCTGACTAAATAAGCTTTTTTACTTTTGGTTTTATTATCAGTGGACATTTTATTAAGGACGTAGTTGGACGCAGTCCGTTATTCTAGCGCTGAGAATCAGGTTAACTATATTTAGACGCATTGTAACCAGGGAATTGACCACTCCCTCGTCGACCGAGCCTATGGCAAGTCAGCGGTAAAAGAAGAACGAGAAACAGTAGACTTACCACCTGTGGTTATTCAGCTGACAGGACCAAGCTAGCCACCAGCGCCGGGGGTCGCGTTGAAGGTAACAAAAGCAAAAGCGTTCGAGGCCACAAATATCAATAGGTATTCAGTCGTGGTGAGTATCGGCGTTGTTAGTAGAAAAACAATGGTCCACAAAGGCAGGTATAACATGACCAGAACGACAACATACCGAAGTGGGGTGTATTTCATAATGTCGCCATCCATATCAAAAAAATCGGCAAAGAAAACCAAAAGCAAGGGGACAGTGATTGACCAAGCCAGCACATCAAGCCAAAAAGGCAATGTAATCAAACCAAGGAAAGGCGCTTCTGACTCGACCCTTTTGATTTCCCAAAATACCTCTATCGAACCAACTTGCTGAATGTCAGAGAAGAAGAACAGTAGGACCAGCAAACTTAAATACGAAAGACGAAATGTAAAGCTTTCAAAGCGAGTAAATACCCTCAAAAAATCGTTAAGCGTATCCAGCATAATTTGGGTCAATCTCTAATATTCACTGGACTCAGTCGAGCCAGCGGCTTCTTGATACATGACGCTCGTCTCACGGTATACTTCGCTCGTTACGTTTGCGGCGCCAAAAGTAACGCCCATGACGAAGATGCCTGCCCAAAAGAAGATAGCATCGCCTTTACGAAGGTATGCAACTGTCACCATTATTGTTCCGAGTGCGTAAAAGGCCCAAGAACCGTAATAATCGTCGATTTCAGATAACGCTATTGCTGAAAAAACCAGCATCAAAAACACTACCGCCCCAAAAGCTTTTTTCATAACAATTGTCTCCGTGATGGTTCTGATCACAGTCTAGGAAGCTCAAGTCTCGAAGTCACGAAGCGTGCGACGCAAGGGCTTACAAGCCGACATTTGTGACGCCTAAGTTTGATGAATCCAAGTCGACCGCGCCTATGGCAAGCCTGCTGTGAAGGAAGAAAGAGAGATAGTTGATTTACCGCCTGTGGTTATTCAACTGACTCAATAGCGCCTCCCCTCGACCACGGCGAAATCTTCATAAATCTGCAACTCAACCAGAACTCTGCCGTGATAGCGTCAAAATGCGACTCCAAAAATCGGAACTTGGAGGGCGTCAACTAAAGAGCATAGGAGATATAGAAATGAAAAAATTAATGGGAAGTTTATTTGGTTTAATGCTTTTACTCAGCAACACCGCGGTTGCTCAGACCCCCGTTGAGTTCTATGGGTGCAAACTCGATGAGGGCAAATCTATGTCTGATGTCATGGAGTATGTTGAGAAATGGAACGAGGTAATGAATGGAATTGGCGCAGATCAGCACCAAGCTTGGATAATGCGTCCTCAGTTCAGTAGTGATATGAATTCGTGGGACTTTATGTGGGTCGGTGCGTGGAGCGACTACGACGTTATGGGGAAAGATTTGAAAAATTATCTTGCTTCCAATGACGCGCCCGAAGTAGATGCGACTTGGCCAGCAGACTGTGAAATGCACACTTTATGGGCGTCGCAACAGATACGCGGACCGTCTCAGCAATAAGGTTAGTTATTCTATTCACATGGGCGCGCAAGCGCCCTTCTCCTTCGCAGATGAACACACAGTTTACGCCACAAATACTTAAAGGAATTTGACATGGAAAATCTTTCCCCCATCGCAGAGGCCATACGACATTACAAGCTCAATGCAAGCGGTGGTTATGACGAGTGGTCAAAAGTGCCACGGGCGCCTGATTACAAAATGCATGTGCCTTCCATGGACTTCAATGTGGAAGGTCACGACGAGGTGCGGGAAGTCATTTTCGGTTGGCTGACAGATATTGGCGCCCAGCAAGAGCTAGTCAATATCGTTGAGTTCGGCGGCTCAGTAACTTGTTACCTGCACATCACAGATAAAGAAGGCGCTGTCCTAGACATTGTCGAGGTCTTTCAAATAGACGACCAAGGCAGGGTTAATGAAATTTGGGCGCTTTGAGTACACAAAGCCCCCTATATAGATGGTAAAGATCGCGGGGGCAGACGGCCAGACTTGGCGAAAAGGAAACCCAAGCGCCCAGTGAGATTGGTTTAGCTGGCCTTGGGCTGGCTGTTATGGCTTGGGAAGTATTTCCAACGCTGTCTTGTCGTCGACTACGGGACTAATCGTCGAGTCACATACTTCCGTCCATGGGTTTACGTGCCTAATGGCAAGCGTAGGGTCGTCAGTCTCGATTAAGACTATGCCTTTACCCGACGTGAGGTCATGATATCTCGCGAGTTTAGTGGAACCCTCAGGGAATTGAGCGTTGAGTTCTTCCAACGTCATAGAAGCAAACTGCTTGTATGCCGCGGCATCACATTTGAAATCAACTAGGTAAACAGACTTATGTCCATCTGCCACCGCAAAACCACAGAACATGAGCGTAGTTGCCAGTGCAAAAATCCTTTTCACTTGAATCTCCTTGGGTTTATAAAGTCAGCCTCAATATAGGAAACACTCCGCGAAACACAACTTTTTTTATTTTCAGGTGACGAAGTGCGCATAGACGAACGCCCTACTCGACCGAGCCTATGGCAAGCCAGCAGTTAAACAGGAACAAGAGATAGTATTCCGAACACAGGCTGGCTTTCTTTCATCAGGATTACTCCTCGCCATATCTTTTTGGACGAAGCGCTATCGCACAGAGCGTATGAAGATACTGCCTTGCCTATTGGATTCTCGCAAACTTTGTCGCAGCCATATGTTGTTGCGCTCATGACACAGCTACTGTTAGCGAATGGAACACCCAAAAAAGTCTTGGAAATTGGCACTGGATCGGGTTATCAGGCTGTTATCTTAGCCCAGTTGGTGGATCAGGTTTTTACCGTGGAGCGGATTCGACCGCTATTAGATTTGGCCAAAACCCGTTTTAGGACGCTTGGTATGGCAGGCGTGGTGGCCAAGTATTCGGATGGGAACTTTGGTCTTGAAGAGCATGCGCCATATGATGGAATTATTGCGACTGCGGCCTCAAAGGTAATTCCGGTAGAATTGCTCAAACAACTTGCGGCAAACGGATCCCTGGTGATCCCGGTCGGTGATGGCGCGCACCAAGATTTGCGGGTGCTGAGAAGGCAAGGCGATACCGAAGAATTTGAAGAAGAAATAATTGCTAAAGTTAAGTTTGTTCCACTCTTAGGTGGTTTGGCGCGCTAGCTCGCCTGCAAGGGAAAATTTTGGATGAAACGCTTCTCGGTAATTTTGTACCTCAAAGGCATGGCCATGGGCGCTGCCGACATGGTTCCCGGCGTCTCGGGAGGAACAATGGCGCTGGTGATGGGAATCTACTGGGAAATAATTTTTACCATTAGATCTATCGGCCGCGCCACTGTGAAGAGTTATAGTCAAGAGGGGTTCACTGTGGCTTGGAGACAGATAAACGGCGATTTTATCATTACTTTGATA
>ERZ802822.2308-NODE-2308-length-10712-cov-7.937000_pt1 | contig 10712 bp, 8 predicted proteins | sample MGYA00345649_ERZ802822 | MGnify/ENA primary metagenome ERZ802822 (study PRJEB30503, sample SAMEA104212359) | marine metagenome | biome: Westerlies Biome; feature: [SRF] surface water layer (ENVO:00010504) within the epipelagic zone...; material: water... | reverse complement strand
CAATACCAACACCAACACCAGCAAGAGCGATAACGGCCAAACCGGCACCGATCATTTTTGCAGCTTCTACTTCCATAATCATAGTCCTTCCATGAGTTTCTATTTTGTTTAGTCCAATTCACACCGCTGCGATTTCCCAGCGGATTCGGGTAGGCCTCTGCGCCTAATGTAGATGCAGGGCGTCATTTAAATACATACAGGTCAAAATTGTGAAGACATAGGCTTGCAACGCAGCAACCAGCACTTCAAGACCGGTTAGGCCAATCAGAGCGACAAACGGCAGCAATGATCCAGCCATTGCCAGCCCGCCAGCGCCAGAAATCATCACGGCCAGACCAGCGAAAACTTTCAACATGGTATGCCCTGCCAACATATTGGCGAAAAGTCGAACCGACAGGCTGACTGGACGCACGAAATATGAAATGACTTCGATCACAATCAGGAAGGGGATCAGCACCTTTGGCGCGCCAGCCGGAACAAAAAAGCTGAAGAAATGCAGGCCGTGCTTAAATAGGGCAATGATCGTCACGCCAACAAACACAAAGGCGGCCATCGCAAAGGTCACAATGATCTGCGAGGTAAAGGTATAAGAATAAGGGATAAGACCAAGCATATTGCCAAACAGCAAAAACACAAAAAGCGTAAAAATGAATGGGAAATAGGGGCGGCCTTCGCTGCCAACATTGCTTCGCACCATTTCGGCAACAAATTCATACATCATTTCTGCCATGCCCTGCATGCGGCCTGGAACCATATCGGCCCGGCGCATCGCGCTGATCAGAAAAATGGCGCTGACGCTAATGGCAAGCAGCATAAACAAGCTGGAATTGGTGAATGATACATCATAGCCACCAAGTGACAGTTCAACCAATGGCTTGATTTCAAACTGCTCGACTGGGGAATGCATTCCTTCAGAATTGCTCATTGCCTGTCAGCTCCCTTAATCATCTTTGTCTGATGAGTTTTTATGCTCATCGAAATAACCTGCGGCCAAACCTCGGCCAGTAAATACACGCCAAACATTCAACATGCCAGCGATTGCTCCCATAAAAAACATCACCAACAAAAATAGCGGCGATGTATCAAGCCATCGATCCAGTGCCCAGCCGATAAAAGCACCTACCACAACACCGGCAACAAGCTCGGTGGCAACGCGTCCCATGATTGCTGCCATGCCTTTGGGAAGGCCAGATCGGTCAGGCCGGTCTTTTTCTTCCCGCTGCGCTTGCAGTTTGTCCAGACGACGGTCAATCTCCGCGAGACGTTGTTTGTCTCCTTGCGTGTCTTTGTCGTTCATCTGGTCATCCCAATCCTAAAAAGCCGCGTCCGTTGCAGCAGGATATGGCGGGTTCACACGAAGCTATTCCTATGGTTATCCAATACCAATTTGAGCAGACGAGATGTCCCTGTTGTGGACAACGACAACCCCTACCGAAATCGCGCTCAAAATAGGGGGGTGGGTTGGTCTTTGTCAAGCCTTCAATGGGTGTTCTTTTGCCGCAGATTTCTGCGGATTAGCTGGCTTGCGGAAATGTTCATGGTGGATCGTTGAAAAGCAGGGGCTAAGCAACCGCATTATCACGGATTCTTTCGGCTGTCTGAAGATCAACTGAAACCAATTTCGATATGCCGCGCTGTTCCATCGTGATGCCAAAAAGCCGATCCATACGTGCCATTGTCATGCGGTGATGCGTAATCACAAGGAATCGGGTATCAGTTTGGTCACAAATATCACGCAAAAGATCGCAGAATCGAACCACATTCGAATCATCAAGCGGGGCATCCACCTCATCAAGAACGCAAATGGGCGCCGGATTCGTCAAAAAGACCGCAAAAATAATCGCCAGCGCGGTCAGCGCCTGCTCACCACCCGATAAAAGCGACAGTGACTGAAGGCGTTTACCTGGTGGGCTTGCCAGAATCTCAAGCCCAGCCTCAAGTGGATCATCGGCATTGGTAAGCTGTAATTCCGCCGTGCCACCGCCAAACAGCTTTTTGAATAGCCGCTTAAAATGCTCATTCACGTCACCAAAGCTTTTCAAAAGACGTTCGCGGCCTTCACGGTTGAGCTGGCTGATCGCTGCGCGTAATTTGCCAATGGCGGCAATCAAATCATCACGTTCGGTTTCCATGCTGGTGATGCGCGCTGCCACATCTTCCATTTCCGCTTCGGCGCGCAAATTGACAGGGCCGATATTATCGCGTTCGCGGATCAGGCGATGAACACGCTCTTCCAGAACATCAAGACCGGCAAGCGCCTCGCCATCTGCGATGCCCGCAATTTCGGCAACATCTTTTGGCGCACAATTCAATTTATCCGCAATGCGGTCTTTCAATTCGGCAAGGGTGGCGTTGCAGCGTTCTTCGCTGGCTTCGGCGCGGATTTGGTTTTCACGCGCTGTCGCAAGGGCATCGTCAGAATCGCGTTGCAGTGATTCGGCCTCGGCAAGGCTGGTTTCGGCAAGCCGGAGCGCATCGGCTGCATCTTGACGATTCTGTTCGGCAATTTCCAACCGATCACCTATCTCAAGGCGCTGTTTGGCGATGGTTTCGGGAAGGGTTTCCAAACGATGCTGTTCTTGATTGCCATCAATCAGGCGTTTTTCCAATTCGGCAATGCGGCCGCTAGCGCCGTCAAGACGTTGCTGCCATGCGCTTGCTTCTTGATTACAGCTTGATTGGCGGCGGGTCGCCGTGCCAACCAGATCGGCGAGGCGTGATTCGGCCTGCATCGCCTCGGCAAGGGCGGTGCGTGATGTTTCGGCGGCGGTTCGAGCCACCGCTTCGCCAGCGCCAAGGGCGGCATCATCGGCAAGCGCCGCAATTTCAACCTCGCAATTCGCCAGACTCGTAGCTAATTCATCAAGGCTGGTATTTAGCTCGGCCGCCCGGTCACGCCCTGCGGCCAGTTTCAATGCTTCGGATTCGGCTCGGCGGCGGCTGTCACCAAAGGCCTGTTCGGCCTGCATGCTGGTGCTACGACAAGTTTGAAGATGCTCACGCGCGGCGATAAGCGTTGTTTCGCTGCTGCTGACGATGGCGCCGCTTTGATCCAGTTTTTGACCAGCCTTTGCTGCGTCATCTTGCAAGGTGTCAAGACGGCGACGCTGGCGAATTCGCTCGGCGCCTTTGTCAGATTGATTGGCATGGCGCACAAAACCGTCCCAACGCCAAAGACTGCCCGATTTGGTGGCGATGGCCTGCCCGGGAAGAAGGCTGAATTGCAAGGCTTCGGCTATCGATGCGTCATCAACCACACCAACACCGGCAAGTGACGCTGCCAGTGCTGGTGCCCCTGTTACAAAATCAGCAAGCGGCATTGTGCCATCTGGCGGGGACAGGCTGGCTTTGCTGCCTTCGCGCCAAAACCCTTGATTGCCACTGCCAACCGGTGCCGCTAATTCATCTGCAAGATAGCCGGCAAGCGCGGTTTCCATACCATCACTGACCGATAGCTGATCGGCAATTGGTGCAGCATCATGGTCGCCAAGATCAGCCAGAAGGTATTGTAGTGCGTCAATTTCCGCCTGAAGGCGGGTCATGTGGGATTCGCTGTCACGTTTGGCATTCAGCGCGGATTCGGCAGCAGCATTCGCATCGGTGAGGGCTTGTTCGGCCGCTTCCAAGGCTGATTTGGCAGCCATGAAATCGGCTTCGGTTTCTTGTTTGGCCTGATCTGACTGGCTGGCCTCGGCAAGCAGGGTTTCAAGCGACAATTGCGCCAGCGCGGCATTTGCCGATTGAATACGATTTTCGATATCCTGTTTGCGGCTGGCCAAACTATTGCGGGTGGTCGCAGCGGCGCGAAGAGCGGCGCTGGCCTCGGCAAGATTGGCCTCATTCTGGCTTGCGGTCAGGCGTGCCGCCTCCAAAACATCCTTTGCCGCAGCCTGTTGCGGGCTGGCTTCGGCAATTTGAATGGCCAGTGATTCGGCTTCATCGGCAAGCCGCGCAACGGCTGATTTTGCATCATCAAGAAGGCTGGTTTCGCGGGCGATATCTTGGGTAAGCTGGTTTTGCCGGTTGGCAAGCTGGGTCAGGGCATCGGTAACACGCGCCTCTTCACGATCCAATTCTTCGCGGCCAAGCGCCAAGCGTTGATATTCGGCGGCTTTTTCGGCCTCGCTTGCCCGCAGGGGTGGAAGCGATGCGGTAATCTCGCTTCGGGCGGCGGCGCAGCGGGCGGCAATTTCGGCACGCGCACCAACATCTAATTTGGCTGCACCAAGCGCGGCGGTGGCGGCATCGCGATCCTGTTCGGCGGCCATCCAGCGAGCAAGAAGGAATTGTGCCTCGGCTTTACGAATGCGATCGGCAACTGACCGGTAACGTGCCGCTTGGCGGGCTTGTTTACGCAAGGAATCACGCTGTTCGATCAGACCGGCGATGACATCATCAAGCCGTTCAAGATTGGTTTCGGCGGCGCGAAGCCGTAATTCGGCCTCATGTCTTCGTGCATGTAATCCGCGAATATTTGCCGCTTCTTCGATCAGGGTTCGCCGGTCAACGGGTTTGGCACCAACAATCGCGCCAATGCGTCCCTGACTGACAATGCCGGATGATCGCGCGCCGGTGGCGGTATCGGCAAACAGCAACTGCACATCACGCGCCCGCGCCGGTTTGGCATTCACATAATAGCTGCTGCCTTTGCCGCGTTCAATTTTGCGGGTGATTTCCAATTCATCAACATCATTGAATTCGGCAGGGGCTTGGCGATGACGGTTATCAAGTTGAAGGGTGATTTCGGCAAGATTGCGCGCGGGGCGCTGTTCGGTGCCGCCAAAAATCACATCATCCATTTCGCCGCCACGCATTTGGCGCGCCGAGCTTTCGCCCATAACCCAGCGAAGCCCTTCAACAATATTGGATTTGCCACAGCCATTTGGCCCGACAATGCCTGTTAGGCCGGAATCAATCTCAACCTCGGCGGATTCCGCAAAGGATTTGAATCCGGCCATTTTCAGGCTTCGAAAAATCACATTAACAACCTGTCATTAGTGACGTCTGAGATCAGGCGTCCGTTGCATTTATCTTGGCAGCAAAATCTTCATATGACAGATCGCCAGAAATGATGGTTTTGTCATTGACCACAAAAGATGGTGTCGATTGTATTTCCCAGCTTTTATAGGCTTTCTGACGCATTTCAACAATCGCTTCAAGAAGGGGTCTATTGCCCATCACTGCGTCAAAATCGGCGGCGCTCATTCCGGCAAGCCGCGCCATTTGCGACAAGGCGGCAAGCGGATCAGGATTACGTGCCCAGCGGTCAATATCTTTCAACAGCATCGAAATCATTGGAAAATATTTATTTTTTGGCAAAGCCCGTGCCAGTGCATGGCCACGGAGCGCAATTTGATCAAGCGGGAAAGGCTGCATCTCAAACCGCACCATGCCAGTATCAATCAGCCGTGTTTTCACATCGGGAAAGGTATTGTTGTGAAAACTGGCGCAATGCGAACAGGTCATTGAAAAAAATTCAACAACTTTGATCTGGGCATCATCCTTGCCAAGAACGCGCGGTGAGGTCACATGCGCGATCGTTGGCTCAAGGGCAAAGGCAGCGGTTGGCAACAGCGTCATCGCAGCACCCCCCAGCAGGATAGCGCGGCGATCAAGGGCGAAATTCATTTGGTTTTGTTTCATCATGGAGCAATCATAATCCAAGGGGAAAAGCGGGGCAATGCACGATTTCGGGACAATCGCATTTAATTTGGATGCCAATCCTTAGCGTTGGTCTTTTGCGTTAATTCTTTGCACCATCATCGTCGCCAACCGGCCCGCCTAGCCGCCGAAGCGCCGCGCGCAGTTCGGGTGATTTGATATGTTTCAGTTTTTCATCAAGCGTCCAAACATCAGGCGCATCCGAAATTGTGGCCGGTTTTTTGGGCGGCGTTTTGGGGGCTGATGGCGGCAGATTCTGCACAAGGGTGATGCGGCCAACAGCCTGATATCCAAAGGCGGCATTTACCTGATCAATGATCTGGGCTGACATTGCTTGGGCTTGTGGGCCGCGGCCCGAGGTGATTTGCAATTTCAGTGTTCCGTTATTGCGGCTACCACGTGGAAAGTGAATATCTGCCGGTCGGCACCATGCAGCCGTATCGCCAACAATATCATGCCAATGCGAAATAAGGCGGCTAATCGCAAAACCACGCTCATTCGCCGATGGCGCGACCATAGGTTCGATCATGGTCGATAGCCGCCGCATTTTATTTAATCGGTTTTTGGGCGGTTTCACCATAATTTACGATGCCGGTTCAATTGTTGGTTGATGAATAAGAATAAAGGGTTTTGGGCGACTTGACCCAATTGCCGAATATACTAGCATGACCGATCCCTGATACAAAATATGCCAAAACAAATAGGCCAAACAACACAGGCCAAACAAAAAGATAGACATTCACAACGCCAAATCAGATTTTCGGATAACAGGATATAATCGCGTGGGTAATCAAAAATCGCAAACATTCCCAACGGCCGCTTTGTTTGGATGGTATGACAAGCATGGGCGCGATTTACCGTGGCGTCGCCGCTGGCCAGATTTAGCCCCTGCCTATCATGTTTGGCTGTCGGAAATCATGCTTCAGCAAACCGTTGTGGCAACGGTGATTCCCTATTTTCTCGATTTTACCCGCCGCTGGCCAACCATCAATGACCTTGCCTCAGCACCGCTTGATGATGTGTTGGCAGCATGGGCTGGTCTTGGCTATTACGCCCGCGCGCGCAATCTGCATAAAGCTGCGGTGATGGTGGCGACTGAATGGGGCGGACAATTTTCCGGTGATCATCGCCATGCCAATGCTGTTGCTGATTTGCGTGCTCTTCCGGGCGTTGGCCCCTATACCGCCGGTGCGATCGCTGCTATCGCGTTTGGCCAGCAGGCGGTGGTTGTTGATGGGAATATCGAACGGCTATTCAGCCGCTATTTTGCGATTACAACCCCGCTTCCAGCGGCCAAAACCGAAATTGCTGTGGCCTATGCGGCTATTTTGCCGGTTGATCGCCCATCGGATTGGCCGCAAGCCTTGATGGATTTTGCCAATGCGGTCTGCACACCGAAACAGCCGCTTTGTGATGGCTGTTGTTTTGCCGAATCATGTCAGGCTTTGGCGCGCGGCTTGGTTGATCAATTGCCGGTCAAACCGGTCAAAACACCCAAACCAGTTCGGCGGGCGATTGCCTTTGTGGCGGTCAATGATCAAGGCGAAATATTTTTGCATCGCCGCCCCGATCAAGGGCTGCTTGGCGGTATGCTGGCTTTTCCTGAAATTGGCCTTGCGTCAAAACAGGTGGATCAAAATCTTGATCAGACAATGGCACCATTTGCCGCTGATTGGGTTTTGCACGATGAACCTGTTTTGCATGTCTTTACGCATTTTGCGCTTGAGATGAAAATTTGCCTTGCCAGCATTGAGGGGACACCGCAACCAATCGCAGGTGATATCAAAGGCCATTGGGCAAAGCCGCGCCCGGCCGATTTGCCAAGCCTGATGCGTAAAATATGGAAAGCCGCTGCGGCAATGCCGTTACCGCTACATGCCAGCCGCTAGCGGCGACCTTTGATGATTGCGCTTTTAATGATTAAAGTGGCGCATGCCGGTAAATACCATGGCAAGACCGGCAGCATCAGCCGCCGCAATCACGTCATTATCCTTAACTGATCCGCCAGGTTGAATCACCGCGGTTGCCCCCGCTTTGATCAAGGCTTCAAGACCATCGGCAAATGGGAAAAACGCATCTGACGCCGCGACTGATCCAATCGTGCGGGATTGCGGCCATCCATGGATTTCGGCAATGTCCGACGCCTTTTGAACGGCAATGCGGGCGGCGTCAACACGGCTCATCTGGCCGGCGCCAATGCCGGCGGTGCTGGCGTCTTTCACAAAAACAATGGCATTTGATTTCACATGTTTGGTGACTTTCCACGCAAACAGCATATCGGTAATTTCCGATGGGCTTGGGGCGCGTTTGGTGACGATTTTCAGATCGTCAGCACTGACCATGCCGCCATCGTGGGATTGCGCCAAAAACCCACCCGCAACCGATTTGATTTTGATGCTGCTTGTGTTTCGATCGGGCATGTCGCCGGTGATTAGCAGCCGCAGATTGGGCTTTGCCGCCATAATGGCCTTGGCCTCATCGCTGGCATCAGGGGCAATCACCACTTCGGTAAAAATGCTGGCAACGGCGGTGGCGGTTTCGGCATCAAGTGGCCGGTTCATGGCAATGATACCGCCAAAAGCGCTAACAGGATCAGCCGCCAATGCGGTTTGCCATGCCGCTACAAGTTTTTCACCGCTTGCCACGCCGCACGGATTGGCATGTTTGATAATGGCGATCGTTGGCTTGTCGAATTCGGCAACAAGTTCAAACGCCGCATCGGTATCATTGATATTGTTATAGGATAATGGCCTGCCCTGAATTTGCAAAGCCGAGGCAACCCCGGGTCGGTTCTGGCCGGTTTTATAAAGGGCGGCTTGCTGATGCGGGTTTTCGCCATAGCGCAAATCAATGATTTTCCGGCCAGCGGTTGATGTGACTTGCGGCAGGTCTTCACCAAGGCTTGTTGCCATCCATCCTGAAATGGCGCTGTCATAAGCGGCCGTGCGGGCAAAGGTTTTTGCCGCCAGTCGCCGGCGAAGCGCGAGGTCTGTTCCGCCCTGATTTTCGATAGCATCAGCAACATCACCATAATCGGCAGGGTCACAAAGAACGGTTAAAAAATCATGGTTCTTGGCCGCAGCGCGCAGCATTGCAGGCCCGCCAATATCAATTTTTTCAACAAGCGAATCATGGTCACTGGTTTGCGCTAATGTATCTTCAAACGGATAGAGATTTACCACCAGAAGGTCAATTCCCTCGATGCCTTGAGCCGTCATGGCGGCAACATGGTCATCAAGGTCGCGCCGCGCCAGCAACCCACCATGAATTTTGGGGTGAAGCGTTTTGACGCGTCCGCCCATGATTTCAGGAAATCCGGTTACATCGGCAACATCGGTAACACGGAGGCCGGCATCGCGAAGCAGGCTGGCCGTCCCGCCGGTTGATAAAAGATCAATTTTGGCCGCGGCAAGCCGAGTGGCAAGCTCTATTAGGCCGGTTTTGTCTGAAACCGAAAAAAGGGCGCGGCGAATAGGAACAGATGATGAAGAGGTCATGATATGGCTTGCCAATCCTGCTTAGCAGAAAGGTTAAATTTATTGCGGTCTTTATGGCCAAGCTTGACTGGAAAGGCAATTGCTGATCGCGATAAAACCGCCCTTAAGCAATCTAGCCAAGCGGGATAAGATGCATCATCGCGCCAGCCAAGGCGGCCAATCCCAAAAGCCAAAAAAGCCCAAGCCCGCGCCCAAAGGCCAGAAATGTACAAACCAGCGTAATCGCAATCACCCGCAGGTCAAGGCTTGCCAGATCGGGGGTCAGAATGTGGATCATGCCAATATTGGTCATGCTGGTTTCGGCAAAAAACAAATGCAGCGCAAACCACGCAAATAAATTGGCAATCACGCCAACAACGACGGCCATAATGCTTGCCAATGCGCCTTGCAAACGTGGTTGATATGTTAGCCAGTCAAGATAGGGTGCGCCGGCAAAAATCCATAAAAAACAGGGAATGAAAGTTGCCCAAAGTGCAATGGCGGCCCCTGCGATACCGTGGGCAATGCCCGCTGTTTTAAAGGCCGCCAGAAAGCCGACAAATTCAGTCACAAGGATTAATGGCCCGGGGGTGGTTTCGGCAAGGCCAAGCCCGTCCATCATTTCAGCCGGTTGCAGCCAGCCAAGGTGGCCAACGACATCTTGCGCCATATAGGCAAGACCCGCATAGGCGCCGCCAAAAGTCACCACCGCAAGCTTGCTGAAGAAATAGCCAATTTCGGCAAGCAAAGGCGAATCGGCAAAAAGATCAATTGCTAATAATGGCCCCCACCAAATGCCAACCCAAATCAAGACGGTTTTGGCCGAGTCTTTGCCGTTTGGCAAAGGCAGCAATTTTTTGGTTGCTTGGAGTTGGCGATTGTTGGCAAAGCCATAGATCGCCGCCATTGCAATGATCAGGGGAAAGGGCAGGGCAAGAATGAAAATGCCGCAAAAGCCGATGATGGCAATCACCCATTGATGCGGTCTTTGCAAGGCTTTTCCGGCAAGCCGGATCAATGCCTGCAAAACAATCACGACAATCGCCGCCTTCACGCCTAAAAACAGCGCGCCAATAATGCCAAAAGTACCAAAATAAACGTAGGCAATGCCAATACAAAGCATGATCAAGGCACCGGGCAGAACAAATAGCAAGCCAGCAACAAGCCCGCCAAGAATGCCATGAATTCGCCAGCCAACATAGGTGGCTAGCTGCATCGCTTCGGGTCCTGGAAGCAACATGCAAAAACTAAGCGCATTCAAAAATTGCGCTTCGCTAAGCCAGCGTCGTTCGGCAACAATCAGCCGGTGCATCAGTGCAATCTGCGCTGTTGGACCGCCAAAGGATAACAGCCCGATCTTGCCCCAGATAGCCGTTGATTGCAAAAGCGGTGGCGGCGTCTTTCTGCCGATATTATCTGATCTGGATAGGGGCGAGGTTTGGGTCAAAAATGGAAACTTTCAGTGTCGGTCAAATTCGTGAGGCAATTATCTTGAGACAAACATATTTTGCAATGATTGTCATTTGCCAAGACGGTATTTTACGACGGCTCGTTCCGCTGGAATGCCCATTTGAC
>ERZ802822.2304-NODE-2304-length-10730-cov-7.922275_pt1 | contig 10730 bp, 10 predicted proteins | sample MGYA00345649_ERZ802822 | MGnify/ENA primary metagenome ERZ802822 (study PRJEB30503, sample SAMEA104212359) | marine metagenome | biome: Westerlies Biome; feature: [SRF] surface water layer (ENVO:00010504) within the epipelagic zone...; material: water... | reverse complement strand
TCTGGCGACACCTTCATCGCATTCGGAATTCGCGCATGATAAAGCGCAATGTCCTTGGCGGTGAATAATCGGGCAAATTCATGCTCGATTGTCTGATCTGTTTGCAGCACGATAACGCCAAGCCGCGCCGCAGCACCAAGCCCGTCATCAGTCTCAAAAGCTAGCTTGTCGATCATGGTGGTTTGGTCTTGCGGCTTCATCAGACACCCCATTGCTACATTAAATATCGGCACCTTCTTGTTGGGCAAAAAAGGATGTGCCTTTCGGCACGGCTGGTAATTGCATCGCATATGGAGAGCAACGAACGCTTCCCGTCTCTTCGCCGCGAACCAATGCATGGGTGAACCGGCTTGGCAAATGATTTGGGCTTAATTCGATCGCATCTTCGGCATAATAGGTGGTGATATAAAGAGTCCGTGGCCCATCAGATAAATTAGGCGCTGACCCGTGAAGCAGATTGACATGCATCAAACAGACCGCACCCGCCCTGCCAGTGCATTTCATAATCTTGTCACGCTGCGGTTCGATAATGCGCTCATCGATGGCGCCGGTGAATATGCCATCATGCCAATGCGGATAAAGTGGCCCTCGGTGGCTTGAGGGGATGACCTCAAGCGGACCATTTTCCAACGTTACATCATCGAGAAAAAGCAAGCAGGTGATCATATCGTCATTGGTCATTGGCTGGAATAGAAAGTCTTGGTGCCATTTCACCGCGGTTGCCGAGCCAGGGAGTTTTGAGTTTACCTTGCCATGATGAAAGCGGATATTTGGGCCAAGCAATTCGGCACAATAATCAACCGTGTGGGCATTGCGCATCACATCTTCATATATTGGCGAGACCTCTTCGGGCGATTGCACACGCCGAAGCCCCGGTGTTGTTGCGCTATGACCGGGCTGTAGGTCAAACCTTGCGCGCCCATCCAAAGTCTCACCATAGTCGCGAATATGGTTTTGGCTTTCGTCTACCCAGTTTTGGAATTCGGCACGAAGGGCGGCAAGCTGGCCTGCCGATACTGCATCCTCAACGACCAAAACACCATCATGCCAGAATCTGTCTTTTTGCGCTTGTGTTAGTAACCCCATCCTCCAACCCCCTTGTGCTTGGCATAAAATCAGTATTTACGGCAAAACTTTTCAATTAAAACCGAAATGCGTCAAGCATTATTGCGTGAACAGGTTTTGACCTTCTTCTTTGATCCTTATTAAAGCTTCACCTGCGCTCACAATCAATAAAGCCCCTTTTGGGGCGTACAAGCGCCTGCCAGTTGACTTGCCAAAGGCGTTTTCTTAACGAGCTAAAACGCTATTATTGCAATCCTGACCGGAATAGGCATTCTTAATGTTGATATTCTAAACTCGGCTTAGAGAGGCATAACCATCATGCGTGAAAAAGCAAAACCAACCGTTCAAATTGATGATGACAAGGTGAAAGTGACCCGATGGGATTTTTCACCAGGCGCGGAAACAGGATGGCATCGGCATGAGATGGATTATATCGTCGTGCCGTTAACCGATGGCGCTTTGACCGCAGAAATGCCAGATGGGTCGGTTGTTGAGAACAAACTGACCATAGGTGCAAGCTATGCACGGCTGGTGGGAGTTGAGCACAACATCATTAACAATAACGATAGCCCGTACAGTTTCATTGAGATTGAACTCAAATAGGACCAGCGCATTGGTGGTTTGTCTGCGTATTCTGAGACTCGAGCAATTGCGCTCAGACCGTTAACGGATAAAGGGCGGCAGTGATAAGCCGTATGAAGGGGAAAACACCATCGCTATCCCGGATGTAAGAAGGAAAAATTTTGCACCCATTTTGCGCGTCACCAGAGTTGTTAGCACGATAAACGTCAAAATTGCAGTGATATAAGAGAAAAGTGGTGCCCAGGTGCAAGTTCGATGCCTATGTGAGGATACATAGGCTGCTGCACAGATTGGGTCAAAGGATCGCCAGCCACATTCAGTTGTCTCCCCTGTCACAAAAGTGAAACCCCACAGCAACATCGGTGTCACAATGTGTCGCTAATCTCAACAATTTATCGTTGGGATTATGTGCATTGTTGGACGAACAGTCGGACATTTTGAATTACAGGACCATCTGGATATCAGACACTCATCTTGGCACTCAAGGTAGTCAGGCAGATGCACTTCTCCATTTTCTGAAACACACGCGTAGCGAGACACTCTATCTCGTGGGCGATATTGTTGATGGCTGGCAGCTGAAGAAACGCTTTTTCTGGCCGCAGGAACATAATGACGTCATCCAGAAATTGCTGCGCAAAGCCCGCCGCGGTACCCACGTTATCTATATCCCAGGCAATCATGACGAAGCCGCGCGCCACTATCTCGGCTTCAATTTTGGCGAGATTACCATCAAGGAAGACGACATCCACGAAACTGCCAACGGCAAGAGACTGTGGGTTGTCCATGGCGACCTGTTCGACGGTGTGATCCAGCATGTCCGCTGGCTGGCCTATGTTGGAGACCGCGCTTACACCTTTCTTCTGAAACTGAACAGAGTGGTGAACAGAATTCGTATTATGCTGAACATGCCCTACTGGTCGCTCTCGCAATATCTCAAACATCGGGTCAAGTCAGCGGTTTCCTTCATTTCCGCCTTTGAGACAGCGATATTAACCGAAACAAGGCGACGCGGTTGTGACGGTGTTGTCTGTGGCCATATCCACAAGCCTGAAATGCGTGAGGTTGATGGTCTGATCTATGCCAATGACGGTGACTGGGTAGAGTCTCTGTCAGCGCTTGTAGAGCATCATGACGGTACGTTGGAGTTAATTGACTGGCAGAACGCAGCGCCGACGCAAACCTGGCGGGTTATAGACCAAATTCCAATGTCAGACTCTGCCACGTCAAGCACGAGTGTCAGCAAATGAAGATTGCGATCGTCACCGACGCCTGGCACCCGCAGGTCAATGGGGTTGTGCGCACACTGACAAAGACCCAAGAAGGCCTTGAGGCACTCGGTCACGAAGTACTAATGATCACGCCAAAAACCTTTCGGACGATACCTTGTCCTACTTATCCCGAGATACGGCTGTCAGTTTTTTCGGGACGAGTTGTTTCATCAAAGCTTCGTACCTTTGGCCCTGATCAACTTCACATTGCGACTGAAGGGCCGCTGGGGCTGGCAGCGCGCAGCTATGCCAAACGCAACCAGCTTGCATTCACCACTGCCTATCACACGCGGTTCCCCGAATATGTCCGATCGCGCGTGCTAATACCCCTCAGTTGGACTTACGCTTTTCTGCGCTGGTTCCATGGCCCCGGTAATGTCGTGATGGCGCCAACCAATGCGGTGGTCAATGATCTTAAGTCATGGCGCGTTGGCAATCCGGTCATTTGGCCGCGTGGGGTAGACCTCGACCTGTTCAAGCCCTTCAACGATACCAGAGCCAAACAAAAGACGAAGAACCCAATCTTTATCAATGTCGGCCGTGTATCTGTGGAGAAAAATCTAGAGGCATTTCTTGATCTCGACCTACCTGGAGAGAAATGGATCGTCGGAGGGGGGCCGGCACTCAAACAGATTAAGGCGCGTTATCCAGATGTGACATTTTTTGGCGCAAAGGAGATGAAAGACCTCCCAGAAATATACAGCAAGGCCGATGTCTTTGTGTTTCCAAGTCGTACCGACACTTTTGGCCTTGTTCTTCTTGAGGCGATGGCCTGCGGACTGCCGGTGGCGGCCTATCCGGTCACAGGACCGATTGATGTTGTAGGCACGTCAAAGGCAGGGGTTCTTAACGAAGATCTTGGCAAAGCGGCAAAGGCAGCACTAAAACTCAGCCGAAAAGTAGCCCGTAAACATGCTGAGAATTTTTCTTGGGAAGTAGCGACACAAATCTTTGCGAGGCATTTGGTTTTTGCCCGTCCTGCGGAGGATGGATATCATATTTCCGACAACCCGCATAAGGATAATCACGGTATAATCCGCGCCGTTGCCGCCGCGCGCAACAGCTGGTCTGGCCTAGTCTTTGCAATGCGCGAGGAAAGTGCTTTTCGGCAGGAATTGTTTTTGGCAGTGGCACTGGTGCCTCTTGCTATTTGGATGCCAGCAACAGTTGTTGAGACCACTATAATGCTAGCAAGCCTCGTTCTCGTGCTGATCGTCGAACTGCTTAATTCCAGTGTAGAGGCGGCAGTGGACAGAATTTCCTATTCCAAACACGGCCTTTCAAAACGAGCCAAGGATTATGGCAGCGCGGCGGTGATGCTAGCCATTATGCTGTGTGCTGCAATCTACGCACTCATTGCCGCAAAATATTACCTATAATTCCTCAGCGTTGCAGACTGATTGGTTTCTATATTCGTTGAGCAACTGAATGTGGCTGGCGATCCTGTGACCCAATCTGTGCAACAGCCTGTGTATATATACGTAGGCACCTCGGGTGGCCCATGCATGGCGTGCATTCAAACTGGATATTCTTTGGGTAGACCACTGGGTAAACCAAAACAGTGCATTGACCTGTGCAATTAAAAATGGGGTCTATGTATAGCTTCAGTTACATGCTGGGCTAGCGCCTATGTGAGGCAAATTCAAATCTAAAAAATTTCACTACTAAGCCAGTTTACAAGATTGTCCGCGGCAATCACAGCACAAAGCTTTTCTACAACCTTGTCGACAATTAAGGTCGAGGTTATCGGACCAACTTTTGAACAAAACGGTCGGTGGCCTATTGATTATCCGGTCCACTAATTATCTGGCCTTGGGAATCACCCCACATTTTCAATCATCCAGATTGGAGGGCATAGCCACTGCCGCGCACAGTGCGGATCAGATTTGGCAATGGCGTATCACCTGCCTGATCAAGCGCCTTGCGAAGCCGGCTTAAATGAACATCAACCGTGCGTTCTTCGACATAAACACCATGCCCCCAAACCAGATCAAGAAGCTGGGAACGGCTAAACACCTGCCCGGGCCGCTCAATCAAAATTGATAAAAGCTGATATTCCTTTGGCCCAAGCACTAGTCGAGCGCCACCACGAAAGACTTCCATTCGGCTTGGGAATAGCTGTAAATCCTCAAATTCCAGAACATCATTCATCAAAGCCGGACGGGATCGCCGCAAAAGCGCCTTGACCCGTGATACCAACTCGCGCGGTGAAAAGGGTTTCGACATATAATCATCAGCCCCCGTATCCAGCCCAAGCGTGCGGTCGCCTTCTTCACCGCGGGCGCTTAGAATGATTATTGGCAGTAATTTCGTATCGGCGCGTGACCGCAATGTCCGACAAAGTTCGATCCCGGACATGTGCGGCATCATCCAATCAAGGACCACCAGATCAGGATGCCAATCCTCGATCATGGTCAGCGCGACCTGGCCATCATGCGCCTGCGCAACGTCAAAACCGACTTGCGCTAGATTATAGGACAAAAGTTCCAGCTGGTTCGGCTCATCATCGGCAATCAGGATTTTTACCGGCATCACTCGCTACCTCAAAATCAGGTGTTAACCACCTTGCTGGTTTTATCGGCTTTTGGCCGATCTTCGTCAGGCACTACGCCTTTGACAAGGAAATGCACCTGTTCGGCTATGCCTGTCGCATAATCACCAATCCGTTCAATATTTTTGGCGATAAACAAAAGATGCGCGCCGGTGCCAACCATATTCGGGTTGCGCGACATTGAGGCCAATACCTCTTTATAAAATGCCGTATGCATATGATCAACCTCGATATCACGGCTCCAAACGGCAAGCGCCATTTCAGCATCGCGACTACGATAGGACGTCAATGCATCACGCACCATATCTTGCGTCACCTGACCCATTCGGCCAATATTCACACCTGGAATATTTTCATTGCCAGCGGTTATAATCACCTTGGTTCGGTTGGCAATGTTACGCGCATAATCGCCTATTCTCTCTAAAATACTTGCCACTTTCAACGCTACCAAAACATAGCGCAAATCTTCGGCACGCGGTGACCGAAGTGTAATAACTTCCATCACTTTTTCATTGATCTCGGCCTCAAGCGCATCAAGTGCTGCGTCACCTTTTATCACCCTATCAAGATTAGCTTCATTTTGCGTTGCAATGCCTTCGATAGCGCCCTCAAACTGCCGGCAAGCTAAATCGCCAAGTTTTTGCAATGCGTCATTCAGGATCGTCAAATCCTGATCAAAAGCCGAGCTGATATGTTTTTGTGTATCCATGATTTTTCCTAACCAATTTTGCCAGAGATGTAGGCTTCGGTCTGTTCGTTTTTCGGCAGGGTAAACACTTCTTTTGTATCGCCATATTCAACTAACGCTCCAAGATGAAAATAGGCGGTTTTTTGTGATACTCTTGCCGCCTGCTGCATCGAATGGGTAACAATCAGAATGGTAAAGCGTTGCTGCAATTCGCTGATTAATTCCTCAATTACCGAGGTTGCAATCGGATCAAGCGCTGAACAAGGCTCATCCATCAACAGAACATCGGGCCCAACCGCAATCGCCCGCGCGATGCAAAGCCGCTGTTGCTGGCCACCTGAAAGGCCGGTTGCCTGATCAGCGAGCCGGTCGGCGACCTCACCCCAAAGACCCGCTTTTTTCAGACTGTCTTCAACCATATCATCAAGTTCGCTTTTGCTTTGAGCAAGCCCATGAATGCGCGGCCCATAGGCCACATTTTCAAAAATCGTTTTGGGAAAGGGGTTCGGCTTTTGAAACACCATACCAATACGAGCACGAAGCAACACAGGGTCCACTTGCTGATTATTTATATCAACATCACCCATGATGATTGATCCTTCAACACGACAGCTGGGTATGACATCATTCATGCGGTTAAAACAGCGCAGAAAGGTTGATTTTCCGCAACCTGACGGGCCAATAAATGCCGTTACCGACCGATCTTCAATATCAATTGAAACCTCATTTAAAGCCTGTTTTTCTCCATAGAACACATTGACTTCTTTGGCGCTAATTTTGATAGCCTTTGCGATGCCTGGCTTTGTAGTCATAGGTCTTTTACCACTTCTTCTCAAACTTACGACGCAACAGAACCGCCGAGATATTCATCGAAATCAAAAAGGTTAGGAGCACCATAATTGCCAGTGACGACCGTTCGTAAAAGGCGCGTTCGGCACTATCTGACCAGATGTAAATCTGTACAGGTAATGCCGTTGCTGGATCAGTCAAAGTAGCTGGCACATCAACGATAAACGCGACCATACCGATCATGATTAGTGGTGCCGTTTCACCAAGCGCCTGAGCAATTCCAATTATAGTTCCCGTTAATATTCCCGGTGCTGCGATTGGGAGAACATGATCGATAGCCGCTTGCATGCGTGACGCGCCAAGACCAAGCGCAGCATCACGGATCGAGGTTGGCACGGCGCGAATAGATGCGCGTGTGGCGATAATGATGGTTGGCAGCGTCATCAGGGCCAGCACCATACCCCCAACCAACGGGGCTGATCGAGGCATGCCAAAAAACCCAAGGAAAACGGCAAGCCCCAAAAGTCCAAAAACAATTGACGGTACCGCTGCGAGATTATTGACGTTAACTTCGATAAAGTCAGTCACGCGGCCAGGCGGGGCAAAATATTCCAAATAGACCGCAGCCATTACCGCGAGAGGTAACGCCAACAGAACGGTGACAAAAAGAGCCATTGCTGAACCAACGGTTGCACCCAAAACACCCGAACTCTCTGGCTCCCGAGAATCCGCAGCTGTAAAAAATGTTTTATTAAAGACTAACCTAACCCTATTGAAAGAGACCAAGTCGTCAACCCAATCAAGTTGCTGATCCGACAAACGTCTCTTACGCTCTTCAATAGTTCGATCAATGCGGCCCTTCATGAACATGTCAACATCATCTGATGTTTTGATCCAAACTTTTGTTTTACCAACAGGTAATATTCCAGTTTTTTCAATTTGACGCCGAAGGTCATAACCTGCATTTTTTGAGATAATTTCGGTGAGGGCGCGTTGATCAAGTCTAGTTTTCACTTCTTTAAATTCAGATACAAACGCTTTCTTTACTAAGCCGTCCCAGTTGAAATTTTGAGATTTTTTTAAATCCAAGCTCCCATCGCTTGCCCCAAGCTCAGCCTCTGGGAAGGATAGTTCAACTAAAAGCTCAGTTTGTTGAAGGGCGGTATATCCGTTGCTTATAATTGTGGTGAGCAAAATCACCAAAAAGCTCAATGCTGTGAGAATAGCCAAAACGCCATACGTCTTTAATCGACGCGAAGCAGCGCGCCTTTTTTTCAAACCACTGGCAATTTTTTGAAAGCGCAACTCGGTTTCAGCATCCAGTTGAGCCGCATATTTTAAATCACTCATAGCGCTGCCCTAGCCTACGAGACGCGGAGAGTGCTGCAACATTTAAAAGCAACGTGATAGAAAATAATGTTATCCCAAGTGCAAACGCCGATAGCGTTTTAACCGAATCAAATTCATTATCCCCAGTTAACAACATGACAATTTGCACCGTCACGGTTGTAACCGCTTCAAGGGGGTTTATCGTCATGTTAGCTGCGACACCAGCTGCCATTACAACAATCATTGTTTCACCAACAGCTCGGCTAACAGCCAACAGACACGCCCCAACAAGACCAGGAAAAGCGGCAGGCAAAATAACCCTAATGATTGTCTCGCCTCGAGTGCTTCCCAGCCCATATGCACCATCACGAAGCGGCTGGGGAACCGCAGTAATGACATCATCGGATAATGACGAAATAAAAGGAATAATCATGATGCCCATTACACCGCCGGCGGCAAGCGCACTTTGAGATGAAACATCAAGCCCAACAAATAATCCAACGTCGCGAAAAAATGGCGCGGCTGTGAGGGCGGCAAAAAATCCATATACAACAGTTGGCACACCTGCAAGCACCTCAAGGGTCGGCTTAACGACATTGCGCACCCTTCGTGACGCAAACTCAGATGTGTATATGGCCGAAAACAGGCCGATTGGCAGCGCTACAGCCATCGCAATAACAGCCACCAGCAACGTGCCAATCATCACAGGCACCATCCCAAATGAACCCGAGGACCCTGCCACATCTTCGTCGCTAACACCTGTGTCACCCGGCCGCAGAGCCGTCATCGGCGACCAATGGGTTCCAAAAAAGAAGTCGATAAGCGATATTTCTCGAAAGAACCGGACGGCTTCGAAAAGGAGAGAGGCAACAATACCAACCGTGGTGAGGACAGCAACGACTGCAGCCAAAAAGAATACCCGCCGCAAAAACGCCTCACAAAGCACGCGTGCCCGCAGTTCTGGCGAAACGCGGCGGACTGAATAAAAGAAGCCGGTGCACATGACTAACGCAAGCGTTAGATTTCTAGCGCGGTCTGCAGAAGCTTGCGCTTGACGCAACAAATCAGCCTGAGCGACCATTACAGGGTCCGTTGACTGGAGGAAGCCGGCGGCGATATTGCCAAGTTGAGCCATTTTCAAATCTAGAAAGGAATCGGGCAGTTTTGGATAAGCAGCTACTAGCCGAGCTTTCGCGGCATTCAGCAACATTGGATCAGCGGCAAATAACCAAATCAGCGCAAGCAAAATTGCAGGCACTAGCACCCAAATGCAAACATACAATCCGTAGTATTGACTGAGAGAATGCGGTTTAACACCCTCGAAAGCCGCTTGTTTTAGCACTCGCCCTTTTGCCAAATAAAACGAGCCCACGGCTGCCAAAATAGTCGCCGAAAAGATAACAAAGTCGGTTGAAAAAAAACTAAACATGTTTCCCTGCGGTTTACGTGCCAGCTTAGCTTCAAGAGAAACCAGTTACCACAATGACGATCAAAAGCAATCTTGCGAGAGACATCAATCTTGATGTTGTTTAACACATCATTATTCAGAGACATAGTCATCCCGCACAATAATTTCTGTGCGGGATGACAATTTTGATCTCAAGGGCTACAGCGCGTCGCGCGCTGCAGCCTGCTTTGCGAAATCTGCACTTGATAATGGAACTAGACCTGCCGGGAACAAATAACCGTCTTTGCCCATGGCCTTCTCAGAAACGAACTCGTTGATAAACTCTTTCATTCCTGGGATCACGCCCATGTGATCGGTCTTTACGTAGAAAAATAGTGGCCGTGCACCTGGGTACTTGTACGAGGCGATGTTCTCAAAATTGAGCTCTACCCCATCCATAATTGACGCCTGCACCTTGTCGCGATTTTGGTCGAAAAACGAGTAACCAAAAACACCAAACATATTTTTGTCCGCAGCTAGCTTTTCAATGATTAAGGAATCATTTTCACCGACTTCAATCGCCGCACCGTCTTCACGCAGTTTTTTGTAACCTTTTCCATCCAAGCCTAACTTTTTCCAGCCAGCCTTCATAAAAAGTGATCCCATAGCATCACGTGTTCCAGAGGTTGGAGGAGGCACCATCACCGAGACCGGAATATTCGGCAATCCTGCAGGTGCGGCACCAGTGCGCTTTGCTGTGTATGCGTCCACCTCAGCCCATGTATTAAGTTTGTTTGCCGACAGGTTTGTTAGGTTACTGTCCTGATATGGCAGTTCAGCGGCCAATGCGGCGGCAATGTGCGCAATTGAAATTTTGAAGTGTTGACCATCCAAGCTATTTGAGAGTGCAATTCCATCATTACCAACCACAAATTCCTGGAATTTTACCCCGGCGTCAGCACACAACTTTGCTTCTTTGCTTTTCATTGCACGGGAAGCGTTAGTGATATCTGGGTGCTCTACCCCGATACCTTTACAAAAAAGTTTCATGCCACCGCCTGAGCCTGTGGA
>ERZ802822.2301-NODE-2301-length-10736-cov-6.733371_pt1 | contig 10736 bp, 7 predicted proteins | sample MGYA00345649_ERZ802822 | MGnify/ENA primary metagenome ERZ802822 (study PRJEB30503, sample SAMEA104212359) | marine metagenome | biome: Westerlies Biome; feature: [SRF] surface water layer (ENVO:00010504) within the epipelagic zone...; material: water... | reverse complement strand
ACACCAGGTGAAATTAATTCTTCACCTTTAGCTCCATCAAATATTGGATTAAAGATTCCTGGAAAGAATTATGGAACTCCAATGCCCATGACAGAAGAAGATATTCTCGATGTAGTAGATAGATTTGTTTTTACTGCAAAAGTTGCTAGAGAAACCGGTTTTACTGGCGTTCAATTTCATTCAGCTCATGGCTATCTTTTATCAGAGTTTTTATCACCTGATATCAACAATAGAACTGATGCCTGGGGCGGCAGTATTGAAAATAGAGCTAGAATTCATTTAGAAATAATTAATAAATGCAGAAAGGAAGTTGGAGAGGATTTCCCTATTTCAGTTAAATTAAATTCTGCAGACTTTCAAAAAGGTGGATTTACTCCTGATGAAAGTATTCAGGTAGCCCAAATGCTAGAAAATGCAGGCGTAGATATTATAGAAATCTCAGGCGGTACTTATGAGCAACCAAAACTAATAGGTGTTGATGATTTGACCATTAATCCAAAAAGAAGCGAGCAAAGAAAAGAAAGCACAATTGCAAGAGAAGCTTATTTTCTTGAATATGCTCAAGATATTAGAAAAGCAGTTTCTTTGCCTCTTATGGTTACAGGAGGTTTTAGAACTAGAGAGGGTATTGAGGATGCTCTGCAAAGTAATGTTTGCCAAATAGTGGGGATTGGAAGACCTTTATGTGCAGATCCTTACTGCATTAAAAAAATGATAGCTGGAGAGTTAGAGGTCTTACCAAGTTTTGAGAAGACTTTATCTTTAGGACCTTCAATTCTTTCTCCATCTAGCCCATTTACTATAATTAAAGTGATTAATGCATTTGGAGCAATGGCTTGGTTTTATCAGCAAATAAAAAATATGGCTAAAGGCCTTATGCCCAACCATAAGCAAAAGCTTTTTAATGCCTTTAGAGCTGATATGAAAGCAGATAAGCTTGCTATAAAAGACTACTTAGATAATAACTAGTATTTTAATTTGCACATTGGATGCTAATAAATCCATAGAACAAATATTTTGTTAAAGCTTTTAGTTGTGGCATTCTCTTTAATTAAATAATTTTAATCAGCAATTGATATGATTTTGAAAGCATTCATGAATTTTATGTCTCGACGTACAATTTTTGCACCAGTGAGAAATAAAATTATAAATAAATATACTAGTGATGAATATGTCAAAGGTGCTAGGGAAGAAGCTGAGACCGAAAGAAAAGAAAAGAATAAGGCACATACAGTTATTTATTTCCATAAAGTTGATGATCCATACTCTGCCTTAACAATTGAATATGTAGATAAAATTACTTCAGTTTTTAATATTCTTATAAAACCTGTACTTGTTGGTGAAGAAAATCCTGAAACAGTTCATGAGCCAACTTTATATAGTGAATATTGCTTAACGGATGTGAATCGTATTGCAGAGTATTATGGAGTAAGCTTCTCGTCTAAGAATTATCCAGAGAAAAGTTTAGTTGATATAGCAAATTCAATACTAACGGCAGTTGATGAATCAGAATTTATATCTACTGCTAGGTTGGTTAGCAAAGCGTTATGGAATAATGAAAAAAAAGCTCTTGAAGAGCTTTCAATTAAATTTACAGCAGATCATGACTTGGTCATAAAAAAATTAAATCAAGGAAACACAATCAGAAACGAAAAAGGTTACTACTTTGGATCAGCTTTTTATTACGGTAAAGAACTTTATTGGGGGGTTGATCGCATTCATTACCTAGAGGCAAGATTAAATGAGCTAGGTTTAAGAAAAGGTTCACCAAATGATTCTATCTGCACCCCAAATCTAAAAGCACCTGAAAAATTTGAATGTGAGGATAGGGTTAATTTTTATTACTATCCATCTTTGAATAGCCCTTACACTTTTGTGAGCGCAAAAGGTGTAAAAGATCTCAGTGATAACTATCCAATTAATCTCATAACAAAACCAGTTCTTCCGATGCTTATGCGTAAAATGACTATTCCAAGTCATAAAGTAAAATATATCCTTTCTGATGCAGCAAGAGAGGGAGTAAAGAAAAAAAATCCAATTGGTAATGTATATTCTCCAATAGGTAAGCCAGCCAGAAAAGCTTATTCTATATTTCCAATTATTAATGAGGCTGGAAAAGGTTTTGAATACATCAATGAATTACTACAAGCCTCATTTTATGAAGGTATAAATATTGGAGATGATGACTATTTACAAGCTATAGTTGAAAAGCTTGGTCTTGATTGGAATATTATCTCTAAAAAACTAGGAACCAATGATTGGAAAAAAGTTTTAGATGATAATTTAAAAGATATGTACTCAGGTAATTGTTGGGGCGTACCAAGTTTTAAAATAACCGATACAAATGACGAGAACCCTTTTTATGTATGGGGTCAAGATAGAATGTGGCTATTAAAAGAGGAAATATTTAAAAGGATGAAGTCCTAACTATTATTTTCTAACCTCGGCATAAACTTTGCTAGATCCATCTTTATAGAGAATAAGGACGTCATAGGGCATAAAACGATTATCAAATTCCATACCAGGTGATCCCAATGGCATACCTGGAACTGATAAACCGATAGCATCATCATGATTTTCTGAAAGAAACTGTTTTATGTATTTGCTTGGAATGTGACCCTCAAAAACATATCCATTCTTAGATACTCCTGTATGACAAGATCTATATTGAGGCTCAATCTCATAATTTTTTTTTATATTATCTAAATTTTGATGGTCTTTAGTTTCAATATTTAATCCATTAATTTTTAGATGCTCTACCCATTTTTTACAACACCCGCAGGTTGGAGTTTTATGAACAAGTAAAGAATTTTTAGAATTTAAATCAGCATTAATCACTTCAGAAGAGTATGCAGAAATTGTTAACGAGCAAATCATTATTAGATATTTTGTATTCATAAAACTGTCTACTTTATTTATTCCGAGTATTTCTCATACCATTCACTTAAATAGCCATAAGTTCTGAACCAATTAGTAGGCTTTCTTCTGCCGGTGCCATGCCATTCTTCATTCATGCGAACAAGAGTTGTATCAATACCCGCATGCTTAAAAGCTATATACATTTCTTCTGTTTGGGCCATTGGGGTTCGAATATCTAATACCCCCGTCATAAATAAAGTCGGAGTTTTTACAAACCCAGTTCTCATAATAGGAGAGTGATCTAGCCACTCAGATGGATCTTCCCAAAAAGGCTTATCAAACCATTCAAATGTCCAAGCAGGTATGTCGGTTGTTCCGACCATAGATATCCAGTTAGTAACTGGACACAAAGAAGCTGCCGCAGAAAATCTATCATCATGCCCAACAATCCAAGCTGTCAAAACGCCACCACCGCTACAACCTTGAACAAACATATTTGATTCATCTATAAAATTTTTATCAGTCAGAAAATCAACCCCAGCTAATAAATCAGATAAATCACCTTCCCCAGGATAGTCATTGTCAATAACATTTGCAAAATCACTTCCATATCCAGTACTACCTCGAGGGTTTGTATATAAAACTACATATCCATCGCTGGCAAATTGATGCCATAAATAATTAAATGAAGGTCTATACATTGCATGAGGACCACCATGTATAACTAAAATAAGAGGATATTTTTTACTCTTATCAAAGTCAGGTGGTGTTATATACCAACCTTGAATTGGAGTTCCATCAGGAGCTTCATAATTAATTTCAGTTGTATCACCCAGAGAATATTGAGCAAGTATTAATTCGTTAAATTCAGATAACTTATTCAAACTTCCATTTGAAATAGTAGCTATTTCTCCAGGCCTATTTGAATTTGAATATATGCCATAGAAGGTATTTTCTGTAACTGAAGATAAATAGAATTGTTCATTAAAATCTTCTATAACTTTTTTTAAATTCTTGTTAGAGACATTTAAGCTAATTAATTTTGAAGACCCTCTATCATCAATATCAAATATAAGTTCATTAATACCATTCCAAAAAAGTTCGCCAGGAGTCGATGGAAGATCTTTTGTTAATAATTTATTTTTATTGTTTTCATGCAACCAAACATCAAATGCAACAGATGAATAGTTTTTAGAAGGATGTCCCAAGAATGCAATCTTGTCTCCATTTTTAGATGATTTAGGAGATAAATAAACACCATCTTCTGGAGATATTTTACTAAGTTTTTTATTTTCAATATTTAATGTAAAAACAGCACTTTGCTTCCATGAAGTTTCTAGGTCATTCAATGTGTTATTACCAGTAAACAACAATGTTTTCTTATCAATCCATTGAAGATCTCCAACATAGTCCATTCCAATTGAAGAAATTTTAATTGATGGGCCTCCATCAGAATTAATAAGATAAAGATGATCCTCTCCACTTTCATATTCTCCGCTTCCATCTGATTTCCAATGCATAGTGGTGACAACATTTGGTTCCTTTGTCCATTTATAGTCTTTATTATCATCCTTGCCTGGAATATCTATCTTCCAATCTGTTTTATATGGATTAAATGATGAAAATGATAAGTATTGACCGTCTTTTGACCAAGCAAAGTCTTTTATTCCTTTTTCGCTAGTTGTTATCATTGATTCAGATTGAAAATTTAAATGCCTGACAAAAATCTGTTGAACGTCATTTTCATCACTTTCAATAAATGCAATTTTAGAGGAATCTGGCGCCCATTTAGGTGAGGAGCCTGTGGCAAAAAATCTTTTATCATTACCTTCAATATCCATTATCCATATTTCATTTTTAAATGAATCATTTTGCTTATCTATGTATCTTTTTGAAAATACAATCAATTCATTGCTAGGACTAACTTTTGGATTTGAAACATTTTGCATATCCCAATAGCTAACAGGCTCTAGATTTTTAGCATTTAGAGATGTTATTGCAAATATCATAATTAATAAGAATTTTTTTTTCATTATTTGAAACTCCGTTATTTAACTAATTTATTGGTTAAGTAAGCGTAAGCAATTTTGTAAAAAATAACAAATTTTTAGATTTTTTTTACAAGAAATGGAATGAGATCATATCACTTTTTAGTCAGATATTTACTCAGCAGACTATATGTAAAAATTGATTTACAAACTAAAAAAAAAAGCGTAAATTTATTACAAATGCTTCTTATTATTGAATATAAAAAGCGGATATAAAGTTATAAAGTACGGGGATAAATATGACAAATCCAAATCATCCTAGCGTTGATCAAAGTGATCGCGTAGTTCCAGTAAACCTTAGACAAAGCGGGAGAACACCTACCGAGTTATTGATTTCAACTCGAGTAAGAAAATCGCCTTTCTGGCATTTATCTCATGAAGCTGGTTGCTGGAGAGCAACAGTGTATAACCGTATTTATCATCCTAGGGGCTATGTAAGGCCTGAAGATGGGGGTGCTATGGTTGAATATGATGCTCTAGTTAACAGAGTAACCATGTGGAACGTTGCAGTTGAAAGGCAAATAAGAGTTAAAGGCCCAGATGCAGAGGCATTCACAGATTATGTAATAACTCGTGATGCGACAAAAATTGAACCAGGAAATGGCAAATATGCAATCTTATGTAATGAAAAAGGAGGGGTTTTAAATGATCCTGTTTTATTAAGATTAACAGAAGATGAGTTTTGGTTTTCTATTTCAGATAGCGACCTTTTACTTTGGCTTCAAGGTGTAAATGTTTCAAAAAAATATGATGTTGAAATTGATGAAATTGATGTTTGTCCTGTTCAAATTCAAGGTCCTTTATCTGAAGACCTTATGGCAAAGTTAGCTGGTGAAGAGTTAAGAGAAGTTCCTTATTATGGAATCTTAGAAACTAAAGTTGGTGGAGCTGATTGTGTTATCAGTCAAACTGGTTTTACAGGTGAAAAAGGCTATGAAATTTATGTTCGTGATGCACATGAAAATGCAGAAAAAATGTGGAATGCAGTTCTTGAGGCTGGCGAAGAATTTGGTTTAATGGTTATTGCTCCTGCACATCATCGTCGAATTGCAGCTGGAATTTTGTCATGGGGACAAGATTTAGATCATGAGACTTCTCCTTTTCAGGTTAACTTAAGTTATCAGGTACCAAGAAATAAAGCAGCTGATTACATTGGCAAAGAAGAGCTTGAAAAACAAAGAGCAATGATGGATGAGGGAAAAGCGCCATTCAAAATGAAAATGGTTGGCTTAACTCTTGGAGGAAAGGAGATCACAGATTATGCTCCTGATTTTTGGATAGTAACTAATACCGACGGAGATGAAGTGGGTTATGTAACATCTCCTTGGTGGTCACCTGAATTAGAGACAAATATTGCTCTTGCCTGGGTCCCATGGGAGGCTTCTGAGGTTGGAACTAAATATATGGTTAAACTTCCTGATGAGTATGCCGAATCTCCAGGCGTAGCTGTTAATGCTGAGATTGTAGATGTTCCTTTCAGAGAATCAGTTAATCCTAATAAAAGAGAAGTTCAAGCAGCAAAAGGCTTAGATTTCGCTGACTAATACTAACATTTAAAGAATTGAGTCCCTATGGACTCAATTCTTTATATTAAATTTAACAATATATTTCGTTTTAACATTCTGATATGGCAGAATGATTTTATGAAAATATTAATACCAATCCTAAGTTTATTCTTTTTATCTTCTTGTAATATTCCGCTAGTTCCTTTTATCTAAATATTTAGAAGGTTATGTTCTTTGATCTAACAATTATAGGTGCGGGTGTTGTCGGTTTATCAATTGCAAAATCCTGTTCTGAGCTTGGAATGTCTGTTGTAGTTCTTGAAAAACATTCAAGAGCAGGTGAAGGCATTTCTTCTAGAAACTCAGGAGTTATTCATGCCGGAATCTATTATCCAAATGAGTCATTAAAAACTAAATTTTGCCTTACTGGAAATAAGCTTTTGTATGATTATGCAGAGGCTAAAAATATTAATCATAAAAAAATAGGTAAATACATAATTGCATCATCAAAAGATGAGTTAGAAAAATTAGAAGGAATTTATAAAAAAGGTATTTTGAATTCTGTAACTTTAGAGTTTCTTGCTAAAGATAAAATGAAAACAATTTATCCTGATTTAAGTATCGAAGCAGGAATATATTCACCAAATACTGGAATTATTGATGTTCCTGAATTTATAAGCGCGCTTGAGGGAGATATTCAGCACAAGAATGGGCTGGTATCTTTTAATACAAAATTTATTTCTGCTCAAAAAACTAATAGTGGTTTTTCAATTTCATGTGACGATGGAAATAAGTTTTTAATAAATACTAATTATTTAATAAATGCAGCTGGCCTATATTCAGATTCTATTTCACAACGAATCGATACTTTAGATAGCCAATATTTCTCACCAATAAAGTATGCCAAAGGGCATTATTTTAAATATAACGGCTCTCACCCTTTTACAACTTTAGTTTATCCGCTTGCAAGCGAATTCTCTTCAGGCCTTCATGTTGGTTTTGATTTGTCGGGTCAGATTAGATTTGGTCCAGACGTAAACTGGGTCGATAATATAGACTATTCTTTTGATGATAGTCTTAAAGATCATTTTATAAGCTCAATAAAAAAATATTGGCCTGATATCGACTCAAAGAAACTTCAGCCAGATTACGTTGGCATAAGACCAAAATTACAAAATATGGATGAAAAAATGAAAGATTTTTCTATTACTGATTCCAAAGTACATGGAGTTGAGGGTTTAATCAATATACAGGGTGTAGAAAGTCCAGGTGTTACAAGCAGTCTAGCTATAGGTGAATATGTTAAACATATGATTAATTCAAAAGATGATCCTTTAACTTATCTTTGAATTGATCAAGTATCTCCTCTTCAATAAGATGCCGCATATTATCAATAATAATTAGCTCACTATTTGATATTAGCTTATGTATAAATATTGAATTTTCAGCTTGTAAAACAGGATCTTGCCTGCCATGAATAATTAAAGTTTTTGCTTTAATGCTTTTTACTTTTTTAATTCTATTCTTTGATGAAAGTATTGCTATTAACTGTCTAGCATAACCAAAACCATCTTTTACATCTTTAATTCTTTCATAGTTATTGATAGTATCTTCCCTAAATTTAGGCGTATCAATTTTTTTGCCTTCCATTCCTATCAACCCAACCCATTTCAATTCTCTCTGATAGACTTCATCCATTGTTGGATTGATGCTTTTAGACCTACTTACCATCATCTCTCGAACTTCTTTTGATGCGCCATTAAAAGGGCCTGGAACCGAAGCAGTAGAAGCAATTAATGTATATGTTTTGACTCTATTAGGATACTTTGCGCACAGTATTTGACTAATCATACCCCCCATAGATGTTCCAAGAATATGAGCTTTATCAATATTTAGATGATTAAGGAGATTTATTCCATCTCGAGCCATATCATTGAGACTATATTCCGGCTTAATTGGCAGCCGAAAGAAATATCTTAAATACCCAAGAACAATAGATGGTTTATTAGTAAATCTTGAGGATAATCCTGCATCCCTGTTATCAAAGGTTATAGGCCTAAGGCCATTTTCAATAAGAAAATCTATAAGATGTTCAGGCCAATGAACTAATTGAGCACCTAATCCATGAACTAAAAGAATAGGGGTTGCATCAGCGGGACCATAATCTCTATAAAAGATTTTAACTCTATTATTTTCTGTATACCCCTCTTTAAAACTCATAAGCTTAGTCTTACATATTTCAGACATGCAATACACTGCTTTTTCATATACATTAGAAACTTAAGTAATTAAAAAATTTTCATTATCCTCATGCAATACGTTATAAATCTTTTTCGAGCTAATAAAATTAGAGTTGCATATGGCATAGGTGATTATGCTATTTGTCTTTATTGGAGCGGCGTTAGCTTATATCTCCTTTATTTTTATACTGATGTTGTTGGCATTTCACCATTGATGGCAGGCTGGATTTATGCTCTAGGCATTGCATGGGATGCGGTAACAGACCCTTTTATGGGCTATATAGCTGAAAGGACTAGAACTAAAATGGGCAGTTACAGACCATATATTTATTATGGATCAATACCGCTAGCATTGTCATTTATTTTACTTTTATGGATGCCGCCATTTGAAGGTACGTTTTTATTCATATTTCTATTAGTAGTCAACTTATTTCACAGAACTTGTTTTACTGTTGTTAGCGTTCCATATTCGTCATTAACTGCAAGAATTACAGATGATAGCGATGAGAGAACAAAACTAACTACAGCAAGAATGCTTGCAGCATCTTTTGGAACATTTTCTATTTCAGCACTAGCATTTCCGATTGTTTTATTTTTTGGCGGTGGCGAAGAGTCCCTTGGTTTTATTTACCTTGGGATGATAGCTGGATTAGCAGCAGTCGTAATTCTTGGAATCACCGTTCATTATGTTCAAGAAAGACCATTTAAATTTTCTAAAGAAGAGCTTCCGAGTTTTTCAAAAGTTTTAAAATCTGTATCAAATAATTATCCATTCTGGATTGTTTTCTCTGCAATCTTAATTTTGATATCCACATATTTGATGTTCAACAATAATTTAATTTATTTCTCTAAATACGCATTGGGTTTTCACGAGTATCAGGGATTAATTTTAGGCGTCATGAGCGGCAGTACATTATTAGCAATTCCTTTATGGGCATATTTAGCAATTAGATTAGGGAAAAAAAATACCTGGATGTTATCTATGACATTTTTATTTATTGGATTTTTTATATTTTATATCTATCCAATTTCTGAGCTTAAGGAATTACTTTATATCTTAAGTTTTATTGGCTTTGGTAATGGCGCTACTGGTGTTTTATTTTGGTCCATGCTGCCCGATACCATTGAATATGGTGAATGGAAAACAGGGATTAGAACAGAATCATCATTATATGGTTTTATGACGTTTGCTCAAAAGGGTGCTATAGCAATTGCTGCAGTTATATTAGGAATGATTTTAACCAATATAGGATTTGAACCAAATCAGGACCAAACACAAGAAACTTTATCTTCTTTAAAGGCTTTAATGTCTTTGATACCACTTATAGGAGTTTCGATCAGCTTGATATTAGTATATTTTTATCCAATAGATAGGAACTTCCATAAAAAACTAATAGAAGACATAGAAAATAGAAAGATTCAAAATGTCTAAAATTAAATGGGGAATCATAGGTACTGGTTCTATAGCTAATGCTTTTGCTCACTCAATTAAATACTGCGATCATTCGAACTTAATTTCTGTTTATGGTAGAAATGAAGCTACCTTAAGACAATTCTCTAAGAAGTTTAATATTCAAGCTCACTCTGATATTAATTCACTGTTATCCTCAAAAGATATTGACGCTGTTTATATTGCTACTCCTCATAATTCTCATTTTGAGTATGCTTTTCAATCCATAAAAAATAAGAAACACGTACTTTGTGAAAAGCCTATTACAATTAATCATATTGAAAGTATGGTTTTGTTTGGCCTTGCTAAAGATGCTGAAATTTTTTTGATGGAGGCATACATGTACAGAACTCATCCCCAAACTTTAAATATTCTTAATAGTGTAAAAATTTTAAGAGACACACAAGATAGTATTTTTATCAATTGCTCATTTGGTTTTAATGCAGAAATTCCTGAAGACCACAGGTTAAGAAATTTAATGATGGGTGGGGGAGCCATCTTAGATGTAGGATGTTATCCATTGTCTATGGTTAAACTTTTAGCGGGTCAAATCCTCGGCAAGCCATATGCTGACCCAGAAAGCATTGAAGCATCAGGAGAGCTTGATACAACAGGGGTAGATTTAAACTCTAAA
>ERZ802822.2299-NODE-2299-length-10737-cov-20.488837_pt1 | contig 10737 bp, 9 predicted proteins | sample MGYA00345649_ERZ802822 | MGnify/ENA primary metagenome ERZ802822 (study PRJEB30503, sample SAMEA104212359) | marine metagenome | biome: Westerlies Biome; feature: [SRF] surface water layer (ENVO:00010504) within the epipelagic zone...; material: water... | reverse complement strand
TAAAGTTCACGCAGAAAACGCATCCGCCCTATTAAATCGCCGCCATATTCATCATCACGCAGGTTTGTATCAGGCGACAGAAACTGCCCGGGTAAATGCGCGTTTTGCAAAATCTCAACACCATCAAGCCCTGCGTCACGCATACGGCGCGCGGCGGCAACATAATCACCAATAACGCGTTTGATATCAGCATGGTCCATCACTTTCGGAAACCCTCGATGGGCAGGTTCACGCACGCGTGAAGGTGCAATCACTGGCAACCAATCGCCGTCATTCCACGTTGTTCGGCGTCCCAAATGCGAAATTTGGCATACAATACGGCAATCTTCTTTGTGGATGCGTTCAGCAAATTCTCTAAAATAAGGGATCATCCGATCAGACGACACATCTAGCTGACCGAAGACTGAAGGTGAGTCAGGGCTCACACAAGATGAACCGCCTATCATCGTCATCCCAATCCCGCCTTTGGCTTTTTCCAAATGGTAACGTTGATATCGCTCTTTTGGCATACCATCTTCTGCTAATGCAGGCGCGTGGCACGTGCTGACAATACGATTTTTAAGAGTCATCGCCCCCAATTGAAACGGCAATAAAAGCGGGTCTGACATGGCACACTCTCAATTAAAAATTTGAGTTCAAGTATTCGCAAATATGAATTTAGACGGCACACGGATGTGCCATGTGAGGCTAAACCACCTTAAATTTTTGTCAATTGTCTAGCCCCCTATATTCGCCCAGTCATTTTTAGTCGGTTGTACTAAGTGAGAATTACCGTCTGTTTGTTCGGGCATAGCTAGACACAAGCTCGCGGAGCAAAGAAAGCCCATTGGAAAGAATGTTTTATGACAACAGGGCTCTGTCGAAAGTCATAATTTTTGGTGTGTCGTGTAGCTCTACTTAAACAAACCACAGAACAAAAAGCACTTTACTCTTTAGCTCTTGGCAGGCAGAGCGTACCTTCGCGCTCATGGACCCCAAGGTCTGCCATGCGGACTTTGCTGCCTTTTGCTTATGCCTCTATTGCGGACGCAGAAACCTTTCGCAAATGTGGTATGAAACACGTGGCGACGCAGCAGGTTTCTCTAAACCGGCCGTTCAAGATCAGCAAACCTGCAGAATTTCAAGCCTGCCGCTCGCTGCGATCATTTTCAGCCCGCAACCAGTCCAAGAAAGCCTCTGCGCTCTGAGACATAGGCCGCTCCGTGAACAAAATACGGTAACCTGCGTCTTTAACTCCGACATCGGACAACCGGACAAGCGTACCGTCGTCAATTTCTGGCGCTACCAGATCATCCCAGAGGGCGATCCCCTGACCATCCACCACCGCCTGAACGCGGCTGTTGGAGTCCGGGATCGTCAAGCTGGATCGGCTGGGGGCGTAAGGTAGCCCTGCTGCTGCGTGCCAGGCCCTCCACCCCGAATCGCCGGAGCTGTCACCCAAAAGCGGAAGCTGCCTGACCGCTTCGGCCAATCCAAGCTGCCTAACCTGCTCTGCGACTGCGTGATTGGCCGTGGGGACGGCAGGCAGAGATAGAAGAAGCTCGCATTTATAACCCTCCCATCCGCCAATTCCCCAAAGGACGGCCATGTCCACTCTGACAGATCTCAACATTTCCACAGAATTGATCGGTTCGATCCGCAGGCTGATACCGGGATTGGCCTCGAAGAAACGGGTGAGCCTTGGTGACAGCCAGCGCGACGAGAAATAGGTCAGTGCGCCAACGGTCACGGCACCTGCCGCTGTGCCACGCAAGTCTTCGATTTCACGGTCGATCTGGCTTAGGGCCGTTTGGGACACATGCCACAATCTGCGCCCTTCTTCTGTTAGCTCCAGTTTTGCGTGCGCGCGCTCGAACAGTCTAAGCCCAAGCTCGGCTTCGAGCTTGCCCACCTGGTAACTGATCGAGCCTTTCGATTGATGCATCTCGTCCGCCGCCTTGGTCATCGACAGAGTGCGGGCAACGGCATCAAAGGTCTTGAGGGAATCATAAGAACGAAAGCGCATGGCTATTGTCTAATTTTTTCGAACGACTTGTGCAAATCATTAGATTTGCACCAAGCGTAGGTGACCAAATAAGCTAATCTCAATGCGTGGCACCCATCTGTCCTTGTCGAAGATCACCCGCAGACGTCTAACAACTCTGAACGGTGAATCACATGACAACCGACCTTTCCCACTATCGTTTCGTCGCCAAAGCTTTGCTGAACAAGGGCGCGCGTCCGCGCGAGCTTGCCCGCACCATGCCTGCACATCCGCTGAGCTACATGGAACTGCCCTTAGATCCCGAATACACGCTCTACAATTCGCGCCTGACGCCGGAGAAACTCGACACGGCCACGGATGACGAGATGTATTGGGCCGTTCGCACCAACGTCATTTTCCGCCACACCGGGGAACTGCCAATCGAGATTAGCGGGCCAGATGCCGAAACCCTGCTGAACAAGGTGTTCACTCGCAGTGTTAGCAAAGTCAAACCGGGGCGCTGCTCCTATCAGTTTGCTTGCTATCACGATGGCGGCATGATCACCGATGGGGTGCTGCTGCGGCTTGCGGAAGACAGATTCTGGATGGCGCAGGCCGACGGCGACCTGTTCAGTTGGTACAAAGCACATGCCGAGGGGCTTGATGTGAAAATCCACGACCCCAATGTCTGGGTCAGCCAGATTCAGGGTCCACGGTCACTCGAATTGCTGGCCGCTGTGCTGGACGGCCCCATGCCCGATCCTTTCCGCTATTTCGATTGCGCCGAGGTTTCCATCGCGGGGCAGACCTGCTGGATCAGCCGCTCGGGCTTCACCAATGAATTAGGCTGGGAAGTCTACCTGCTGCCGGACACCAACATCCCTGCCATCGGCGACCGGATCATGGAAGTCGGTGCGGCATTCGGCATCCTGCTGACCGGAACGCCGGTGTTTCGCGCGCGGCGGATCGAGGCCGGGTTGCTCAATGCCGGTTCGGATTTCGGAGCCGAGACGACGCCGTTCGACGCAGGGCTTGGCGGGTTTGTCGAGTTCGACGACCGTGACTTTGTTGGCCGCAAGGCGCTGGAGGCCGCAGATAAGTCCTGCCGCACTTGGGGCATGCGGGTCACCGGCGGCGTGGCTCAGCTTGGACGCGTCATGACCATTGATGGCAAGGAGGTCGGCCGTGTCTGTTCCTCGGGCTATTCGCCTTATCAGGGCTGTGGTGTTTGCATCGTGCGCATGGACGACCCCGCGCAGGGTCCGGGAACAAAGGTAGAGGTGCTCTGCGCCGATGGGTCTACCCGCAGCGGAGAACTTTGTACCTTACCAATGTATGACGCCGACCGCCTGATCCCGCGCGGCAAGTTGGTGGACATCCCGGCAAACCCAATCGCAGCGGAATGACCATGTATAACGTAACGCTTTCCAACTCGCTCTTTCCGGCACAGAATGATGCCGAAAGCTGCGAAATCACCGTTGGTGGGCTGCTACGAGATGTGGCTGCGGCGCGGCCTGATGCCGAGGCCTTGGTCGAAGTCCGGCAGGACGGATCCGAGGGGCGGCGCTGGACCTATGCGGGAGTGCTGGCCGATGCCGAGCGGCTGGCCATGGCGCTCTCCACCCGGTTTGCGCCCGGTGAACGGGTGGTAGTCTGGTCGCCCAACAGTCCCGAATGGGTGCTGATGGAATATGCTTGCGCGCTGTCCGGGCTGGTGCTGGTGACCGCAAACCCGGCCTTTCAGGCGCGGGAGCTGGCCTATGTGCTGGAGCAATCCGGCGCGGTTGCACTGTTCCTTGTCGAGGAATTCCGCGGCAATCCCATGGGTCGGATCGGGGCTGAGGTCACGGCGAGCATCCCATCGGTGCGCGAAGTCACAGATATGAAAAGCGACGCGCTATTCGCGGAAGGCGCCCGCCCGCTTGCTTTGCCCGATGTGGCCTCGGGCGACGCCGCGATGATCCAATACACGTCCGGCACCACGGGGTTTCCAAAAGGGGCGGTGCTGAGACATGGCGGGCTGGTCAACAATGCGCGCTTCTACGCGGGTCGCTGCGGGGCCACCGAGGCAACCACTTGGGTCAACATCATGCCGATGTTTCACACCTCGGGCTGCGGCATGGTCACGCTTGGCTGCCTGCAGGCGGGTTGCCGGATGGTGCTGATCAGCCTTTTTGACCCAGACATCGTGCTGGATCAGTTGGAAGCAAGCGGCGCGGACATCATCCTTGGGGTGCCAACCATGGTGGTGGCGCTGCTCGACGCGCAGGAAAAGCGCCCGCGCGACCTGTCAGCTCTGAAACTGATCAGCTGTGGCGGTTCGATGGTTGCCCCCGAATTGGTGCGCCGGGTGCAGAACCTGATGGGGGCCGGGTTTTCGACGCTCTATGGCCAGACTGAGCATTGTCCGGTGATCACGCAACACCACTTGTCGGACAGTATCGACGACATCTGCAACACGGCTGGCCAGCCGGTGGCTCAGACCGAGGTCTCGATCCGCAGCGTCAATGACAACCTCGCCGTTGCCATTGGTGAGGTCGGAGAGATTTGCGCGCGCGGCCCCTGTGTCATGCTGGAATACAACGACAACCCCAAGGCCACGTCCGAGACTGTCGACGCGATGGGTTGGCTGCACACCGGCGATCTGGGCCGGATGGATACGCGCGGCTACGTCACAGTAACGGGACGCGTCAAGGAAATGATCATACGGGGTGGCGAGAACCATTTTCCCGCCGAGATCGAGAACTGCCTGTTGGAGCACGCGGGCGTCGCCGAGGTCGCCGTAGTCGGCCTGCCGGACCCGAAATGGGGCGAGGTCATCGGCGCGTTCATCCGTGGCACGGGACCGCTCGACAAGGCCGCGTTGCACGCTCATTGCCGCGCAAACATGTCGCCACAGAAAACCCCGAATGTTTGGGTGCAGGTCGAGGACTTCCCCCTGACCGGCTCGGGCAAAATCCAGAAATTCGTTCTCCGCGATCGTTTCGTCTCCGGGGAATATGCTGAACTCTGACTGACAGGAACCGCCATGCAGGATGCATCCAAACACTATATCAACGGCCAATGGGTCGCCTCGATCGACGGGCGCGAAATGGCGGTTGAGAACCCGTCCACAGAACAGAAGATCGCCACGATCACTTTGGGTGGCGTCGCTGATGCCGACGCGGCCGTCGCCGCAGCCAAGGCAGCCTTCCCGGCTTGGGCGGCAACAGACCCTTTGGACCGGATCGCCGCACTGGAGCGGTTGATGGAGGTCTACAAGGGTCAAGCCGAAGACATGGCGCAGGCCATCAGCTTTGAGATGGGTGCACCTATCGCATTGGCAAGGACGGCGCAGGTCGGTGCTGGGGCGGGGCATCTGAAAAACACCATCCGCACGGCAAAGGGTTTCGCCTTCGAGCGCCCCTTGGGAGACCACGCGCCGTGCGACATGATCCTATACGAGCCGGTTGGTGTCTGCGCCCTGATCACGCCCTGGAACTGGCCGATGAACCAGGTGATGCTGAAGGTGGCGCCAGCGCTGGCGGCAGGGTGCACTATGGTGCTGAAACCGGCCGAACAGGCACCGCTTAGCGCCGTGTTGCTGGCAGAGATGATCGACGCGGCCGGTTTCCCGCCCGGTGTGTTCAATCTTGTGAACGGCGATGGTGCCGGTGTTGGCGCGCATCTCACCGCGCACCCGGACGTGAACATGGTCAGCTTCACCGGGTCGACCCGCGCTGGTGTCGCGATCAGCAAGGCCGCGGCAGATACCGTGAAACGCGTCAGCCTGGAACTGGGGGGCAAGGGGGCCAACATCATCTTCGCCGATGCAGATGAAAAGGCCGTCACGCGCGGCGTGCGTCATTGCTTCAACAACTCTGGCCAGTCCTGCAACGCGCCGACGCGGATGCTGGTGGAGCGCTCGATCTACGACCAGGCCATTGAAACCGCCCGAGCCGTCGCCGAGAAAACAGAGGTCGGACCGGCGGACATCGAAGGCCGCCAGATCGGCCCGGTTGTGTCTGAAACACAGTTCAACAAGATCCAATACCTGATCAAGCGCGGCATCGACGAACACGCCACGTTGATCGCGGGTGGGTTGGAGCGTCCTGACGGGCTGAACCGGGGTCACTTTGTGCGCCCCACGATCTTTGCCGATGTCACGCCGGAAATGACGATCTGGAAGGAAGAAATCTTTGGCCCGGTTCTGACGATGACGCCTTTCGATAGCGAAGAAGAGGCAATCGCCCTGGCCAACGACACGCCTTATGGGTTGACCAACTATGTCCAGACCGCCGACAAATCTCGTGCCCGCCGCTTGGCGCGCGGGCTGCGCTCGGGTATGGTCGAGATGAACGGCAAATTCGGTGCGCCCGGAACACCTTTTGGTGGGATGAAGCAATCCGGCACGGGTCGTGAAGGCGGTGTCTGGGGGCTGGAGGAGTTCCTGGAGGTCAAGGCCGTAAGTGACTGGGGGTGAGCATGGCAAAGGTTCTTTACGAAAAAGACGGCCGCATCGGCCGGATCACCCTAAACCGTCCAGAGGTGATGAACGCCATCGACGATGACTTGCCGCGCGAGTTGGCAGCAGCAGTGGCGCAGGCGGATGCTGATTGGGACGTGCATGTGATGGTGCTGTCCGGTGCCGGCAAGGCGTTTTCTGCGGGTTACGATCTGGCCCATTACGCCGAAGGCAATGGCCCCAATCAGGTCGTGCAGGAGATGCCTTGGGATCCGATGCAAGACTTCCAGTTCATGTGGGCGAACACGCAGGCCTTCATGTCGCTCTTCCGGGCAATGAAACCGGTGATCTGCAAGGTGCACGGCTTTGCCGTCGCGGGGGGATCAGATATCGCACTGTGTGCCGACCTAACCATCATGGGCGCGACCGCGCAAATCGGTTACATGCCCACCCGGGTCTGGGGTTGCCCGACCACGGCGATGTGGGTGCACCGGCTGGGTCCGGAAAAGGCCAAGCGTATGATGTTTACAGGTGACAAGATCAGCGGGGTTGAGGCCGCTGAGATGGGGTTGGTGTTGAAATCCGTGCCTGATGACCAACTGGATGATGAGGTCGAGGCACTGGCAACGCGCATGGCCACCGTTCCCATCAATCAACTGGCCATGCAGAAGATGGTGATCAATTCCGCTGTCGAGGAAAAGATCAACCAAACGCAGCGCCTTGCCACCGTGTTCGACGGCATATCCCGCCATTCACCCGAAGGCATGAACTTCAAAGCCCGCGTGGAGCAAGTCGGCTGGAAGCGGGCGGTGCAGGAACGCGATGAAGGAACCTTCGACTGGACCCGCAACAAGCACTTCGACTGACAAATCCCGCGAATTACTTGGAACCAACCGTTCGCGTTGGCGTGCTAGATTACGACAAAGCGCCGCCGCCAGTGTAAAACAGTAAGAATAAACAGCTTCGTTCCGAACGAAAGGCTGGTTTTCCCGCCGCAAGACAGCGTCTTTGCCAATGCATCCGCAGCAATTTGTCCGCTGCAAGCGCGCGCAGCAAGAAAGTCGAATTCACAGGTTGGGCTCTCAGCTGCCATTCGCTGCGTGTTCATCTAGCGGCTACTACGCGGACAAAGCGTTAATTCGCTGCGGCTGCGCCAATGTTAGGTTTTTGACCGGTTCACTCTTGCTTAACGGGTTTTAACGGAACGCCAGCGCATCGCATTCCCACAATTGATCCTAGCATGTTCAGTGTCGCACAGGCCGTAAGGTCGTTTCACAAAAAAAATTGCTCTGAGCGATCTGCAAAGTCGTGCAAATGAACCGTCACCTGATCCTCGCTTAATGTCACCACACCGTAAGCCGGAGGTTCAAAATTCCCAGCAATGCGATCTGCAGGCCCGTCCATTTCCAAAACGACCTGATGATTAAGGCCACGCATGCAGGAATAGCTCATGCCCCGCCAATTGCCAAAAATGGCGCGATGTACATGGCCAAAGAATAGATGACGGATGCGAGGCTTGTGGGGGGCGATGACCTCATAAAACTTTTCGGCATCGTGCAACATAATCCGGTCCATAGACGCTATGCCTGTTTTGAAAGGCGGATGGTGCATGAACAGGATGATTGGGCCGTCGGTTTGGTCCAGTTCACGATCCAACCAAGCTTGGCGCGCGAGGCAATATGCGCCTGCGTGGGTTTTTGGATCCTTGGTGTCCAGCAAAAGAAACCGCCCGAATGGGGTGTCAAAACCGCTTTGGACAAACCCATTTTCATCGCGGGGTATTTCAGGGAAAGCCTCGCCAAAGGCTGCTGTATCGTCGTGATTGCCCACCATCAGATGCGCAGGCATCTTGAGCTTTTTGATTTCGTACTTAAACCGCGCATAGGCCGCCGCGTCGCCCCAATGGGTCATGTCACCGGTAAGCACAACGAAACCCGCGTCAACGTGTTCGGCATTGATAGAGGCCACAGCGGCACGAAGCCGCGCGGCGGAATCTTGTCCGTAGAGCAACGCGTCCCCAATAACATGCGTGTCGGTGAGATGGATAAACTTCATTCTATGGCAACCGGTTTGGCCCAATCTTCCCAAGCTGTCCCTGCGCTGAACACGGGTCCATCCCACGTAAAGGGAATGTCATGGATGATTGTGCCACCATCGCTTGTAAGGATAACTGCATAGGATGGGGCCATGGGAGCACTATGTAACAGCTCCTGATCGTTTAGGTCAGGCAAAGATTGATTGCCGGTGGAGTTGACGGAGGCAAAGGGAATGCCGCACCACGTCCCGTGCACGGGTGCATGGATATGGCCAAAATGGATATACTCAATACGGTCGCGATAAGTGCTCAAGAGCTCTGCCAGTGGTGCGCGGTCTTCGGGAACAAGAGCGATCTTGTCTTCGGCAGGCAGTCCAAGCGGCATCGCATTGTGGTGCATGAACAGGCGCGCGCGGGTACAGTCTTTCAACTCATTTTCAAGCCAATCGCGCCGCGCTTCGCATAAATGGCCGGCGTGGGTGCGCCAAGCGTTTGTGTCGAGGTAGATAAAACGCGTAGTATCTAATGTTTCAGCGTAGTTAATGAACCCAGAATGGTCTTTGGGATGGTCGGGAAATACGCTGAGAAACGCAGTGCGGTCATCATGGTTTCCAATCAACAAGCGCACGGGGCAAGGCACATCGGTCAGCGCATCGGCAAGCGATGCATAAGCAGCAGGCTCGCCCCAGTGGGTCAAATCGCCGGTAATGATGATACGAGTGGCATCACTGTGTTGCGCGCGTACATCGTCTAATGCTTGGGCAAAACGTCTGTGGGGGTTCAAGCCGCCCATGCGTTCACCAGGAGCCGTCAGGTGAATGTCAGAGATATGGATAAGTTTCATCCGTTCGACCTTTCTCAGGTAAGTACCCAGCCGCCCTAGGTAAGGGCGACTGGAATTGCTTTAACCGTTAGGCAGAAGATCGGCGATTTCTTCGACCAATTCTTCCTGAAGCTCTTTCATATCGATGGCGTCGCCGGTGACGATGCGTTCGATGCCGTCATAGATCACCTGCGTGATCGCCAAGCCGTTGTCGCCGGGATAAGCCAGCCAGTCGCGCAGCAGCGGAAGCTGATCCACGGCCGTCTGTTTGTTGGGGTTCTGCTCGTAGAAATCGGCGAGAATGATTTCGTTCGCAGCCTTGTTTGGGGGCATATAGCCAGTGGTTTTAGCCACTTCCGCCGCGCCTTCACCTGACGTGATGAACTTCAACCATGTCCAAGCTGCTTCACGTACGGCAGGGTCATCCGAAGTTGAGGTCAACATCGCGGCATTGCCCCCCGCAGGTAGACCCATAGGCGCGCCATCAAGGCCGGGGAACGGGCCGGTCACGAGTTCGAAATCACCTTGGCTGCGCTCGACCGCGCCCAAGGCCGACGTCGACCAGAACATCATGCCGACATCACCTGCAGAGAAAGACGACAAAGCAGCCTTCCATTCTAGGTTCTGCATTTCACACTCGGTGAAGATGTCGCGCATTTGCTCCAGAGCGACCAGCGCCTCCGGACTATCCATTGTCACGCGGCCGCCTTCTACTATAGCTTTGTCTTGGCTCCACAACAGGGCCTGCACGAACCAGTTGCCGGTGATGTTCCAGCCCCAGAAGATGGGGTTGTCGATGCCGTTGGCCTTCATGGTCTTACAGGCTGCAATCACCTCGTCCCATGTTGTTGGCAGCTCTTCGATGCCGCCTTCACGCAAGATGTCCATGTTGTAATAGCCAACCGGCAAAGAGATCGAGAACGGCAGGCCATAGACTTCATCGTCAAAGGTCGACAAAGACAACATGGCTTCGTGGTAACCTTCTGTTTCAAAATCGGCCTCAGCAGCAATGAACGGGGCTAGCGACTTAGCAATACCTTTGTCTACCAGCGGCGCTTGGCGGTTCAGGCCCTGCATGGAAACGTCTGGCAGGTTGCCTGCAACAGCTTCGCGCAGGACTGTGTTGGTGGCGTCTTCATAGGATTCATAGGTGGCGCGAAATTTTACTTCGATGTTAGGATGCGCTTCTTTGAAGGCTGGCATCATCGCTTCATAGGTGACGTCAAACAGGTGACTATAGGGATAGGCGAACTCAATCGTAACCTTGTCTTCGGCGAAAACGGCACTGGCGGAAAGTGCCAGAGCCATTGCAGTTATGGTATGTTTCATTATACTTTCTCCAGTTGTTAGGGCTGACGGTTTGTCGATTGGCAGACCCTAATGATGTTCCCCGTATGGGGAGGCGATATCCCCTTGCGGGGCTATGGGTAGGGCGTGCCAAGGCGCGCCCTACTTCATTCCAGACAGCGTGA
>ERZ802822.2298-NODE-2298-length-10739-cov-12.878822_pt1 | contig 10739 bp, 13 predicted proteins | sample MGYA00345649_ERZ802822 | MGnify/ENA primary metagenome ERZ802822 (study PRJEB30503, sample SAMEA104212359) | marine metagenome | biome: Westerlies Biome; feature: [SRF] surface water layer (ENVO:00010504) within the epipelagic zone...; material: water... | reverse complement strand
TTAACGGAAACTAAGCATGTAGAGCCAAAGGCAGAGTACTGGCGGACGCGGGTTCAACTCCCGCCGCCTCCACCAAATGTAAGAGGGGTGATCCGCAAGGGTCGCCCCTTTTGCATTTATTGGAACTGGTGAAAGACTGAACACGCGCCGATACGGTGCGGGTGGCCGGAGCGAAACGGAGGTCTGTCGAGCGACAGCGAAGACTCAAACTCCCGCCGCCTCCACCAAATTTAGATAACCGGCCTAACTTTCAACGAGTTAAAGGCGGCGACTCTAAAATTGTATCCACCGATTTTCTAGAAAGCACCTTACCAATCGCAATGGCACGTAACATTTTCGGCGATCGGTTCCCAAGTCATTACCCACACTCATCCAAAGCGCGAGACCGTTTTGACGTTAAAGACAAAAATATTTTACGAGGCGTGCATGGCAGCACTTGAAATATCTAAGGAGTTAAGTGGTCTTTTCAAAAAACTTTAACAAGGCATTGGGCTACTTAATCCCGATGACCAATCCATATTTGCAGCTACTACCGTCAATAACGCGACCGACCTACTGAAATATACGCGCTTCATAATTATCCTCACGCGGTTATTTCAGAGACTTCCCTCGATATCCGCGCTGTTGTAATGGCCACTGTCGAGCCCCCCAACAAGCTTGGCCGTGCTGCCACCTTAAATCTTAAACGTTTAATTCGGACGAATTATTGACTAAGAGAGGGTATTTAGATGAAACGCCGCGAGGTACTAAAAGGGTTAGCTGCGCTTCCTGCTTCTGCAGCTGCCGCCAAGGTAAACGACCATCAACGTAATCCATTCCAACATGGTGTTGCCAGTGGAGACCCCGACGACAGCAGCGTCGTCATATGGACGCGCATCACTTCGGACGGATCGGATCAGACTGTCGACTGGGAGTTGTCACTCGATACTGAGTTTTCAACGCTCGTCGCTTCAGGACAACAACTCGCCACCCACCACCGCGATTTCACAGTAAAGGTAGTGGTACCCGATCTGGCCCCCGGCACTCATTATTATTTTCGTTTTAAAAGCAGGAAGTGGGCCTCAGATAAAGGCAAAACCATGACGCTCCCCAGTGGATCCCTCAGCAAATTAGGTATAGCGCTGGCATCTTGCTCGAACTTTGCTTTTGGTTTTTTCAATGCCTATGAAGCAATTGCTGAAGATGACGACATCGACGTAGTACTGCACCTAGGAGACTACATTTATGAGTATGGGGCCGCTGGCTGGGGGGCCGAAACAGCGTTACGCATCAATCGTGCTCACAGGCCTTTAGATGAGATCATCTCTCTTAATGACTACAGAGAGCGCCATGCTCAATATAAATCAGACCATGGCTCTAAGCTGATGCATGCCTCAAAGCCTCTCTTGCTCGTGTGGGATGACCACGAGAGCGCAAACAATCCATGGATTGGCGGTGCACAAAACCACCAATCACCGGAAGAAGGTCCATGGCGAGACAGACGGAATAACGCCATACAGGCCTATTACGAGTGGATGCCCGTGCGAGACCCGCAAATCGACATGGACCGAAAGCAATTTTGGCGGGCTTATCAGTTTGGCGATCTTGCAACATTAGTCACGCTAGAGTCCCGGCACACAGGCAGAAGTCAGCAAATCAACTACGCTGATCATATCGATGCGATAAGATCTGTTGAGGATGCGCGCCGATTTGAAAAGGATATTTTGGAAGCGCCAGACCGCACTATGCTGTCCACCGACATGGAGCAGTTTCTTGACGAGGCGCTCTCAAAGTCAAAGGAATCAGGTACCGCCTGGCGCCTGGTTGGTAACGCGATCCCAATGGCAAAAACACCAACGCCCGACATAAGTGCAATGGGCATCTCAATGCCCGATTCTGAAAATGTCGTGCCCGGCACCTCAGCAGACTTAGTCTGGAAGGGAAAATATAACTTACCGCTTTATCTAGATACCTGGGATGGCTACCCATGGGCTCGACAGCGGCTATATGACCAATGTCGTGGGTTAGGCGTTCAAGATCTAATCGTCATGACCGGAGATAGTCACAGCTTCTGGGCTAATACACTCCGGGATAACGAAAAGCATTCAATGGGGGTAGAAATCGGGACTTCTGGAATCACCTCACCCGGTGATTTTATAGAACAGGGTTTTGATGCAGACACAGCGTCGCGCATAGACCAAGCCCTTATTGATCAGGCACCTGATATCGTCTGGACATCAAACAGGTATCAAGGTTACGTGAGACTAACTGTCTCTAGAGAAGACCTAAAAGCAGACTACGTGGCTGTAAGTACAGTGACTGAAAGCACGTGGGACGTGAAGACCGTGAAATCCAAGCGGATTACACGAACCGGAAATACAGTCGCGTTTAGCTAAAAAAAGGGAGGCGATGCCTCCCTTGTCTTTTACCGCGGCATTGCAACTGCCTAGAAATCTACCGTAACACCGATGGTTGCCGTTCGAGGAGCACCCAACCAGATCGCGTTTGAGCTCACAACACCCTCGTACTCTTCTCCTGTGAGGTTGTGCACCTGAGCGTGAATCCGCCAGCCTCGGAGGTCTTCAGCTAAGTCTTCGCCTGCAATTGAGAAATAGGCGTCCACGAGCACGTACTCATCAGTAAACCACGTGTTTGCCGTATTGACCGCACGCGATCCCGTGCTCTTTGCGCTGAAACCAGCCGTAAATAGCTCAGCCGTGTAATCAGCACTCAAAACCCACATGCTGTCAGCAATACCTGTGACGTCGTTGCCGGAGAAGATGCCGTTTGCAGCATCCGCACCATCATCGCCCGTTCCCTTGTAAGTTGCATCGAGCAGCGTGTAAGCGCCGTACATCGACCACTGCTCATTGATATCAAACGTAGCTGAGAACTCAAAACCGGACGATTCGATACCACCCGCATTGAAGTAGGTGCCATTGGTACCGATTAGGTAGTCGTTGCCAGCACTGCTACCGGGTGCGAGAAAAATAATCCGATTCTCAAAGTCGGAATCAAAATAAGTGGCCGTGAGATACATCTGATCGCCCTGATAGCGAAGACCTAACTCCATATTTTCTGACGTCTCTGGCTCGATATTGCTCAGGTCAGCTGACTCGCGCTCGAGGATGTTGTCCGAGATTGATTTGAAGTTTTCGGCATATCCACCGAACACGCTCAACCCTTCCAGTTGTGTGTCGTAAACGAATCCACCGGAGAACAAAACATCAGAGTCAGAGTCAACTGTGGTGTCAACGCTCTCGCCGAAGAGGTCATTACGCGACACCTCCACCAAGAACTGGTTAGCACCTACGCTCAAGGTCAAGTTACCCAAAGTCAATGAATCTTCTACGTACCACTTCATCACGTCTTGTGGGTATTCACGATCGTACTGGACCCAGTAGGCGGGATTCTCAAATTCAATACCCAATCTCGCATCTACCAGCTTGTGCCAGTCGCGATATTCGTCCCGAGTACCGTCTTCATACCAAAATCCTGCACGAACGACATTTGATTCCGATGTGTTCCAAGTGACGTCCGCAGTGAAGCCAAAGCGATCCTTTCCATAGTGAGAGTGCCTGAAAGACTGAACAGGAACCGCACCAGCGTCGTAGCACGCTGGGTCATAAGCAGCACCGGCTCCGCCGTAAGGGAATGTGATTGATGAAACACAACCATCACGCGGAGCTAACGCTACGCCATTACCATCAACAAAGAAGATGCGACCGAGGGCACTGCCGCCAGAGACGCTAGCATCGAAAAACTCTGACTGCGGATTTCCCGCACCATCATCAACGACATCAACCAGGTAAGGAGGGATCCAATCGCCGCGACCTTGGTTCCGGTGGTAATAAACCGCCGCTTCAATGTCGATAGATTCTGATGCCATCCAGTTTGCTTTACCGTAAGCAAATAGATTTTCACGATTGGTAGACCAACCACGTCGGTAGGCCTGATTAACATAAGGGACGTCAGTCCACTCACCTATTAACTGGTCCCACTGGGGGTATTCCTCAAAATCAGCCTTTGAGTAGACGCGCTGATAATTGTCTTCATGAATATCGTCGTATGAAACGTATCCCGTGAAAATCAGATCGTCTTCACCAGAGACAATTTTAAACGCTGCATGGTCTCTCGTATTTTGAGCGGAACCTTCCATCCAGTCTGTTGCTTCTTGGTGCGAAAATGACACGAAGAAACGAGTTGATTCACCAATGATCCCAGAGTCGTACCGGGCATACACTCGCTCGGACTCGAACTGCCCGCTCACGTATTGAAAGCGTGTGCGCTGATCGTCCTCGGGGTTTTGCGTAATGTAGTTCAAAGTTCCACCAAGCGACTCAAGTGATCGCGAGGAGATATCCGCTGTACCCTGGGACACTTCGATGTTGTCGAGGTTGGCAGTGTCAATGTAACGGTTTGCCTTAGAGCCGCCGCCGTAATTTGAATTTCCATTTGGCAGGCCGTCAATTGTGCTGCCAACTTGCTGCTCAGCGAGGTTGGTTTGAAAGCCTCGCACAGCAATAGCTGTTGACCAATCATCAAAACCAAAGGCATCGCCTTCCTGAACTGAGACGCCCGGCAAGTTATCTATAAGATCGTTTACGCTGGTTATGGCTGAGTTTTGAAGCTTCATGGTGTCGGAAACCACAGTATTTGCGAATGTTGTGGCTTGGGACACTACGATGACTTCTTCTATCTGCTCACTGCTCTCTTGAGCTGCAACGTGTGATGCTGCGGCTACGGCAAGGGCAAGGGTGCTCACTTTCATACTTGTGTTCATATATTCTCCGGTGAAATTAAGTTTTTCTCTGTATCGACTACGGGAAAGCGGAGACACGCGAAGGCTCTCCACGCGAGCATTACAGCTCACGAAGAAGTCAGCTTTTGATCAAATTAGTGAATTTTTAATGACGCTTACGTGAACTTATTTTGCGCTCGAAAAGCCAATGTATCTCGACCGCTTACTACAAGTTCGACATTACAAAAACACAAGAAACACGCCTAAAAGCAAAGGGCCGCAAGTACTCGAGAAAATCAATCGACTACCGGCTGTATCGCAACGATCCGGCGATCAAAACGATTCACCGGCATAGATTCGCGACAAGGTGATCACACACAAAAAATCACCCTCCACCGGCACCTCACGGGTGAGAGTACGCGAAGGCTAATAATTGACGTAGAGACCCTTTAGCTTCATCAAATCACCGCCGCTCAGACCTAACTCAGTGGTTAGCAGACACTTCGATAACAACACGGGTTGTATGGCAGACCTATGAAGTTTTTATGATTACGTTACCCCTCAGGGACTGTACCTTGAGGTCACCAAAACGGGCTGCAAACTCTAGCGATTGAAGTATCGATTCGGCGGGAAAAAGAGATGGCTCAACACCTGGTAGCGATCACTCACCTCACATGCGCAACCTCAGAGAAAAAAAAGCACCCCTGTTAGAGGTGCCTTTGTGACATGTAGCACTTTGCTCAGAACGCGCTGCTTTCCGACCATGCCTCAACTCGGCAATGCAGTGGCGATCATCGGAGCATGCAGGGTCGCTACACCCCCACAATTACTCGGACGGTAGAAGAACGCTGTCAATCACGTGCACCACGCCGTTTGAGGCCGCGATGTCAGTCATGATGACGTTCGCTGCATCGACCTTCACGCCTGCATCGGTCGCGCTGATTGTAACGCTGCTGCCTTCGACCGTTTTTGCACTGTCGAGCTTTACTACGTCGGCCGCCTTTACCTTGCCCGACACAACGTGGTACGTGAGGATTGCTGTTAGCTGGTCCTTGTTTTCAGGTTTGAGCAATGACTCGACTGTGCCTTCGGGGAGCTTGGCAAAAGCAGCATTGGTCGGCGCAAAAACAGTGTAAGGGCCGTCACCGGACAAAACGCCGACGAGACCGGCAGCCTTCACTGCCGCCACAAGCGTAGATAAATTGTCGTTACCGGCCGCAAGTTCAACGATTGAGGGGCTCATATTGTCGTGTCCACCCTCATGGTGTCCTGCGTGGGCAACGTTGAAGAATGCTAGTGAGAGTGTGGCGCACGTAAATAGCAAAGTTCTCTTAATCATGGTCATGGAAGACTCCAAAAGTGATGAAAAATGAGTTTAGCTTGGTGTTGCTTTTTACTTACGGGATGCGCTGTCACCTAGACTCAGGCTGTTTATGTTTTGTATGGGCCGGCTGTCGAAATTTACGCCTTCTGTGGTGCATTGGAGGTTTCATGCCAGTCCGCCTGTATTTGAGTAGTCAGCGTATCAACGCGCTTTTTAGTGGGCGTGGCGTGCTCGCGCCATTTCAGCGGATCAATGGGATAAACATCACAGCTATTGCTTTGGAGCTAGGCCGAATTTGCAAAGCGCCGCCCAGCCCAACCACATGAGAATGAGCATACAGAAATAAACGAAACCCAGTGTTTTCTGATCGGGTAGGTATGCGCCAACGCCTATCAATATCAATAGATACCAACCGCACTGGCGACTCCACCGCTTAAAACCCTCAGCAAATTGTCCGTTTGACATCAGCTCTCTGGAAGTGGGCGTGCCTAACGGCTCAGGAAAAACCCACTTTGGTGCCTCAGCGGCGAGCCACATCCCCAGCATCAGCCATATTATTTCCATGTTGACAACTCACGTTTCAATCTGGACTTTGGATAGCCCGGCACTCGAAATCTAACCGATGCCAAGTACTGATTCTCGGTGTGTTCCGAGTTCCTCACAGACGTAGTGTTCTGCGAATGCGGCTTTGTGGACATTTATGCGCTGTAACGCATTTCTGACTTGGGCAAGCGAGACAAAATGTTTCGTGGCACCGCGTTGGTCCTTGATCAATCGCGCACGGTCAGCGCTATTGGGATCTAGCATGACCACGTAACCTCGACATGCACTAGACATTATGCGCGCTTCGGTCGCTTCAGCTAATTTATTCCAGCGGTATGCCATGTGTATCATCCTGTTGCCTAGTGATGAATCGGGGCCAATCCAGTCCGTTGATGCACAGCAGGGATGGAATTCTTGTATTGCTACGCAGTTTGATGTGAGTCCGATGAGTGCCGCCCGCACCGTGTCCTACGCTCGTTTATCGTGCGATACCTGCCAGTACCTATGCCAGAGACGCGAATGGATATTGTTCGCAAATGTTAATGCAACTCATTGTTATTTATGAATTTTATCCATCAAAGCTGGGCAGTAGCAGTACGACTTCGGGTGCGCCCTCTGCAAGTGATTAAGATACTGACTTCTGTTTAACTCACATCGAAGCTGAGGTTTCTACAATGTCGAAAATCACACGAAGACAAGTTATCAATACCGCCATTGCTCTGGCAGGCACTACCGTCATCGCACGGTTTAGTCACGCTCAAGACATTATTGCCAGTGACGACGCCACTGCCCTCGCTATGGGATATGTCGCCGATCACACCACAGTTGATACGGCAAAGTGGACCAAAAAGGCGTCACCAGGTGGCGAAAATCAAAAATGTACAAGCTGCACGATCTATCAGCGCATAGATGATGATTATGGACTCTGCCCCATATTCATAGGCAAGCGGGTACACGCCAATGGCTGGTGTAATGGCTGGGTGGCGTAAAGAGAGGTAAGGTGACATGGACCTACTACTTTTTGGTTCACTGGGCTCAGTTGTAGAAAGTGGCCGACTCGAGCGGCCCTGAGGCGCTAATGGATTTGAGCGCTGACGATTGGGCAACAGGGCTTGCTGATGAGGTTTACGACTGCAAGCTCAGATACTTAGCCGCGTATTTAGAAGGCGGCATCGCGCCTCGCGAGGGAGTGCTTGAGACAATCGCTCTGTGCAAGCAAGAGGGCGTTGGCTTGGGTTTGATTGCCGACAGTTCCGAAGACCAGGTTCAGTTAATACTCGACGCGACCAGCGGACTAAATGCTGGTACGTTTGATCGTGTTTTTACGGCAGCAGACTTGCCGGCTCGCCTACCTGACTCAACGGTATACCCGTTTGTCATTGAGCACTTTGCTTGTCCTGCGAACAATGTGGTGGCCATAGCGGACTCCTCCTTAAATCAAGCCTCCGCCCTTATGGCGGGTATCCAATGCTATTTATACCCAGGAGAATATGCGGCTGTAGAGCGAGACATCCTGCTTACTCGGGATTTAACGCGAACAGTAGAAATGGCACATCGACTGTGGGCATATGACTCAACCGCAACACGGCGCGCTCCCAGTGAATCGATTGGCGCACAGCGCTCATGAATCAAGAAGCAGGCGCTCACAATACGGCACAGGATAAGCGCCTCGAGGCCAGCAAAGACGAGATCGCTCGCTACAATGCGCTCGCGGAACTATGGTGGGATGAGCAGGGTCCTATGTGGCCATTACACCGGCTCAACCAACTGAGGGCGCCTTTTGTGCTGAGTGTAGTGCGGGAGGCATTCGGAATTGACGAAGCATCACCTCAAGGCCTCGCAGGCAAGTCGGTGTTGGATATCGGTTGTGGCGCCGGCCTCTTGTCCGAGGCATTGGCCAGCGCGGGCGCGCGAGTAACGGGCGTTGATGCTGCTGAAAACAACATAAACATTGCAAGAGACCATGCTTGCGCAAGCGGTCTTGATATCGAGTACCACCATGGCACGGTAGACGTAGTTCAAGGTCAACACTTCGATGTGGTGCTAAACATGGAGGTGGTAGAACATGTTGTCGATGTCGCGGCGTTTATATCCTCATGTTGCGACTGCGTAAAACCAGGTGGTATTCAAATTGTTGCTACGCTCAACCGAAACCCAAAATCGTGGTTATTTGCCATCGTGGGTGCTGAGTACGTTCTCCGCTGGTTGCCGCGAGGGACTCACAATTGGAAACAATTTGTGAAGCCCAGCGAACTCGAGGCGCTACTTGAAAGCGAAAACATGCACACAGAGCAATCAGCAGGAGTCACAGTCAACCCACTGACGAGACGCTACTCGCTTAGCTCAGATCTCAGCGTTAACTATATGCTGGTAGCTAAAAAAGGAGGCTCCAATTGATAACGCTTGCGGCCCTCCTGCTTACGGCGTTTTTATTCGGCGGCATGCTTCTTTACTCATTTGGTTTTGCCGCCTTCGTTTTTACGACGCTAACGGCTGAGCAGGCGGGCCACTTGCTGCGAGAGGCCTTCCCACATTTTTATGCTTGGTGCGTATTAACCAGTTTGGCGGCGGCCGTACCGTTCTATAGTGTCGACCCCCTGAGTGCAGGGCTTCTTCTATCGGTTGCCGTAACAACGATCCCCGCACGTCAAGTGTTGATGCCCGCCATAAACAGCGCGACGGACTCCGGAAATAAATCTCGATTCAACGTTTTACACAGCGCCTCGGTCATGCTGACGTTATTGCAGATAGGTGCCGTAGGCTATTGCCTCACGAGGTTGATACAAAGCTCGTAACCTAGGGCGCTAAGGCCTCATTTCATTGCGTAGCCAGTGTCACGCTCACGAGAACCGCGGCGGTTCACTGGGGGTGTGGGGACGCTTATTTGTTAGACTTGTGTGAGCTTTTTCTGTCGACAGAGTAAGGGGTCTATTCAATGCGTTTCGCAGTAATTCCACTGATCGTCAGCGCCGTACTGCACGTTGTCGGTTTTATTCTAGTGAACTTTGCGGAGACGAGTTTATTTCTCATCTTCCCGGCTGTCCTTTACTGCGTGCTTTCGATCTTCCTTTTGCGGGGCGCAACATGGGCCGCATGGTTAACGCTCCTGTGCATGATTGGAGGTATAGCCGGTACGTGTATCGAATTTATGGGACCGCTCATCGCTCCATTGCCCGTGTTAGTTGGGATTATTGCCTCGGATGCCGCGGTAGCCGGACTACTGGTCCGAGCACTATGGCTAGATCGCAAGCCCCGCGACTCTCAGTAAGTCGCAAGGACCCGCATTAATTGATCAGCCCTGGCCGATCCATAGCAGACACGTCTCGCATTGGGGATATCGTTTGACACCGCGCGAGCCTCTGCGTCTTCGAGCGTATAACCGTGATCTAGCCAGCGTTGTATCAGACGAGTTTTTAGCACATCCATGGGCGTGTCTATGAATATGCTGTGATCGAACAGAGTCTTTAGCCGCGACCAGGGTTGCTCTTCCAAAAGCAAGTAGTTCCCTTCGACCAAGATCACCTGATGATCGGAGTGAACCACGCCCTTACCTGCAATCGCTTTGTCTAAAGCTCTATCAAAGATCGGGTAGTAGATTGGTTGATCTGGTCTGCCGAGCCGCTGCAACAAGTGCGCAAATCCGTCTAAATCAAAGGTCTCTGGAGCTCCTTTGCGATGGCGTAATTCCAGGCTGTCCAGGAGATCATTGTCTAAATGGAATCCATCCATCGGTATCACCACCGACCGCAGGCCAGTGAGCCCGTTGAGGTGATTATTCAAAGCCTCTGCCAGAGTCGATTTGCCGGCCGCCGGAGGTCCTGCAATGGCCACGAGGAACCGGTGTTGATCCCCACGCGCCTGAAGAAGCATCGCTGCAATGTGCTCAATATCGATCCCCACCATTTGCTAAACGAGAGTTGCGCCACATTTCACGCCCATTTTGTGCAAATAAGTCAAACCCTTATCTACAGCGTCGTCTGGCTGAGCTGCGCCATTTGTCTCTGCCGGCTCCAGCAGGGCATCCTCAAATACCTTGACCCTGTGTGCTGTTAGTTTTGGCAACAGCGCCTCAAAGTCCAGCTTGTTCCAGCGGCGTGTGGCTGCAAAGATATGTAATCCAAATTTAGCCATGTGCTTTATCCTCGTGCTTCG
>ERZ802822.2297-NODE-2297-length-10745-cov-5.641076_pt1 | contig 10745 bp, 8 predicted proteins | sample MGYA00345649_ERZ802822 | MGnify/ENA primary metagenome ERZ802822 (study PRJEB30503, sample SAMEA104212359) | marine metagenome | biome: Westerlies Biome; feature: [SRF] surface water layer (ENVO:00010504) within the epipelagic zone...; material: water... | reverse complement strand
GACGAAGTAGTACTCAATGTTCGTAGAACTATTTATCGACCTTATAGAGGATTTAACACCCTTGAGTTAGAGCCCATAGAAAGAAGTATTGAAGAGCGTGGTCAATTTCCAGAACAAGTTCGAGAAAAAATAGTCCAAGTGGCTATGAGTCCTGTCTTTAGTGGAGTTTATTATACTCCAGCGAATGTAGATCCCTGCACTGAGGGAAGTCAAATTTACGTGTTAGATCGCGAAACGTCCCTATTAAATCTCACCAACCAGTATCCTCAGAATTTATGTGACGGTGTTGGTTTGGTGCGAACTAAAGCTAGAATTGAGCTGAATAACTTTGATTATCGCTGGAATACCAATACCGAGTTTGATGCCCATCGTTCAATGAATATTGGGTTCATTAATTTACATGAAAACTCTGTCATTGGATACTTAACAGCAACCATAGATAGGGATTACCTCATAAATGAAGTTATTTCACCTGAAATACAACAGTATTTTGATTCTAGTAAAACCACATCGGTAGTTTGGTTACATGATTGGGCAAATGACGTCGTATTAGCAACCAACAACAACGAGATACCCTTCCAAATAGAGGAGGTTCAGCAGCGTGTAGATTTTGGGCGAATGTTTGAAAACTGGAACCTGAAAATCGCCTTCTTAGATAACGCCTCAGTTAGTCTATATCACGCTACCTTTACAAAAAATATCGTGGTGTTGGGTTTTTCAGTTATTCTATTGTTAGGTGCGTTGTTCTATATATTCTACACCGCTCAAAAAGAACGTAGTATAGTCCAACAACAAGCCGACTTTTTAGCGAATGTGACCCATGAACTAAAAACACCCTTAGCTGTTATGCAAGCTGCGGGAGAAAACATTGCCGATGGAAGAGTAACACAACCCAAGCGGTTGAAGGAATACGGCACCCATATTTACCAGGAGTCTATTCGTTTGAACAAAATGATTGAAATGCTTTTGGATGTCGCACGTTCGGACTACGGTACTACCCTCATACACGCCAGTCCGCATAACCTACATTTGTTGGTTAAAAATATTATCCACCAGCAGCATCCATTAGCAAAGAAAAAAGGGCATTCTATTGACTACTCCTATGATACGGATAACGCTATCATCTTGGTTGACCCAGATCACATCAAGGTTATTCTTACCAATTTAATAGAAAATGCAGTAAAATATTCCAGCGGACCTTCTACTATAGATGTACAATTGTCCGTTACTAATGATGGGTTTAATTTACACTTGAAGGATCAAGGCATTGGTATCCCACGATCTCACATTAAAAATATTTTCAAAAAATTCTACCGTGTCGAGGATTCACTTTCAGCAAAAACCAAAGGTCACGGACTAGGACTTAGTATTGTACAAGGACTTATGGAATTAAATAAAGGTACCGTCACCGTAAAAAGTGAATGGCAAAAAGGCAGCACCTTCACCTTATTTTTTCCAGAGTATAATGTACAACCAACGGAGATAAATAATCCCACTCAAAGGGATGGTGTAGCAGTGACATCAACCAGAGAAACCAGTACCCTCGCATCGGAGACAATCGTTTAATTATGGCAAATAAAGAAATTCGAATATTACTTGTTGAAGATGAACCCAGTCTTATTTTTACCTTACGAGATACATTAGAGAGCGAAGGATATGAGGTGATTGTAAGTGAAGATGGCGAACAAGCCGTGGGATTGGCTCAGGAACATAAGCCGGACATTATGATTTTAGATATTATGCTTCCCGGCAAAAATGGCTATGAAATTTGCCAAGAAATACGATCTCTAAAATTTACTTTTCCCATTATCATGCTTACCGCAAAAGATCAGGAGTTGGATAAAGTGAAGGGCTTGGATATAGGCGCCGATGATTACATCACCAAACCGTTTGGGGTGAAAGAACTACTAGCTAGAATTCAGGCGCGCCTGCGAAGAGCTGGAACCTATTCTTCTTCCAATAACATCGAAGTCTTGCAATTGGGTACTACCAAGATAGATCTGCTAGAATCGAAAGCTATTTTCGCCGATGGCAAAACCAATGAACTTACCGCTAGAGAAATCGAACTCATCCGCTACTTATTGCAGGCAAGTGGTGAACCAGTATCACGGGACGAATTATTAGAAAAAGTTTGGCGATATGAATACAGTACCAACACGAGAACCGTTGATGTCCATATATCTAAGCTTAGGGCAAAAATTGAAAGCCAACCCGATGAACCTCGTCATTTGATCACCTTACATGGTGTAGGGTATCTTCTGAAGACCTATTAGTCCAGTCCTATCTATCATCTTGTTCATTGATACAATAAATATCGATATGTAGGTAAATGTACAGTGAATTTTCTTTCTTACGATGTGCCGCGGCAGTGCTAGCTATTGCATTCGCTTTACAAAGTCTATGAATCCATTGGTTTGGCTTAGAAATAGTTCTTGTTGTAGCGGCTCAGTTAAACCCGTATCCGGCGAAAAGTTTGAATTGAATCGACTCACAAACACACGCTCGGGATAACTGAGAGCATTGCGATAGTTGGCTACCATTTGGAGTTGTTCAACCGCACGAAGTGAGCCAAAGGCCCCAGCTGAAATTCCAATATAGGCAATAGGCATTGCTTTGAATGCATCTGGAAAGGGTAGATAATCTATAAATACCTTTAATACACCAGGAAAAGACCCATTATATTCCGGTATCACAAACAATAGAGCGTCACAGGCTAGTATTGGTGCTCGGAACGCTTCAATTTCAGGAATTTCTTTACCATAAGGACCACCAACCACGCTACCTAAAGGAAAGTCGGCCATCGAAAATATGTGGGCATCTACTCCCCGTTTGCTGTACTGCTCTTTTACGTACTCAGCCATTTCCTGACTCTTTGAATTTGGACGATCGGTACCTACAATGATGGCTAGTTTAAACATATTCCTTATTTGCTGATCTATTTTATCCTTGGTTATTTCTACCAGCCATACTGTTACCCTTAATTTGTTCCAAACGTTCCCAATATCGCTTCTCTCGGCCTTCCATACCTGGATCATAGAATGAAATATCAGATACATTTTCGGGTAAGTATGTAGCATTTATCCAATGATTGGAATAGTCATGAGGGTATTGGTAATCGGCTGATTCGTTGGCCGATTGCTCATACTTTGCTTTTAGTTTACTCGCTGTTTTATCCTTCAAGTGACCTGGTACTAGCCCCACTCCATGCTCTTGTATATGCTTCAGAGCTTTAAAGATGGCTTTGGTTGAATTACTTTTAGGCGCTAAGCTACAATGTAAGCATGCTTGACTCAGAAAATAGAGCCCCTCTGGCATTCCGCACTGTTGAAATGCCTTTACACTTGACTCGACCACGGCAAGGGTTGTAGGATCCGCCATTCCGACATCTTCACTCGCAAATATCAACATACGCCTAAACAAAAATAATGGATCTTCACCACCTTCGAGCATAGCCCCTAGCCAATATAAGGCTGCATCCGGATCTGACCCTCTCATCGATTTAATAAAAGCGGATGCATAGTGATAATGCTCATCACCTGTTCCACTGTATCTTCTTTGCCGCTTTTGAATACTTTCTTCTGCAATCTCACGGTCGATATATACCTTTCCATCCAAAGATTTTGGCGTTGAAAGAACAGCCATTTCAACCGCATTTAACGCGTTTCGAATATCACCTGCTGCAAAAGAGGCCCAATGTTGAATAGCTTCTGGATGAACTTCAATATCCCATTCCCCAAAACCATTTGACTTATCCATTAACGCGGTTTCTATAGCCTTCCGAACCTGTTCTTGGTCCAAAGCAAATAACTCAAAAAGTTGACATCGGGATAACAGGGGTGATACCAATGCGTAGTAAGGGTTCTCCGTCGTAGCCCCAATGAGTAAAAGTAAGCCCGATTCAATATGTGGCAATAAGGCATCTTGCTGAGCTTTATTCCAACGATGTATTTCATCAACAAATAAAAGGGTTTGTTGCCCACTCAGAGTCCTCCTTTTTTCAGCTTTTTCCACTATTTCACGAAGCTGCTTAACCCCGTCTAAGACCGCATTGATCTGTTCAAACGGCACCCCCAACTCTTTTGCAATTACATGGGCTAAGGTTGTTTTGCCAGAGGAGGCTGGACCATAAAAAATAAGCGAACTAAGTACCTTGTACTCTATAATCCTACGTATCATTTTCCCTTCACCTACCAAATGCTCCTGCCCAATAAATTGAGATAGCTCTTTTGGGCGCATTCGAGTAGCTAGCGGTTGCTTAAGAGGTGGGACGAAAAGATCCATAGGTTTGCAAATACTGCTTTAATTTGATTTTTTTACTTGTACTATCGCTGGACATGTAGCGAAGTTTACCAAAAATTGTCCGCTCTTGCCACGCCCGATCAAACCGACCCAAACACCAAAAAATACCTGAATAACTATTTGGATCTCTACCGTCAAGAGCATATCGATTATTTAACTCAATGAGTACATCCAACGCTTGTTCGTGTGATCCTGTCCATTCGATAATTTTTTTTCCCCATAACATTCGTAAATAATTATGCATTACACCCTGGCTTCGAAGTTCTGTTTGGGCCGCATTCCAAATAGGATCATGTGTATTCGATTGAGCTAACTCTTCCAAGCTATACACATATTTTCTTGGATCTTGGTCATGCTCGTTCATCGTTTTCTTAGCCCAATCCGGTAAACTATCGAATCGATCATAATCAGAGCGATGGTGTGCAAATTGAAACCCGACTTCCCTCCATGTGATTAGTTCATCTAAAAAAGATTCCACGTAACTATGCCCTCGGAAAAAACCACTATTTTTTCCTCCGTTAGGTTCCGAATCCTCTATTCTCCAATTTAATGGCTGCTTGGAGAAGACCCGCTCTACAATTTCAAATGAGCTAATTTTCCCAAAATGTAACCATGGGCTTAACCCGCTCCCCCCTTGCTGGTCTGGGTGATTTCTATCTTCATCGTATCGGGCTAATTTGAATTCTACAAAATGGTTCATCCGTTCTAATGCTTCGGCACGAGTACCAACCCTGTTTACTTTAGCCACTTCATGATTTATTGGTAAACTCGAAACAAATTCATCCATCCGGTCAAGTTGGCGCTGATCAAACACATATCGATCGTTGAATCCTACTGGAAGGTTAAACTGCCCCCAATCTTCCAGGTCTAACAACGGTTGTTTCACTGGAGGAAACCTTAGTGCCTCCACTAGATGTTTCTGCATTACTTTTCGAAACAAATAAGCCGAATAAGGATCTTTATCTGTTATACCTAGGGGAATAATTCCGTTAGAGTCTATAGTAATAAAAGGAATGGTTATTTTGTTTGCTACCCGTTCGTTATGCTCTCGAATAATGAATACAGGGAATTCATCACTGATTATTCCACACGCATGTTGAGCCAAGGCATAAATAAGACCCTTACCGTGCCCTATTTGGGACTCCACAAATGGTACATACGTGACTCCCTTGCTGTTTTCTTGGTTAAAATAATCGCGATGTTCTCGCATTCCCTCCAAAATAAAATGATGAAAGCGATCACAAGCCCAGGGATAATCTACATTGAGTCCTTCATAAATGAGTAAGGGTTTTTGAAGGGTATTAGCTACAGCCACCGCATATTCCAATGCATAATTGTATTCTAACCTTCTGTTAGCCTGCATCCAATAGACTAAATATTCGCCATCTCTGTTCCAATCGGCCTTATTTCGTACAAACTTGCGATAACTGTTGATATTTTTAACTTCACTATGCTTCATATGTTCCAACATTTATTTTCATCAATAAATAGCTTCAATTTTTAACCTTATTTTTGCAATTCCTCGCTCATTAAAGACTTTTGAAACACCATGAAAAACGGTCAAAAAAACTACTATTTACGATGTAGTGGCTTCCTTTTTTAACCAATCTTTTTTAGACAAACGAGGTAAATTGGCTAAAAACTTTTCCGATGATTGCTTTATGTTATTTTTTTCTTCAAAACTCTTTTTATCAAAGGTATTCACCATAAAATTGGCGCGTCCATTTTTACGAAATGTTTCGCGTTGTTCGTCGATAAAATTCCAATACAGGTAGTTTAAGGGACAAGCATTATCCCCTGTTTTTTCCTTAACAGAATATGCGCAATTACCGCAATAATCACTCATTTTATTTACATAATTACCACCAGCCACATAGGGTTTCGAAGCAAGAATTCCCCCATCGGCAAAAGTGCTCATACCTAATACATTAGGCAATACCACCCATTCATAGGCATCTATAAAACCCAACCAAAACCATTCATTCAAGGCTCTTGGATCCGTACCAGTGAGATTACTAAAATTACTTAAGATCATTAGTCTTGGTATATGATGTACATATCCTTGCTCAATAACCGGACGGACACATTCACTCAAGCATTTCATTCTAGTCTTTGAGGTCCAGTATACGGTAGGTAAATCCTTATCGAAACCAAAGTAATTTGCCTCTCGTACAGCAGGCATCATTGCTTCATAGTATATTCGAATAAATTCACGCCAACCAATTATTTGACGAATAAATCCCTCTAATGAAGATAGAGGGATCGATTTAGTAATTTCTGCATACTCAATGGCGGCGTCACAAACTTCTTTAGGACTAATAAGTCCAACATTCATATAAATTGACAACTGGCTATGGAATAAAACAGATCCACGAGTAGTCATTGCATCTTCATAAGGTCCAAAATTTTTTAAGCCTTTTTCTAAAAATAAATTAAGAGCATTTAATCCATGACTGCGTGATGTCCCAAAATTAAAATTGGCAGATTTCCCAAAATGATTAGAAAATTGGTCATCAACCATATCAATTACTTCTTGAGTAATTTCATCAGGTTCTTCTTTAAAAACTTCAGGTAAAGTGATGTGCTTTGGTAGTTTCTTTCTGTTTTCTTTATCATAATTCCATTTTCCGCCTAGAGGGGTGTCACCATCCATTAAGTATCCTGTTTGCTTTCTTATCTCACGATAAAAATATTCCATTCGCCATCCATTTAATATTCGTTCAGCATACTTTTCTACAGATGCTAAGAAAAAATTATTTGGATATTCACATGTGTTTTGGAATTGTGTTTTAAACTTATTTAAAGCTTGTCTAGAATCCCACTCATTGGGTGTCATGTAGTGTAATTTCCAATTTTTATTGGATTCGAATAAGGAAGTTAAGTTAGTACTAAAATCATTGGCAGTACTATGATATGAAACTGGGTATCCTAATTTACTACACTCTAAAGCAAAGTGACGCATCGCACTAAACTTAAAAATTAATTTCTTTTTATGCAGAGGCATAAATTTTTTAGTTTGCAATGATTCAATAAAAATTAATAGTGGTTTTTCCTTTTTTACCCATAAAGGAAAGTTATTACTATTTAGTTGATCATATAGAACTAAATAAACGTCTGTGTGTGAGAGAAAATTAATTCCAGGTAACTTTGCGGCAAATTGTAAAGTATAGTTATTTTTCATTTAGATATAACTACACTGGATGAACAATTGTTCCTTCTCAAATATTAGTTTTCGGTATTTATGTTCATTTCCTTGTTAGAAAATTTAATACTTAATAAAGTATGTGTTATTGTAAGATAGATGGATGAGCTATAATTATACTCTTTTATATTCTATTTTTGCTCAAAGTAAAAGGTAATAGAACCCCACTGTCCTTTTTGATTAGTCGTGTTGGGTAGCTTTTCAAACCTCCAACCTCTTAATGCTTTTAAAATTTCTCTTTCAAACATTGGCTCCATTTCATGTACTCTTTTGACTAATCCAATAGTACCATTAGGATTTACCTCAAAGCGAACTGTAATTGACCCTTCAAAATCTATTACATTTTTAGGCATTACCTGTTTAATAGGTGTTCTTGGTAATTTTGTTTCCCAGGCTATTATGTAAGTGCTAGTCTCTTCTTTTTTTAATATTTTTTGTATAGGCTTAAGATTATCTAAAATTTTTAAAATAGTCCTAATTTGTTTTTTTACATTTTCTTCAATGATTATTACATACCCTTGAACTCTGAATCTAGCTTTTTTAGATGTAGAAAGTAACTCCCAGAAATCTAAGTCAGAAGATACTACATTTACTAAAATATCATTAGTCTCAAATCGCTGTAAATTATAGTCATAGTTGAATCTTTTATCGTCTATTAAAAAAACTGAGTTACCTGAAGTTTGAAAAATTGTATCTAAGTCAGTTTTAAAAGTCATGCCAGTAATGCCATCATAAATGTTCGAATCGTACTTCCCACTTGTCATGACAAATTGGAAACCAAATTGGTTAGAACTAATATTGGAGTCTAATAAGACACTTGAGGGTAAAATGATGTGATATTCTGCAAATTCGTCAAATAAATACAGCATATCATAACTATTTGAGTCAATAATACCTTTATCTTGATAATCAATGTTATAGATTTTTTTTACATCTTCGATACCCAAAAAATCTACTATACTAAGATCAAACATACTATTGAAAAAATCGATGTGTATTTTTTCACTATTTGTTTGTGTATACGCACTGGTTGTCAAACACAAAAGTATGATTACTGCATTAAAGAATTTATTATAGAAGTATTGCATTAAAAAATTTTATAATTTCAATAATTTTTTGTTCATACAATATTATTCATATTAACATCAAAATATTCATAATTTTGTAATCTTATATATAAATTTTTAAAGTCTGTTTTAGATTTAATATCTATAAGTTCATTGTTAGCTTTACTTAGAATATCTAAATTTGTTTCTAAAGTCTGTGTGATTAATACTCGTTCAGTAAAGAATTGATTTGAATTTGCATTTATGTCGCTGAATGTTTCATTAAATAATTCATTCTTATTTGATAGATTATTTAATATATAGACATTATTATCTGTACTAAATAAACCCATTTTATCAAAAAAGTTATATATAAGATGATACAAATTAGAATTATTTTCATTTATTGAAAGTACCATTATTATACTATAAAAATAGATTAATTGGAAAATATGTATTCTATTTTTTAATATATACAAATGCGTAACAAATATGTTCATATTTGAATGCTTGACTATTGTATCAAATAGTAAAGATAAAATTCTTTTTTCTATATTTAAGTTAATTATTAACCTTTCAATATTTTGATAACCATTTTTAAAGTTCGCTATTATATTTTCCTCATATTTAAATAAAAATTTTTCAATATCTTCTGGTTTTTCTAATAAATCAAATATGTTTGTTGTTTCGTCTATAACTAAACTTGATGTGTTATAAGATCCATTATTTAAAATATAATTTGAAATAGCTTCATCAATTGCCTTCTTTTCCTGTTCTTCTTTATTGGCTAAGTCAGTTTCAATATTGTACAATTCATCCAAAATTGATTCAAAAAATTCTTGTAATAAATTCAATTCTAAATGTGATAATTGAAATACCCATTTTTTTTCATCATTGATGTCAGAAAGAGTGATAAGATTGTCATTCCAATCAAACTCTATAAGTTTTTGACTGTATCTATTTAATAGTTCAATCATTCTAAATCTAATCCATTCATTTTCAGAGTCAGAATAAAAACTAATAACTTTGACTTGACCGGTTGTACTTTTTGAGTATATCGCACAATAGCTTTTTAAAATTATATTCGCTATTTGATCATCCCTATGAATTTCAAAATTTTTCCAAGGTGATTTTGAAAAATAACCTCCAGATATTTTTTTTAAATCTTCTGGACTTACTATTATGGAAGAGTCCTTGAATCTACTGGTTATTGATTCAATAATAGAAAGCCAGGTGATCTGTTGATACAAATCATTCTCTAATGAAAGTTTATCTTCTTTATAATCAGGTTGATCCATGGTATTACTAGGCTAATAAGAGATTATTAAGTCATATTTATTTATGTTTATTAGGCACTAAACATCACATTTAACAAATTCTATGGTTAAATTACAATAATTTTGATTATCCAATGTTAATATAAAAATTTTGTTGCCTTTTAGAGTGTTTAAATTAAATCGTCATTCTTTATTACTTTGTTTTCTTGCTTTAGTTCTATTGTATTGCTCAACTTATGAAGCAGCACGAGATAATGTTTTAGTGAATGAACTTGAAGAAGGTGGAGATTTATCAATAATTGGCATTGAGAGGTATGAAAATGACTTTAACTTTGGTTTAATCAAATATTATTTATTAACAGAGTTAAATGGCAATTTGAGAAACAAAAAATTAACCAGAATTGCTTCATATACCTCAACATTCGACTCATTATTAGTAAAACATTCACTTATTGTTGAAATGCAATATAGAGATAATGATGTTCGTAGATATACTAAAGCTACAATAGGCAACTATTCAACCAATCAACTAAAATTAAGTCAACCTAAAATATCAGATTGTAGCTATTTCTCTAACACATGTAAATACGTAGCTCAGCTTAAGATTGATATGCCTTCTTTTGTTCTGGATAAACAAAATGTAAATGGCTTATATGTTAATGTGACAAATGATTCTTTAACGACGAATATTAGCAAAATAAATTTATTTATTGATAAAGAGCTAATTATTAAACAAATTGAATTTTATCGATTATATGAATATACAATGATTTGGTCTGATATTTGATTGATTTTAATTTGATTATTCTATGAAAAAATACCTCGAATACTTTATAATTTTTGTTATTATTATTATTTTAGCCATTTATTATTGTTAATTATATCTTTAGATTAAATTAAAGTATAATATTATTTTCATAA
>ERZ802822.2296-NODE-2296-length-10746-cov-5.400037_pt1 | contig 10746 bp, 11 predicted proteins | sample MGYA00345649_ERZ802822 | MGnify/ENA primary metagenome ERZ802822 (study PRJEB30503, sample SAMEA104212359) | marine metagenome | biome: Westerlies Biome; feature: [SRF] surface water layer (ENVO:00010504) within the epipelagic zone...; material: water... | reverse complement strand
AACGTAAGAATGCTAAATATTTTTTTAAATTTATTCATACTTGTTAATTAAAGATGATATTAAATAAAATCAATCTATTTTCACTTTGGCTCATGACACTATTAGTTTGTGTAATATCTATAATTTTAATTGGTGGATACACAAGAATATCTGACTCAGGCTTGTCGATTACTGAATGGGAGCCTATATCTGGGATTTTATTTCCTTTGACAAGCAGTGCTTGGAATCAAGAGTTTGACAAATATAAGCTTATTGATGAGTTTAAGTTGATAAATAGTGCAATGACACTGCAAGAATTTAAATTAATATATTTCTGGGAATGGTTTCATAGAGCCTTTGCTAGATTAATTGGGGCCATATACATAATTCCGTTTGTTTATTTAGCATATCATCAAAAAATTGAAAAAAAATATTCAAAAAATCTTTTTATAATTGGTTTGCTGTTAATTACCCAAGCGTTTATTGGTTGGTATATGGTTAAAAGTGGATTAGTAAACAGAGTTGATGTTAGTCAGTATCGACTTGCCTTACATTTGACTACAGCATTTATAATTTTAGGCTTCATATTCCACACTTTGCTATCTTTTTATTTAGACAATAAATTAATATCTAATAGGTCAATCTTTTCAAATAACTCAAGCAAATTACTACTGATATTTTTTATTCTTATTTTTTTTCAAATTTCTTATGGTGCTTTTGTATCAGGAACTCATTCTGGCCTTCTCTATAATACATGGCCTCTATACGATGGTTATTTGATCCCTAATATTTTAAACAACAATTTCTTCAAAATAAATTACCTTTTTGAAAATTCTAATCTTATTATTTTTATACATAGAAGTTTTGCAATATTGCTATTTATATTGTTAATATTCTTAAACTACAAAACCCTATTAAATAAATTAAATAATAAATATTTGAGTTTAATAATTTTATTTAATATTTCTTTCATACTTCAAGCAGCACTAGGGATTGCAATGACATACTTAAACATACCATGGTATCTAGCTTTACTTCACCAAGGTAATTCAATAATTATGTTTCTATTAGTGTTTGCTATGTATTTATTAAGCGCAAAGTCTTCCCTTAATGAGACTCAGGGAAGACTTTGATATACTTAGGCAGCATTTAGTGCGTTCTTCAAATCTTCTATAATGTCATCAATATGCTCAATACCAATTGATAACCTTACATAACTAGGGTTTACTCCAGCCGACTCCATATCTTCATCGGATAATTGAGAGTGAGTAGTTGTAGCTGGATGGATTGCTAAACTTCGTGCATCACCAATATTTGCTACATGATAAAACATATTCAAGTTATTAATGAATTTTTCTCCACTTGGTTTTCCACCTTTAAGTTCAAATCCACACAAGGCACCGTGGCCACCTTTTAGGTATTTACTAGCTCTAACTCCAGCTTCTCCCTCATCAAGACCGGCATAAATTACTTTAGACACCTTATCATGAGAAGTTAGGTATTCAGCAACTTTTGCAGCATTAGAGCAATGTTTTTCCATTCTTAACGTTACTGTTTCTAAACCTTGAATAATTTGAAATGCATTTGTTGGGCTTAATGCTGGACCCAAATCACGCAGACCAACAAATCTTGCTCTTACAATATATGCAATTGGTCCAACTGCTTTTGCAAATTCAGTCCATACCATTCCATGATAGCTTGGATCTGGAACATTTAAATTTGGTTGTCTCTTGGGATCTTTTGCCCAGTCAAACTTTCCACTATCTACAATTATTCCACCAATAGTTGTGCCATGGCCACCAATAAATTTGGTAAGGGAGTGAACAACAATTGAAGCCCCATGCTCAATAGGTTTACATATCACAGGCGCAGATGTGTTGTCTACAATGAGAGGGATATTAAATTCATTGCCAATATCGGCAACTTCTCTAATTGGAAAAACTTTGAGTTTTGGATTGGGAAGAGTTTCAGCATAGTATGCTCTAGTTTTATCATCTGTATTTTTTCTAAAGCTTTCAGGGTCAGCTGGATCAGCAAACCTTACTTCTATACCTAAATCTTTCATAGTATTGGCAAATAGATTCCATGTTCCACCATATAAATCTGTAGAACTTACAATATTATCTCCTGCTTTAACCAAATTTTGAATACTTAACATTGAGGCGGCTTGACCAGAACTTACACACAATGCTGCAACTCCACCTTCCATTGCTGCAACTCTTTTTTCAAGAACATCAACAGTCGGATTCATAATTCTTGTATAAATATTTCCAAAATCTTTTGCGCCAAATAAATTAGCTGCATGTTCAGTATTATGAAATTGGTAAGAGGTAGTTTGATAAATTGGGACAGCTACAGATGTAGTTGTAGGATCTGATCGATAGTCTCCACCATGCAAACCCAACGTTTCTGGGTGTGAAGATTGGTTTGGCTTAAATTCATTTTTAGACATTAATTTCTCCTCATTATTGTTTTCAATTAATCAAATTTTTTGCAAAAAAAAACCGCACTTAACGGCGGTTTTATTGCTTAGCTGTTATTGTCCGCAAGCTGCATCAAATCGACGTATTAGATCTACTTTAATGGCTCAAAATAAAAAAGTACATAAGAAAACAATTATTAGGTACTATAATACCCAATAATCAAGATATTGATTTAATTATATAATTGACAATATTGTTGTAAACAACTATTAAAGCAGCCATGGCAACAAGTAAGGTAATAAAGCAAACTTCATCACTTCGTAAAGAAGATGTAAATAAGAAGTGGATTCTAATCGACGCTGATGGAGTAGTTCTGGGAAGATTAGCTTCTAAAGTTAGTATGATTTTAAGAGGAAAGCATAAAGCATCATATACTCCTCACGCAGATTGTGGGGATCATGTTATAATTATTAATGCTGAAAAAGTTAAATTCACTGGCAAAAAACTAGATGATAAAACTTATTATTGGCATACTGGTCATCCAGGTGGAATTAAAAGTAGAAGTGCTCGCCAAATAATAGAAGGAAAGTTTCCTGATCGTGTTATTCGCATGGCTGTAAAAAGAATGATTCCAAAAGGACCTCTTGGCAGTACCCAACTTTCAAATATGAAAGTTTATGCTGGAAGTAATCATCCACATGAAGCACAAGCGCCAGAAATTTTAAATATTAGTGAGATGTTATAATTATGGAAAATACTGAAATCATTAATGAAGCTAATGAAGCTCAACCTAAATTAGATAGTTTGGGAAGATCATATGCCACTGGCAAGAGAAAAAATTCGATAGCGCGTGTCTGGGTATCTTCTGGAACAGGAAAAATTGTTGTTAACGGTAAGGAAAGCAATAAATATTTTACAAGACCAGTATTGCATATGGTTATAAACCAACCCTTGGTGCTTACTAATAAGTCATCATCAATTGACACCATAATAACTGTTAGTGGTGGAGGATTATCTGGGCAGGCTGGCGCAGTTCGCCATGGAATATCAAAGGCGCTAACTCTTTTTGATCCAAATCTTAGAGCTTCTTTAAAATCTGAAGGTTTTTTAACCAGAGATGCAAGAATAGTTGAGAGAAAAAAATATGGTAGAGCAAAAGCTCGTAGACGTTACCAATTCTCAAAAAGATAATTTTTTACAAATAATTTTTTTAAATTTTAGGGTGACAAGTTTATGTCAAACATTATGAACATATCTATCTTAGGTGCCAGCGGTTACGTCGGATCTGAAATGATCCACCTATGTCTGAAGCATCCTAATATAAAAATAGAATCCTTATCAGGCAATGAAACAGCAGGATTAAACGTATCAAAAGTTATTCCTGGTCTTCGAGATTCTTTAGATCTCTCATTTAAAAGCTTAGATCAAATAGATTTTAATAATACTGACTTTATATTTAGTTGTTTGCCTCACGCTGAATTGCAATCTAATTTCAGCAAGTTGCCAAATAATATAAAGTTAATTGATTTATCTGCTGATTTTAGATTAAAAGACTCTCAAGATTACAACAAATGGTACGGATTTACTCATAACCATCCTAAAAAGTTAAATGAGTTTATTTACGGTCTAACAGAATTTAATAGAGAAAAAATTAAAGCAGCTAAATATATTGCAAACCCTGGATGCTATCCAACGAGTATTTTAATGCCATTAATTCCTCTTTTAAGAAATAAGATTATTAGTGGCGATAATATTATTATTGATTCAAAGTCAGGATATTCGGGGGCAGGTAAGTCAAAAAAAACAGAAAATATTTTTGCTGAAGTAAATGAAAATATCAAATCTTATGGTATTGGTGATCACAGACATACCGCTGAAATAAATCAGGAGTTATCAAACTTTAGTGATGATTTGGTAAATGTATTTTTTAGTGCAAATTTAATACCAGTAAATAGGGGTATATTATCAAATATCTACATTAATTTTGATGCCAATAAACAGAATGAAATATATGAATGTTTAGAAGATACTTTTGCAAAAGAAGAATTTGTTACTCTATTACCAATTAATGAAGTGCCTAGTACTAGAGAAGTTATTGGTTCAAACAAGTTATCAATTGGCGTTAAAAGAGGGTACAAGGATGATTTATTGTGTATAGTATCAGTAATTGATAACTTATTAAAAGGCGCTGCGGGACAAGCCATACAAAACTTTAATTTGATGAACGGTTTTGATGAAGGAACAGCTTTAACTAATAATGCGAATATTCTCTAAAATTTTTATTACTAATTTATTTTTACTAGTATCCTTATTATTAACTAGTGCTTGTGGCAATTCAACGAGCGGTAGTTCTTTTTCTTTCTACAAAACTTTTATTAATCCTGATTATAATGAAGTAAATTTGGATGACTATTCTGAAGAAATAAAAATTAATGATGAAAAAGTAGATTTAGAAAGTGTGCCAGAGAGTGAGTTAGAATGAAAAATATTGGAATTGCGGGATTTGGAACAGTAGGGCAGGGTTTTTATAATCAAATTAAAAGATTTTATAAAGACATTAATATTGTCCAAATTGCTATTAAGAATCCTAAAAAGAAAAGAAAAGTAAATTTAAAAAAGATCAAACTTACATCAAAAGTACAAGACTTGGCCGTTAATCCAGACATTGAAGTTTTGATTGAATGCATCGGAGGGTCTAGTGGACCAGCATATAAACTAGTTAAAGCTGCTTTAAATAATAAAAAACATATTATAACTGCAAATAAAGCTTTACTTGCGATTCATGGAAATGAGCTAATAAAAATTGCAAAAAAAAATGACGTTACAATCAATTATGAAGCTGCAATTGCGGGCGGCATACCAGTTGTAAAGGCTATTAGGGAAAATTTAAAATATAATAATATCTCAAAAGTCTATGGAATTCTTAATGGAACATGTAACTACATTCTGTCTAGAATGGAAAGAGAGGGAAAAGACTTTCTATCTGTATTAAAAGACGCTCAAAAACTTGGTTTTGCTGAGATTGATCCAACATTTGATATAAAAGGCATTGATGCTGCTCATAAAATTACTTTGTTATCCAGTCTAGCTTTTGATATTCCAATAAAATTTTCTCAAACATATACAGAAGGTATAGATAAAATTGAACTTGATGATTTTCGTTTTGCTTCTGAGTTTGGTTATAAAATTAAGCTATTGGGCATAGCTGAAAGAAAACAAGATTCATATGAACAACGTGTTCATCCTTGTTTAATCCGAGAAGATTCAGAAGTAGCCAAGGTTGACAATGAATTAAATGCTGTTGTTATAAATGATGAAATGGTTGGAAAAACTGTATTAATAGGTCCAGGAGCAGGTGGCAAACCTACTGGTGCCGCGATAGTAGCCGATCTTTTAGATTTAAAAAGAGGAAATCTTAACTCACCTTTAGGCGAGTCATTTTTGTCGTCAAAAAAAATAAAAAATATCAATATTCTTAATAGTAATTTTGCTTACTATCTAAAAATAGTAGTTAAAGACGAAGTGGGTGTTATGAGAAGAATATCAGATATCCTAGCAAGAAATAAGATTTCTATTGATCAGCAGAAACAAGAACACTCTAATAAACGGGGTTATGCAACTATTGTAATAATTACCCACATAATAAAAGAAAAAATTGTTTTAAAAGCCATTAAAGAAATTAACAATATGAAAAGAATCAATAATAAGCTCAAGTTTATACGGATCGAAGGAAAGTTATGAGTAATATCGGTAAAAAGTACTCAACTGGCATTTTAAAAGCAGCTGAGATGGCTGCAATTGCTGCATCTTCATTGATTGGAGCTGGTGACAAGGAAGGTGCTGATCAATTAGCTGTTGATGCAATGAGAACTGCCTTAAATGAAATAGATTTTGATGGAAGGATTGTCATTGGTGAAGGTGAAAGAGATGAAGCTCCAATGTTATATATTGGAGAAAAGGTTGGCTCAGGGAATGGTGATGCAGTTGATATTGCTTTAGACCCCTTAGAAGGAACAACAATTACATCAAAAGGCATGCCTAATTCACTTGCAGTTATTGCTGCTGCAAAAAAAGGTTCAATGCTTCATTCTCCAGATACATACATGGATAAAATTGCTATTGGTGGAGGTTATGGTGACGATGTTATAGATTTAGATGCATCAGTTGCTGATAATATAAAAAGTCTAGCTAAAGCAAAAAAAACTAGCCCAGAAGGTATTACCGCATGCGTATTAGAGCGTGATCGACATAATGAAATTATTGAGTCTTTAAGGGCTATAGGATCAAAAGTTGTTTTGATTCCCGATGGTGATGTTCAAGGAGTCATCATGACATCTCAAAAAGATATTGATGTAGATATTTATTTTGGAACCGGCGGTGCACCAGAGGGTGTACTAGCTGCCGCTGCTTTACAATGTATTGGTGGGCAAATACAAACGAGGCTGGTAATTAGATCTGATGATGAGAAAGCGCGGGCTGAAAAATTAGGAATTAAAGACCTTGATAAGAAATATACAATCAATGATCTTGCCTCGGGAGATATAGTATTTGTAGCTACAGGAGTAACTGAGGGCACTATGGTAAGAGGAGTAAAAAAATCTGGGAATCTATATACAACTCACTCAATAGTCTTACGATCTGACAAAAATACAACACAATATATCCAAACCGAGCATCCCAATATTGGTTAATGGACTTTGAGATTTTAAAAGATTTTAATTCATATACTAATAATAAATGGCAACTCAAATCATTTGATGAACGCCAAGCTGAATTGATCAGTCAAAAATTTGATACGTCATACTTAATTGCAAAACTTTTTTCAATTCGTCAAATTTCTGTAGATGATATTTCAAGCTATCTTAATCCGACTCTTAAAGACAATATTCCAGATCCTAATATTTTAGTAGATATGGATAAGGCTTGTGAAAGATTACTTGCCGCAATAAAAAATAAAGAAAAAATTGCTATCATAGGTGATTATGATGTAGATGGATCTACTTCTACATCATGTTTAATAAAATATTTTAAGTCTATTAACGTAGAGGTTATTTATCATATACCCGATCGATTTTCTGAAGGCTATGGACCTAACAAGAAAACTTTTCAAAGTTTTAAAGACCAAAATATAAATATAATCTTCACACTTGATTGTGGGACCGTGGCATATGAAGAGATAAAATTTGCAAAAGAAAACTGTATGGATGTAATTGTAATTGATCATCATCAAGCAGAGATAAACTTGCCAGAGGCATATGCTATGATAAATCCCAATAGATTAGATGATACAACTAAACTAGGCTACCTAGCAGCTGTTGGGGTCACTTTTATGTTTATAATTGGTTTGAATCGAAAGCTTAGAGAGAACAACTGGTTTAATGATAGTCTAAAGGAACCTAATATTATTGCTTTGTTAGACATGGTTTCTCTTGGGACTATTTGTGATGTAGTGCCATTGATAGGAATTAATAGATTGCTTGTTCAAAAAGGATTAGAGGTTTTTTCAAAAAATTCTAACACTGGCTTAGCTGCATTAATAGAAAAAGCTAATATAAGTAATAAAATTTCAACCTATGATCTTGGATTTAAATTAGGGCCAAGAATTAATGCAGGCGGTAGACTAGGCAAGTCAAAACATGGTACGGAGTTACTTACTAGCGAGGATAGTTTAGAGGCAAAAAAAATTGCCGCAGAACTAGATAATTTTAATAAAGAACGTCAAACAATTGAGGCGCATATTCTTAAATCTGCAATTGAGTCTTTAACCACTGAACAGTTAGAAAAAAAAATAATATTTGTCTTCGGCCAGGATTGGCATGAGGGAGTTATAGGTATCATTGCAAGTAGAATAAAGCAAAAATTTAATAAGCCTTGTATAGTTTTCTCGTCAAAAAATGGAATTGCAAAAGGATCTGGTCGTTCAGTAAAAGGTATTGATTTAGGTAATTTAATTATAGCTGCAACACAAAAAGGTATTATTACTCAAGGTGGTGGCCATGCGATGGCGGCGGGATTAACAATTGACGAAGACAAAATTTCTAATTTGCAAGATTTTATAGAGGGAAGACTTACTGGCAATGTACAGCTTAATGAAAATATAGAAAATTATGCTGACTCCATTATAAATATTAGTGCAATAAATACAGAGTTATATGATGATATAAATCAACTTGGACCATTTGGTTCAAATAATGAAGAACCAAATTTTATAATTAAAAGTACAAAGATTACATTCATCAAAGAATTTGGTGATAATCATATTCGCTGTGGTTTGAATTCTGATATAGATAAGAATGTTGAGGGGATTGCCTTTAGAAGCAAGAATACTCCACTTGGTGATGCAATTATGGTTAATAAAGGAAAACAAGTATCACTTTATGGAAAAATTAAGGTCAATGAATGGGGAGGGCGAAGAATTCCACAATTACATATTGAAGATATTGGTAAAGAAATTAAGTAATCATTGATTGATTTTAAATAATTTCAAATATATAAAAGATTTTTATGGTCCCTTCGTCTAGCGGTTAGGATATCTGGTTTTCATCCAGAAGATCACGGGTTCGAATCCCGTAGGGACCGCCAAATTCGCAGTTATGTGACAATTTGTCATTAAATATCCTTAAATTTAATATTTAAAAATAATATTTAATTGCTATGTATGAGGTATGGATAAAAAATTAAATACTCATTATAAGCCTGAAAATCTTAGTGATAAAATCGCTTTTGCCTTCACTAAATTATTGAGGTTTACTGCCGATTTTTTCTTTGCTAAGCGTTATGGGCATAGAGCCGTAGTGTTAGAGACCGTTGCCGCAGTTCCAGGCATGGTTGCTGGAATGCTTAATCATTTAAAAAGTTTAAGAAGAATGGAGCAAGATCCGGGGTGGATAAAAATACTTCTAGATGAGGCTGAAAATGAGCGCATGCATTTAATGACATTCATTCATATAGCAAAACCATCTACTATAGAGAGGTTAATTATAATCATCGCACAAGGAATATTTTTTAATCTTTATTTTATAATGTATTTGATCTCTCCAAGAACGTGCCATCGTATTGTTGGATATTTTGAAGAGGAAGCTGTTACTAGTTACACCGATTACTTAAATGAAGTTGAACAAGGCAGAATTGAAAATGTGCCCGCTCCTAAAATTGCTATTGATTATTGGAAGTTAGAACCTTACGCAAGACTTGCAGATGTCATAAGGGTAGTGAGAGATGATGAAGCAGGTCATAGAGATGTAAATCATAAATTTGTAAATCTTATTGATAATAACAAATCTGACGAGCCAGTAGTTGAAGATAAGAGTGATAATTTAAAAGAAATAAAAAATACTTTAAATTAAATTTTTAATGCATTTTCAACTGCTTTTATAAATTTTTTAGATGAAGGCTTTGTAAGTGGAGTATAGCCTCCAATAGCATTTCCGTTTTTATCAATTATTATTTTATGAAAGTTCCATCTTGGTACACCAGCAAGCCAGCCTAATTCATTTTTAGTCCAATCAAAAAAAGGATGAGATCCTTGGCCGTTTACTATTTCTTTGGATGTAAGTGGGAATGTAATATTAAAATTAGACTCACAAAATTCTTTAATTTCATTTTCCTGGCCAGGTTCCTGATTTGAAAAGTCATTTGCCGGAATACCTAAAACTACGAGTCCATCTCTAGAGTAATCTTCATAGAGTTTTTGTAAGCTTCCATATTGATATGTAAATCCACATAAGCTTGCAGTATTAACGACAACTAAAGTACTGCCTTTATAATCAGATAAGTTAATTTTACTTTCACCATCTATAGAGGTGAATGAAAAGTCGTATGCGTTAATAGCCAAACTATTGCCTCCAATTAATAAAATAAAGCTAACTAAAATATACCTATAGAAGTTATACATAATCTTAAAGTAAGACTTAATTAGAAATTAACAAGGATATGTACGTAAATACTTGCAAAATAACCAATTGCAATAACAGGCGTCCATTTTAAATGACCAAAAAATGTATATAAACCCTTGGCCTGTCCCATTAATGCTACTCCTGCCGCTGAACCAATAGATAGCATGCTACCACCAACTCCAGCTGTCAAAGTTGCCAGTAACCATTGACTTATTGGCATTGCAGGATCCATGCTCAATACAGCAAACATTACTGGTATGTTATCAACTATTGCTGAGAGAATACCTACAAGTATATTTGCATTAGTTGCACCTAAATCGGTGTACATAAATTTCGATACTAGTTCTAAATATCCAATCATTCCCAGGCCGCTTACGGCAATTATAACTCCAAAGAAAAATAACAATGTATCCCATTCGATATGAGCAATATTCTCTAAAACATCATAG
>ERZ802822.2295-NODE-2295-length-10748-cov-17.424046_pt1 | contig 10748 bp, 9 predicted proteins | sample MGYA00345649_ERZ802822 | MGnify/ENA primary metagenome ERZ802822 (study PRJEB30503, sample SAMEA104212359) | marine metagenome | biome: Westerlies Biome; feature: [SRF] surface water layer (ENVO:00010504) within the epipelagic zone...; material: water... | reverse complement strand
TAGATACCATCGGCCTTACGCTCTGTATAAAGGGGCAAGTTTAAGATCTCAGTGTCCTCGTTGGTTACACTGGTATCATTGTCCTCTTTTTGCATTACGAGCCGCCTGTTTTTGACCTCATTGAGTTCCTTTTTGACCCAATTTGAGTTCCCTTTTTAGCAGCCTAGGCTAAGTATGCTTTATTATATAGGAAAAACTTGCCTAAATCTGGTACCCATGGCCGGTACAGACGTAAATCTCACCACATTGTTTTTATGATATTTTTCAAGGCATACGGATGAACCGTGAGTGCCTTTGGGATGATTTTTGAGTTCCTGTTATTACTGTAATATAAATCTGTCTATTGGTGCCATGAGAAGCAACCGTACTGTTCGAAATATCGTTTTATTATATATGGTGATGCAAGCTTTACGTTTTTAGGTAGGTATGGATAGTTGCCTCCAGGCCCTGATCCCAAATCATGTTCAACCAGTTTGAGAAACTTTTTGAAAATCTAGGTTCATCACGAAGTGCTCCATAAATTTGCTGCATATCTAACCAAGTTCTTGGATTGCTTCGTGCTTCTTGTGCTTTAGTCTGTAGATCGCTCCAATTTGGATCATTTGGGTCTATCAAACTTCCATCCGCCCGTGTACCAAAGCACATTCTCGCCCATGTTGCCTCTACTAGCGCCAATCCTTCAATAGACGTACCGGCCTCTAGACCATCACGGATTGACGGCAAAATGAAGCCAGGGTGTCGTGACGACCCATCGAATGCCACGCGACGCGTAGTATCTTCGATTTTAGCGTTTGCGAACCTGCTTTGAATAAGCGTCACATAGTCGAATGGTGACATCCCTGGCACAGCTTTTACGTGCGGTACAATTTCATTGAGCGTAACTTTTGTGAAAAGGCGGCCTATTAAGTCATGTGCCATACAGTCTGCAATTGTACTTACAGATAGCACCTCTGCGGGCACTGAGATAACTTGATGCCCGCCATTCAAGATGCGAATTTTCATCATCTCAAAATCATGAACAGCATCTGCGAATTGAACACCCACCTTTTGCCAATCGGGCCGGCCAGCACAAAAATTATCTTCGATCACCCACTGCCGAAAGTTTTCATGAGTAACAGGGACGCAATCATCAACCCCGTGTTGGTTAGCGATGGCTATTTCTTCAGGCCCCGTAGCTGGTACTATACAATCGACCATGGAATTAGGAAAAGTGCAATTTACGTCTATCCAATTGGCCAAGGACCCATCCAACATTCGTGCTAATGACACAACTGCTTGGCGTAATATGTCACCGTTACCTTGCAAGTTATCGCAGCTAAGTCCCGTTACCGGCCCAGCTCCCGTATCTCGCCGTATTTTCAGGGCAGCTACAATTGCTCCAAACACGGTTTTTGGTGCATCTGGATTACGAGCATCAAAGACGATATCTGGATGATCTTCATCAAAGCATTTCGTGGCTGGATCAATAAAGTATCCACCCTCGGTCACCGTCAAAGCCACAATACGAATATCGCTTCGAGCCATACGCAGTATGAGAGATTTATTATTTTCTTCTATTGGTATATAGTCAATCATTGAGCCAACGACCTCAACAGACGAAGACAATGGATCGAGTTCTATTAAGGTTGTAAGGCAATCCTGCCGTAACAGCTTTTCTCGCATTATTGCGTCAGCATCACGTACCCCTGCACCAATTATCGCCCAGTCATGTGCCTCACCAACCTGCATTAATCGGTGAAGATACCAAGCCTGATGCGCACGGTGAAAGTTACCTACACCTACATGAATGATGCCAGGCCTTAATGCAGAACGATCATAGTTGGGCACGATAATATTCTGTGGCAATTCATTCAGCGTGCCGTTGCTGAGTTCCATCAGTTTAGTTCTCCGTACAAAATCGTTCATCAACTCATCCAATTTCCGCCATCCACGTTGTACGTTTGTGCAACGATGTATTTTGCATCTTCGGATGCTAGAAAAATGGCCATACCAGTCAAATCATCAGGATTTGCCATACGCCCGTAGGGGACTGCTTTACTGACCTCGGCTTTCTTTTGCCCTAGCGCTTTGCCTTCATATTTCGCAAAATATGTATCGACGTCATCCCAGTGTTCTCCGTCAACCACACCAGGGGCAATAGCATTCACGTTAATACCATGCTTAATTAGGTTCAGCCCGGCAGATTGGGTCAAACTAATGACTGCAGCCTTCGAAGCGCAATAGACTGATACCAGTGCTTCGCCACGACGCCCAGCTTGACTGGCCATATTTATGATCGTACCACCATGGCCTTGCTCGATCATCTGACGAGCAACCGCCTGCATAGTGAACAAAGTTCCCGCAACATTAATTTCAAACGTACGTTCAAATTCTGTTCGATTTATTTCGGTGATTGGAGCAGCCGTAAAGACAGCTGCGTTGTTGATTAGAATATCTATTCTGCCAAATTGCGACACCACATTTGTGATAGCGTCATCTATGCTTTCCTGACAGGTGACATCCATTTCTATTGCGACAACTGATCCGCCAATTTCCTGCGCAGTGATTTTTGCACGCTCGATGTTTACGTCGCAAATCGCGACTTTAGCACCCTCTCGAACATAAGCTTTGGCAAAGGCACGCCCGATACCGCGGGCGGCACCTGTAATTAAGCCTACCTTTCCAAAGAGCCGTCCCGTCATACGCGTAGTCCTCTTTCATCAAATTTATGAATTTTGTCCATTTGTGGCGTCAGATAAATTGTATCACCATGCTTAACAGCAACATCGCCCGCAACACGAACAGTAACTAAATCTCCAAGCACTGTATCGTGAACGTGGACAAAGGTATCTGAACCTAAATGCTCCGCTACTCCGACGGTGCCTTTCCAAGTACCATCTGACAAATCGATATCGATATGTTCGGGTCGTACACCAGCAGTATGCGCGCCAAGTTTCTCGGCTTCAGAACCCGAAAAGATATTCATCTTTGGCGACCCAATGAACCCTGCTACAAACACATTTCCTGGTGTGTGGTAGAGTTCAAGGGGCGTCCCAACCTGTTCAATCACGCCCGCTTGAAGCACAACAATCTTGTCAGCCATGGTCATCGCTTCGACCTGATCATGGGTGACGTAAATCATCGTTGTTTTCATGCTTTTGTGCATTTCACTGATCTCAAGACGCATTCCTACCCGCAATGCCGCATCAAGGTTCGACAGCGGTTCGTCGAAGAGGAAAGCCGAAGGGTTGCGCACAATTGCTCGTCCAATGGCTACGCGCTGCCGTTGACCACCAGAAAGCGCGGCAGGTTTTCGATCAAGGTAGTCTGTCAAATTCAATGACCTGGCAGCAGCCTCAACCTTTTTATTGATTTCCGACTGATCCCTACCTTCCATGCGCAAAGGAAAAGCGATGTTTTTGCGCACAGTCATATGTGGATACAAAGCATATGATTGGAACACCATGGCAAGGCCGCGCTTTGATGGTGGAACCTGAGTGACATCGTCTCCGTCGATTTCAATATGCCCCGAGGTCAATTCCTCGAGTCCAGCAATCATTCGAAGCAGCGTAGATTTACCGCAGCCTGATGGCCCTACGAAGACCGCAAATTCACCGTCCTCAATGGTTAGATCTAAAGAAGGAATAACCTGCGTCTCACCAAAGCTTTTCGTTACATTGTTAAGTACGATGCGTCCCATAATCTTTCCTTATTTCACGGCGCCAAAGGTCAAACCTTGGACAAGTTGTTTTTGGCAGAACCAGCCCAACACGACGATGGGTCCAACAGCAGCAGTAGACACTGCGGATAAGCGTCCAAAGAAAAGCCCTTCCGGCGCTCTATTGCCTTCGATGAGCTTGGAAAGCGTTGCTGCGTCAATCGTTGTCAGCCGTACGGTCCAATAGGCTTCGTTCCAGCAGAAAATAAAAATAATTAGAGCAGTCGATGCTATGCCCCCCCAAGCGAGAGGTATGAGGATTTCTTTGACTTCGCCCCACGTACTTACCCCATCCATTTTACCCGCTTCGATGATATCTTTGGGGATTTCTTTGAAATAGGTGAACAACATCCAAATCGCGATCGGAAGATTAATCAAACTAACGACCGTAATAACCAGAACGTGCGTATCATATAAACCGATACCTTTTGCCAAAAATATCATTGGGTACAAGACTGCAGCAGCTGGCAGCATTTTTGTGGATAACATCCACATCAAAATATCTTTTGTTGCACGACTTGGATTGAAAGCCATCGCATAAGCCGCGGGCACACCGACCACCAGCGTAAACAAAGTAGCACAGACCGAAGTTATGACGGAATTTGTTGCAAATCGCCAATAGTCATAATTCTCGGTCAAGTTTAGATAGTTATCCAACGTCGGCTTGAACCAAATCAGGAATTCCGGCTTAACGGCATCGGCATCGGTTTTAAAGCTGGTCAACACCATCCAAAAGATCGGAAAGAAAAATAGTAGCGCAACACCCCAGGCCAACACTGGTCGGCCATAACGAGATATGTTTGAGTTCGCTGAAACAATAGCCATGATGCACCCCTCAATCCATCAACGTCTTGCCGATCATGCGCAGCAAGAAGATCGCAACAATATTTGCAAGGATGACCGCAAATATACCTGTAGCGCTCGCCGCACCGATATTATTGTTTGCAAATTCTCCAATCAGATAGGGCAAATTTTTGTTACCATTGCCGCGGCTTACAATTTCTATCTCAGCATATAAGGATAGGTGAAAAATTGCCTGTATCATTACAACGATCGCTATAGGGCGGGCCAAATGTGGCAAGGTCAAGAAGCGGAATTGAGACCAAGTTCCTGCACCGTCCAATACAGCAGCCTCCTTTTGTTGCTGATCTTCGGATTGCAGCGATGTCATAAAAATCAAAACCGCAAATGGAGTCCATTGCCAGGTTACCATTGTAATAACGGCATATGCTGACGTCTGTGTTGCACGAAACGAGATTGGTTCGAGCTCTGGCCACATAGAAAAGAAGCCACCCAATATTGGAAAAGTGCGTAAGCCGTCAATTACTTCATTTATCCCTGCGACGGCCAAACCCTGCAGACCTAAAACAGGATCCAAAATCATGTTAATCCACAAAACTGCATTGACAGCGGGCATAACAAAAAACGGAGAAATCAATAACACTCGTACGACGCCACGTCCCATGAATGTCTTGTTAATCAAAACTGCGATTAATACGCCAAAAATGACTGTTAGAATTAAAATACTGCAGACAATTAAAAGACTGTTTTGAATTGCCAAAATAAAATCTTTGTTATTCAGGACAAATTCGTAATTACCAAAACCGCGCCAATTGCTCAAAGCTGGTTTTGTCCATTCTGGTCGGCGCAAGCTGTTTAATACGTAGCGAATAAACGAAAAATAAAGAGTTATACTCAGTGGAACCAGCATCCATACAAGCAGTAATAAAACGGCTGGTGCTTGAAGTAAGCGCGGTAGGCTTCGATTAGTCATGATGGATTACCTACTATTGAGTTTCAGAACCCATAAATTCATTTAGCGAAACGGTTGTAAATAGAATGCTTTACTGCGGTAAAGGCGGTGTGAAAAGGGGCGCAATAGTGAGTGCCACGCCCCTTTTCATTCTTGGGAGAAGAGTTAGTAGTAACCCGCTTCTGACATGATTGCGTCAGCTGCAGCTTGAGATGCCGCAAGAGCGTCTTTCACAGATTTCGCGCCTGATAGTGCAGCTGCCATCTCTTGTGCAACTGAGATACCAACTTCTGGGAATTCTGGGATCGCCGCGAACTGAACGCCAACGTATGGTTTTAGATCTGTTGCTTCTGGTGCTGCTGATCCAATCGCTGCCATTTCCGCTGCTGCGAAACCTGCAACCGCCTGGAATTCTGGCAATGCGTATGTAGATGAACGCTGACCAGTCGGAACTGAGCCCCAACCAAAGTCTGGGTGGTTACCAACAGCTTGGACGTAATCTTTTGATGTCGCCCATTCGATGAAAGCTTTTGCTGCGTCTGCGTTTGGTGATCCTGCTGGAACAGCCATCGCCCACGCCCATAACCAGTTCGCACCAACTGGGTTACCAGCGTTTGGTGACTGTGCATATGCAACGCCGTCAACTGTTAGGAAAGATGCAGCGATTGTCGCGTCAATCCACATGCCACACTTGCCTTCGTTGTAGAGCGCAAGGATTTCATTGAATGAGTTACCTTCTGAACCGGGTGGTCCGTAGTTACCCAACAGATCAACATAGAAATTAATTGCTTCTTCCCATGCTGCTGAGTCGATTGTTGGACGCATGTCCGCATCGAACCATGCACCACCGAATGAGTTCACAACAGTCGTAATGAACGCCATGTTGTCGCCCCAGCCTGGCTTTCCGCGCAAACATGCACCATAAACGCCGTTATCGGGGTCGTGCATCGCTGCTGCGGCGCCTTTGATGTTTGCCCATGAATCGTTATCACGAACTGTAACACCAGCTGCATCAGTTAGATCTTTACGATACATAACCATTGATGATTCACCATAGAATGGCGCAGCATACATTGTACCTTCGTGTGACAAACCTGCGCGGATCGCTGGTAGGATATCATCCATGTCGTAGTCTGCGCCAAAGTTCAATGGTTCGATCCAGCCTGCCGCACCCCAAATTGGCGCTTCTTGCATACCGATGTTGATGATGTCGTACTGACCGCCGCCTGTGGCTGTGTCAGAAGTTACCTGCTCACGAAGAACGCCTTCTTCTAGAGCAACCCAGTTCAATGCAACACCTGTTTCCGCCGTGTAAGCTTCTGCAACTTTTTGCATGTTGATCATGTGACCGTTATTCACGATCGCAATAGTGAGTGAGTCTGCGGCATAAGCACCACCAGCCATCAAAGCTGCTGCACTCGCTGCAAACAGTGAGTTCTTCATAGACATCCTGGAACCTCCCTAATTGGATGAATGTATCAATATGCTTAATATTATCAGAACGCGCAGTCAATAATTATTTAACGCGTGTAAATCTAAAGAAAAACAAGCGTAAATCACTTTCTAAGCTGAGCTCCTCATGACCAAACGGCCTTCAAAAAGCTTCTCCGAACGCTGAGTGATTCCATTTGTTCCATCAATGATTTTCAGCATCTCTGAAACGCTACGCTCGCCAATTGCGTCGTAGTCTTGAGAAATGGTAGTCAGCGAGGGACAGGTATATCGCGAGAACGGGTGGTCATCATGACCAGCAATTCTCAAGTCAAATTCTGCAGCATGCCCGACCTTTAGCCCACTCTCGTAGGCAGCGGACATCAGCCCAATTGCCAATCGGTCATTAGAACACAAAATGGTAGCGCCTATATATTTTGAGTTTTGAAAAATCTGCCTGCCTGACGTAAAACCAATTTCTTCGAAATTCCAACCGTCACCATTTACTTGGAGCAACTCCGGCTCAAGCCCCAACTTTTCCATTGCCGAGATATATGCCGCTCGTCTCTTGTAAGCATTCGGATTGATCGGATCCTTCATCTCAAAAAACTTGGGTGGTTTACCTGTCCTTGCCAGATAATCAACCATCAATCCAATCGACTGATGATTGTCAGAACCAAAGAACGCCTCACCCACCCCCTCGACATTTGCATCGAACAACACTGTTGGAACAAGCTGAGAAAAGTCTTTCAATTTTTTTACATTACTTGCCCTTCCAAGGGGCGCCAGCAAAACCCCGGCCGGCTTGATGGATCGCAAACTGTCTAGATTTGCAACCTCTTGCCCTGGCCCACCATGAGAGCTTAAAAGCAATGGATTGTAACCAGAAAGTACAATTAACTCTTCAAGTTTTCTTGCGATACCTGCGAAAAATGGGTCTGTTAAATTTGGCACAACCAACCCAATATTTTTTGTTTTACGCCTATTTTGGTTCATCGCGTAAAAATTTGGACGATAGTCGTATTTTTCGATTGCTTGCTCGATTTTTAATCGTGTTGATTTTTTAACACTCTGCGCATCGTTGAAAAACTTTGAAAGTGTTGGTCTGGAAATACCACTCACTGAGGCAAATTCTTCCATCGTATTGATTTTTCGACTCATCAGCTATCACTCTTTTTTCAGCTTTAGGAGCATGTTCTTCTTACATCTTTCGTTAACTTATTGATTAACTCGCGTAAAAAATCAATTTATTTATTTCTTAAGCACAATCCCAGTTTATACTTGTGATAAATATTATCACCCAGCCCCCTCGGGGGCTGAGCCATTTCTCCTTACTGGGCTGCCCTACCCCAACCGCTTCCTATCGACATATACCCTCAACCACGCCCAGTAACGGGCCTGATTGCGGAAGCCTTGGGCCTGTGCAGCGAGGTCCTTGGCTTGGTCGGTTGGAAGACCACCCTCGTGGATGTGGATGGCCACCCTTTCCTTAAAGGACTCGATGTCAGGGATGAGGGACGGGTCTGCTATGATGGTTCGGCTCATGAGTTGCCCTCCCAGTCTGGCAACCTGATCCTATCCACGATCTCCCGCTTCTGCGCATCACTAATACCTGCTGAGTACAGCCCGTAGGTGAGCTTATTGGCGGAGCGTGCTGAAGTGATGCCCCACAAGGGAGGCGGTGAAGTGCTCTGGGGTGCCTGTGCGCTCGCATTGGGGTTCTAGCACAAGTCGCTGATCACAAAATCAGACGTCTCAACAAACTCAGGCCATGACGGTACGCTGCAATTGCAGCGTAACTGAACCAGCTACCTTGCGACAGAGCCTCGACACCAATCGGTTACCGTGGTTCTGAAAACAACAAGTCCATCAACGTGAAGTGGCCAGTGCCGGTTTGAAAAAAATTCAAACCCATTCGCGAAGCACCTTCTCCATCTGTGCTGGGATTATCACCGACCAAAACAGTGGCGTCTGGTCCAGACCGGGATGCGTTCAAGACCATGTTCAGCATCTCAATTCCAGGCTTCCCGATCTCGCGAAATTCGAGATCCGGGACACAAGCGTGAACTGCCAAGCCCTTTCGGCTTATCCGATGATTTTTAGGTCTAAGGGTTCGTCGACCCAAGGTGTCGTGGACCGCGTATTCAGACACGCAGGTGTGAAACCAATCCCATTACTCGTTCTCGATACGCGGGACGGGGTGTACGAGGCTGTCGCGAATGGTCTTGGCATCGGATTCATGTGGCACAACGGGACCAGTAGAGCGGATCGCACTCGAAAAATTCGTGTATCAGAGTTGCTGCGCACGCATCCCGAACATATTGTTCACCTCGCAGACAACGACAACGCGTTGGTGCACGCTTTTTCATCGATCACATTGTGATTTCGCTGGCGGTAGAGGGATATTTTTCCCAAGATGCCTCTCTTCGGTGCGAAAGGCGCTTGTCTGGCACGAAAACCAGGCCGTTGCCCGCCGTGTCCGAGCTGTCGTGGAGCTTTTGTAGCAGATTCTCAGCGAGCACCGCGGCATGTTTCTGGCGGCCTCCTAACTCTAAAGCGTGAATGCGTCCCGGAAGGCTTCCAGCGCGGCGTCCTCGTCGCTTTTTGCGAAGGCTTCCATGCCGACAGGGCCGGAATAGCCTAGTTTAGACAAAGCACGCGCAACCGCAGCGTAGTTTATTTCGCCCGTTCCCGGCTCGCAGCGGCCTGGATTGTCTGCCACCTGAATCTCCCCAACCCATGGCAGGCAAGCTTCGCACCAACGGATCAAATCCCCCTCACCAATTTGGGTATGGTAAAGGTCGAGGTTGATCCGCAACTGAGGGCGGTTAACGGCGGAAACGAGCGACAGAACAGCCTCGGTTGATCCAAACGGGCATCCCGGATGGTCCAGCGGGTTCAGGTTTTCCAGCGTGAACGTCACGCCCTCTTCCTCGGCCATGTCACAGATGCGGTTGAGCGTGTCACGGGCGCGGAATTCCATGCCCGGCGCGAACGTGCCGTGGCGTGGGATCGGGATGCCACCATCGCCAAGCCCGGTGCCGTGCAGGTTCAGACGCTCCACGCCAAGGCGTTTACCGACCTGCGCCGTCTCACGCGCCGATTTCAGCAGCATGTCCGCGCCCTCATCGTCTGCCAAACGCCCTTCGAGGTATCCGTTCATGATGGTGAAGTTCGCGCCGGTTTTCTCCAGCGCGTCCGGATCCCAATCGGGCCAGTTCCACAGACCGACGCCAAAGCCCATTTCGCGTAACTTGGCCGCGCGCCATGCGATCGGTTTGTCTTGCCAGAGCATCTCCGCACAGGCGGCGAGTTGAAAAGGTGCAGTCATCTCAGGCGTCCCGTTCCATAATCCATTCGACCTCTGGCGCAGCCGCGAAGCGCCACTTGCTTAGCGATGCGCACCCTAAGGCGATGGTCTGTTGCGCCATATCCTGTTTGTTTAAACTCAGCATAGTAATCCAGTACATCTGCAAAGCTATCAGACCTTTCCGGCAGAACAGCCCCATGCATCAGCGAGAGTGTTTTCTTTGGGTATTGCCCCTCTAGTCTATCCGCCAGCTACATCAGCGCGAATTCGAGGTTATCATCCACAGCGCCTACCTCCAAACGCTGCGCGGCTTCCCTACCGTATTCCTCTTCAACCAAGTGCAGGATAGTAACTCTATGGTCTTTCTTGCGAATAAGCTCTTGAGCTTTGCTTTCAACTTCTATGGCAGAGGTAAGAATCTCTTCGATCTCTGCATGGGCACTCGGCCATTTCCCAACAACTTCTTGATTGGTTTTACCTAAGTTGCGATAGAGGTAGCCTTTGCCAATCCGGGGAACCAAGGGCTTGGGGGCACGTCTTCTATAGCGATAGATACC
>ERZ802822.2291-NODE-2291-length-10761-cov-6.166511_pt1 | contig 10761 bp, 7 predicted proteins | sample MGYA00345649_ERZ802822 | MGnify/ENA primary metagenome ERZ802822 (study PRJEB30503, sample SAMEA104212359) | marine metagenome | biome: Westerlies Biome; feature: [SRF] surface water layer (ENVO:00010504) within the epipelagic zone...; material: water... | reverse complement strand
ATTGGAGGTATAGCAACTGTTAATCAAGCAGGTGCTATTGGAGCTGTTGGTGCTTTAATAATGGCAGGATATAGACTTACTTCAGGCAGAAAAGGTAGTTTTTATCCATCTATAATTGCTATTTCATCCATTATATTTATTGGCATTGTTACTTCTATATATACAGTCAATATAAGATCAGTTCAAACTAATGACGATATAATTGGGGTTGTTTTAGCAATTATTGGAACAATTGGTTTGTTAGTTGCTATTGGATGGAGTGCTTGGAGAGCTTTCAAAATTGAAGATACTCTTAACGGCGTAATGCTTGAAACTGCAAAAACTACTTCACTAGTTTTTATTATTTTATTAGGTGCTGCAATGTTAACAGCAGCTTTTCGAGGTTTTGGTGGCGAAGAAGTTGTCAAAGATTTTTTGGTTGGAATGCCTGGTGGTTTTTGGAGCCAGTTTGTAATTGTAATGATTGTTATTTTTGTACTTGGTTTCTTTCTTGATTTTATTGAAATTGCAGTTGTTGTGGTTCCTATTGTTGCGCCCATATTACTTATGGATCCAGGTGCTAATATTACTGCTGTATGGTTAGGGGTAATGATTGGCTTAAACATACAAACTTCTTTTTTAACGCCACCCTTTGGGTTTGCCCTTTTCTACTTAAGGGGTGTTGCATCAAAAATTGTTACTACAATAAGTATGTATAAGGGAGTAATTCCATTTATCTCCCTGCAGATTTTTGCAATGATTATTGTTGGTTACGCTGAGACAATTGTAAATTATTTACCCACTAGATTATCTCTATTAGGTAATTCAGCCCCCCCCCCAATGAACCCAAAGCTACAGTCTTGCATGCAAGACTATGTTTTTGAAAGATTAAAAATAATTTCACCAGAAATTATTTCAATTTCTACTAAAATAAAGAATGTTGACATTTCATTCATGGGTAAAAAAAATCAAAACAGATTATTAAAAAGTATTAAAAATATAAACGACTCATCTTTGTTATTGCCTGAAGTATATGAAATTAATAATGAAATTAAGCTTTTAGCCTTAGATTATAAGCCAATAAGAGACAATGTAAGATTTTTAGAGCTTAAAATTAATAAATCAAAAGAAAAAATCAAAAACCTTAAATCTTTACTTCAAACAATTGATGAAGTGAAAGAAAATAAAAAATATTTGGATGTTAGTGAAGAAATTGATAATGAGCAAAAAAATATTCAAAATCTAAATCTACAAAAACCTGATAATTGGAAAGAAACATATAAACAATTTAATAATTACCTTAAAAAAGAGACAGTCACCAAAATGAAGTATAGAAGATTAGCTGACAAAGGGTATGGTGATTTACAAAAATTTATTTTTTCAATTGAGGACAGTGATAAATTAAAGAGTTTAGAAGTTGATTTTAATAAAATTTCAAAAATTGAAGTTGATTCCAACAAAAGCGTATTAATAAAATTAGTGTCTGAATTAGAAAATCGCTTAAAAAAAATAAGTGGTACTTACACTATTACTAGCCAATTATCTAAAATGAAAAAAGAATTAAAACGCAAAAAGACTAATGTTGATAAAATTAATAAATACTACTCTAAGGCAATTAAAGTTTTTAAAACCGAAAATGAATGGAGAGAAAAAGGTAAAATTTCTCTATTACCTTCATTAATATCATTAGAACAATTAACAAGAGGAAATATAGGCTTAAGAAAGCAAGCCCAAATTCCACCTGAACAAGCTAAGGAAATTTTATATTGTCAAACTTTGCATAAAGATTTGTCTTTGTACTTTTAATTTTTAAGGTTCATTAATGCAATCCTCAAAAACGTCTTTTAAAAATATGATGGTAGCTCCTCATCATTTAGCAGCAAAAACTGGATCAGATATTTTAAAAGAGGGTGGAAATGCAATAGAAGCAATGATTGCATCAGCCGCAATGATATCTGTTGTTTATCCGCATATGAACTCAATGGGTGGAGATAATTTCTGGTTAATATCAGATAAAAATAAAAAGGTCACTGCAATTGATGCATGTGGTCCTGCTGCAAAAAATGCATCTATAGATTCATATAAAAAACAGGGTCTTAATCAAATTCCTTCACGTGGTGCTTTGTCTGCATTGACAGTTCCTGGTGCAGTCTCTGGTTGGAAGTTGGCACATGATTTCAGTGTAAAAAACTTGGGAGGAAAATTTCCTTTAAGTCGCCTTTTATATGATGCAGAACAAGTATCAAAAGATGGAATTGCTGTTACAAATACTTTAAAAAATAACTTAAAGTCTAAATTATCTCAACTCATTGATATTCCAGGGTTTAAAGAAATATATCTCAAGGATGGTAGGATACCAGAAGTTGGAGATAAATTAGTTTTTCCAGCAATGTCAAAAACATTTTCTAAGTTAATCAAAAATGGATTGGATGATTTTTATATAGGGGAGATTTCTAAAAACATTATATCTGATTTATCTGATCTTGGTTCTCCTTTAAGTAAAATTGATTTTAATAACTATAATGCCTCTTTAGTTAAGCCTTTAGAATTAAAAATCAAAAATACTAAACTTTTCAATCTACCACCTCCCACTCAAGGATTAGCTTCGATCTTAATTTTAGGTGTGCTAGATGAATTATCTGTTCTTTATAAAGATGATGTTGATTTTATTCATACTATAGTTGAGGCAACGAAAGTTGTTTTTAAGATAAGAGATAAGTATGTATGTGACCCTCAATATATGAATAAAGATGTAAATCAATTTCTTAGTAAAGATTATATTGAAAATTTAGCTAATGAAATTAATTTTCAAAAAGCTATGCCTTGGCCAGAAGCAAATATTGGTGGTGATACAGTTTGGTTGGGTGCTTCAGATTCATATGGAAATACTGTAAGTTTTATTCAAAGTATTTACTGGGAATTTGGATCAGGATTAATTTTACCTAAAACTGGAATTACAATGCAAAATAGGGGTATTAGTTTTTCATTAGAACAAAATCATTTTAATAAATTAATTCCAGGTAGAAAGCCATTTCATACAATTCAACCTGCTTTAGCACAATTTGATGATGGCAGAGTAATGTCTTATGGAACAATGGGAGGTGAAGGTCAACCTCAAACACAAGCAACAATATTTTCAAGATACGCCGTCCAAAATTTAGATTTGCAAGAAGCTATAAATCAACCTAGATGGCTTTTAGGTAGAACTTGGGGAGAAGAAACAACATCATTGAAAATTGAAGGTAGGTTTTCTAAAGAGACTTTTCAAAAGCTAAAATCGATGGGACATGTAACAGAAAAAGTTGGAGATTTTGAAGAAATTATGGGGCATGCAGGAGCAATTGTAAATAACCCTAATGGATTGATAGAGGGAGCTTATGACTTACGAAGTGATGGAGCTGCAATAGGAGGTTAGTTTATAACGCCTTGCCATTCACCTCCATCTAATATTTGACCAGGTTTGAAACGACTTTTATACGACATGCTGGATATTTCGCCAATGTAATAACCTAAATATAAATGTTTATATTTATTTTTTTTCCCGAATATTAAACATTGTGAAATCATATAATTTCCAATGCCTAATTTACTAAGTTTAGGATCAAAAAAACTATATACAGCAGATAAGTTAACATCATCAACATCTAAAAGTATTACTCCCATGAGATTTTTAGAAGAGTCTCTAAATTCCATCAACTTTGTTTTTATTGGAGATGTTTCTATCATTGATATGAATTCATTTTCATCCATATCTGACATAGACCCGCCAGAATGTCTTTCAAATTGATATTTTTGGAAAAGATCAAAATGTTCTGTGGTAGCTGTATTTTTTATAATTTTGAAGGTTATTGCTCCAAGATTTTTATTAATTCTTTTTAAACTTTTAGTTAATTCAAAATTTTTAATATCCACTCTGTATGATTTACAAGCACTGCAGTTATCGCAAACTGGTCTATACATCCAGTTTTCAACTCTTCTGAAACCATTTAATGCTAGTTCATTATAAACTTTATTATTATAAGTTATGTCAGTTGCTATTCTTTTTTCAACTCTACCTTTTAAATAAGGACAAGCTGTTGCTTTTGTTAGCATATAAATTGGTTGTTCTAATACACTTTTAGGTTTTACATCAATCATGATTATAATTACGACTTATAAAATTAATTTTTATCATTTTTATTAAGTAACTTTTTTGCCACGAATGGAGCAAAATAAGTAATAATACCATTACATCCTGCCCTTTTAAAAGCTATTAAGCTTTCAAAAATAATTTTATCTTCGTCAAACCATCCTTTTTCGATTGCATTTTTTATCATAGAATATTCACCTGATACTTGATAGGCATATGTTGGCATTTTAAATTCTTGTTTTACTTTAAAAATTATATCCAAATATGGCATTCCAGGTTTTATAATAATCATATCTGCACCTTCGCTTATATCAAGGGCTATTTCCCTCAGAGCTTCATCAGAATTGGCTGGGTCCATTTGATAACTTTTTTTTGATTTTTTTGATAGAGATAAAGTAGACCCAACAGCATCCCTAAAAGGTCCATAGAAAGCTGACGCATATTTCGCTGCATATGACATAATTAATACATTTGTAAAACCATTTTTATCAAGAGTATCTCTTATTAGACCAACTCTTCCATCCATCATATCGCTTGGCGCGATTATATCGCAGCCTGCTTCAGCTTGTATAAGAGCTTGTTTACATAGAATTGATAAAGTTTCATCATTATCAATATGATTATTAATTATAATACCATCATGACCATGATCAGTATATGGATCAAGGGCAACGTCACAAATAACACCTAATTTAGGATTTACTTTTTTAGAAACTTTAATGGCTTTACAGATTAAATTATTTTTGTTGAGGGCCTCTGTCCCACCAGGAGTTTTTAATGCATCTTCTATTTTCGGGAAGAAGGCAACCGCTGGAATACCTAAAGAGGATATATATTCTATTTCTTTATGAAGCAAGTCTAATGAAAATCTGTATATTCCAGGCATAGAAGCAACTTCTTCTTTAATATTTGAACCATAAGTTATAAAAATGGGGTAAATCAAGTCATCTATAGATAAATTGATTTCAGTAATTAGCCTTCTTGAAAAATTTGACATCCGATTTCGTCTCATTCTTATTCTTGGAAAGCTGTTTAATGAAAATAGTTTATTTGTAGGTTGTTTCATACATTTGTCCTGTTAATAATTCCATTGATTGTAATTTATATAGCAATAAACTATCAATCAAATTAGTTTTATTAAATTTTGAATATAAGCTCTAATAGGGATCAAATACAATGTTATTATCAAAATTCTTTATGCCTGTTTTAAAGGAAGTTCCAAAAGAAGCAGAAATTATCTCTCATATTTTAATGTTAAGAGCTGGTATGATTCAACAGTCATCATCAGGAATATATTCGTGGTTGCCATTGGGAAAGATAATATTAGAAAAAATTATAGATATTTGTAGAAAAGAGATGATAGAGGCAGGAGCTAATGAAATACTTATGCCTACTCTACAATCAGCTGATATTTGGAAACAATCAGGTAGATATGAAGATTATGGTAAGGAAATGCTTAGAATAAAAGATAGAAATGATAGGGATTTATTATATGGGCCTACTAATGAGGAGTTGGTAACTGAAATTTTTAGAACTCATGTAAAGAGTTATAAACAACTTCCACTTAATCTTTTTCATATACAATGGAAATTTAGAGATGAATTAAGGCCTAGATTTGGAGTTATGAGAGGTAGAGAATTTTTAATGAAGGATGCTTATTCATTTGATATTGATTACGCCTCTTCAATTAAATCTTATAATATAATGTTTATTTCATATATGCAGTTGTTTAAAAAAATGGGACTTAAAGCCATTCCTATGAAAGCTGACACTGGTCCTATAGGAGGTGAACTTAGCCATGAATTTATAATAATTGCAGATACAGGTGAAAGTGAAGTTTATCTTGAAGATGACTTCTTAAACTTTGAAAGTTCACTAGAAAAAATTGATTATAATGACGATCTCCAAAATGAAGTAGATAAATATACTTCTTTTTATGCAGCTACCGAAGAAAAACATGATCCTAATAATTACAAAAGTAAAGGAAAATTAGTCAAAGCCAGAGGTATTGAAGTAGGTCATATTTTTCATTTTGGTCAAAAATATTCTGTTCCGATGAATGCTTCTGTAAGTGATGGTCAAGGAAAAAATATTTCTGCTTACATGGGCTCATATGGTGTTGGCCTCTCCCGGCTGGTGGGTGCAGTAATTGAGGCAAATCATGATAAAGACGGCATAGTTTGGCCTAAAGAAGTTGCTCCTTGGGATTATCATATCATAAATTTGAAAAGTGGTGATCAAAATTGTGATCAAACTTGTTCTAATTTATATAAAATAATGAAAGAAAATTCTTTAAGTGTACTTTATGATGATACTGACGAAAGGGCTGGAGCAAAGCTTGCTAAGGCAGATCTAATTGGTTTGCCATATCAAATTATAGTTGGACCAAGGGGCGTTAAAGATAAATTCTTTGATGTAAAGGATAGAAAAAGTGGAGATGTTTCTAAATTATCATATAATGAACTTATAAATTTTTTTAATATAAAACTATAGAAAGAATTTGGGTTATATGATGTTCAACGAAACTGAAAGGACTTTCGCCTTTAGATATATTAAATCAAGGCGGGAAGAAGGTTTTATTTCTATTTCTGCATGGTTTTCATTAGTTGGAATAGTTTTAGGTGTCGCAACTTTAATTGTTGTTATGTCTGTAATGAATGGATTTAGAACTGAATTAGTTGATAGAATATTAGGGATAAATGGGCATCTTATTGTTTACAAAAATAATGGATCTGAAATATCTAATTATAATGAGGTTGTTAAACAAATTTTAGATACAGAAAATGTTGTTGCTGTGACCCCTCATTTGGAGGGACAGGCTCTAGCTAAAACTAAAAGTAATGTATCAGGTGTTATAATAAGAGGAACAAATTGGTCAGATTTGGCAGCTAAAAAATTATTATGGCAATCTCTTGATCAACCTACTATTAAAAATTTTAAAGACAACAAGAGTATAATTTTAGGTTATAGGTTAGCCCAAAGATTAAACATTGATGTAGGTGATTACATATCGCTAGTATCTCCAAATGGAATGGAGACAGTCCTTGGAACATTGCCGGTTAAACAAAACTTTTTGATTGGTGGTTTTTTTGATATAGGTATGTATGAATATGATAATAACTTTATATTTATTCCGTGGGAAAAAGCTGAAAACTTTTTATCAACCAAGGAGATAGCTCACGGAATTGAGATATTCTTAAATAATCAAGAATTTACGTCACAAGTTTATGATGATATTAAGCTTAAATTAAATGATAATTTTTCGATAATTGATTGGAAAAAAAGAAATTCCTCTTTTATTAATGCTTTAAATGTCGAAAAAAATGTAATGTTTCTGATTTTAACATTAATTATTCTTGTTGCAGCGTTCAATATAATTTCTTCAATGATCATGTTAGTACAGACTAAAAAATCTGATATAGCACTAATGAGAACAATGGGCGCATCAAAATATCAGATTATACGAATTTTCTTTTTAACAGGTTCTATTATTGGTATTTTAGGAACTTTTATTGGAGCAATTCTAGGTATAATTGTTTCAAATAATATTGAAGAAATTAGAATATTTTTAACTACTATTTTTGGACAAGAACTATTTTCAGCAAAAATATATTTTCTTTCTAATCTTCCTTCAAAAATAAATTTTAATGAAGTTTTTATAGTTATATCCATATCTATCTTTCTAACCTTAATAGCTAGTATATTTCCAGCATGGAAAGCGTCAAAAATTTCACCTGCTGAGGCTTTAAGATATGAATGAAGATAAAAAAAATAAAGAAATTTTACGTTTAAAAAATATTACTCATGTTTATGATCAGGATTATCAAAAAATAAAAGTTTTAAATAATATAAATTTTGAAATTTATAGAGGGGAAATAGTTTCTCTTATAGGACCTAGTGGAACAGGCAAATCTACTTTATTAAATATTGCAGGTTTACTTGAAACTCCAACATTTGGATCTGTTAGTTTAGCTGGTCAAAATTGTAAAGATTTTAATGAAGATACTAAAACTTCCATAAGAGGTTCACAAATAGGGTTTATATTTCAATCTCACCGATTGTTTCCAGAATTTTCAGCTATTGAAAATGTAATGATTCCACAATTAATAATGGGTATTACTAAGGTAAAAGCTGAAAAAAAATCTAAAGAACTATTATCGGTTCTTGGATTAGAACAACGGTTTAACTTTAGGCCAGCAAAATTATCGGGGGGAGAAGCACAAAGAGTTGCAATTGCAAGATCTTTAGCTAATTCTCCTAATTTAATTTTAGCGGACGAACCAACTGGTAATTTAGATCCTAATAGTGCCCAAAATGTTTTTGAAATTTTATACAAATTAGTCAAATCACTTGATATAAGTTGTTTAATTGCAACGCATAATCATGATTTAGCAAAATTAATGGATAATAGTATAGTGTTGAAAAATGGTTCTATTGAAGTTTAATAATTTAAAAACTGAACTTTCTTAAAAATGAAAAATATATTTATTCATTTAAGAGTTCATACTAATTTTTCTTTGGCTGAAGGTATGTTGTCATTTGATTATCTATCTAAATTTTGTAGACAGAATAATCAGCCGGCAATTGCTATAACAGACACGTCAAATATGTTTGGAGTATTAGAGTTTTCAATTAACATGGTATCTAAGGGTATTCAACCAATAATAGGAATGCAGGTTAATATCTCGGGTACAGAAAATCTAGAAAATTGTGTAGGTGAAGTTGTTTTAATTGCTAAAAATGAAATTGGTTATAAAAATTTATTAGTTTTAACTAGTGAATTGTCAGTTAACTCTAATTTTGATAAATTTATTAGTTATGAAAACTTAAAACATTATAAAGATGGCATCATTCTATTAACAGGTGGTATTGAAAATGGATTTGTTGGTAAACCAGCATCTTTAGGAAATCTAAAACTAGTTAATGATAGATTGAAGATTTTAAAAGATTTATTTGATGATAATCTTTATATTGAACTTCAAAGACATGGGATTAAAAGCCAGGTCAATGCTGAAAAAATATTATTAGATTCTAGTCATAAATTTAATCTGCCTCTAGTAGCAACAAATGATTGTTTTTTTGAAAATGAGAATAAATTTAATGCACATCAAGTTTTAACCTGTATTGATAAAGGTCTCACAATATCGTCAAATAATAGGAGATTATTGACTAAAGAACATTATATAAAAGATTCAAATAAAATGATTTCTTTATTTAAAGATATTCCTGAAGCAGTTGAAAATACTGTCGTTATTGCTCAAAGATGCTCTTTCTTTGCTAAAACCCATGAACCAATACTTCCTAAATTTCCTGGACTTCAAAATGTAAGTGAGACTGAGTACCTTTCTAATGTTTCTAAAGAAGGTCTGATGAAAAGATTTCAGGTTTCAAATAAAAAATTTACAGAAAAAGAAAAAGTCATTTATGAAAATAGATTGTTGAATGAATTAAATATAATTAACAAAATGGGTTTTGCTGGATATTTTTTGATAGTTTATGATTTTATCAGATGGTCAAAAGATAATAATATTCCTGTTGGACCTGGGCGTGGTTCTGGTGCTGGTTCAATTGTTGCGTGGTCTCTAAATATAACAGATTTAGACCCAATTAAGTGGGGCTTACTATTTGAGAGATTTTTAAATCCTGACAGAATTTCAATGCCAGATTTTGATATTGATTTCTGTCAATCTAAGCGTGATGAGGTTATACGACATGTTCAAAATATCTATGGAAACGATAGAGTAGCCCAGATTATTACTTTTGGTTCTTTACAAGCGCGTGGTGCATTAAGAGATGTTGGTAGAGTTTTAGAAATACCTTATGGAAAAGTAGATGAGTTATGTAGATTAGTGCCAAATAATCCTGCTTCACCAACGACTCTTAAAGAGGCTTTAGATATTGAGCCTAAGCTTTCATTAGCAATACAGTCAGGTGAAGAAATATCTCAGTTATTTGAAATTTCTCTAAAATTGGAAGGTTTATTAAAAAATGCAGCTACACATGCAGCAGGATTAGTTATTGGAGACAAACCATTAGTAGAAATTATACCTTTGTATAAAGATCCAAAATCAAATATTCCTTCTACACAATATAATATGAAATACACAGAACTTTCAGGTCTTGTTAAATTTGATTTTTTAGGATTAAAGACTTTATCAATATTAGATATGGCTTCATCTTTATTGCGTGAAACTGATAGTTCTTTCAAATTAGAAGATATTCCTTTAGATGATGTTAATACCTATAAGGAAATTAGTACTGGCGAGACTACTGGGATTTTTCAGTTAGAGAGTAAGGGTATGAGAGATGTATTATCAAAATTATTAAAATAACTACCTTCTAAACTTTCTCCCCAAGCATTCGAAGTAGGATATCCGTTTGTTAAATTATTTGTACTTATAGCAGTTGATGATGTTAATAATGTGTTTACGGTTAGAGTTGACCCTGAAATTTTAAGTGAACCACTTACTTTTCTAATGTACTCTGAGACAGCTGTTATTATTACTCTCACTCACGCGTGGGCTGCATTTGCATTGCTTCCTCTATATGTTTCATTGGACAAAATAGATTTTTCTTTAATTGAAGCTGGAAGAGATTTAGGACTTTCAAGACTTGAGGTTTTCTGGAAAATCACACTTCCATTATCTCTTCCT
>ERZ802822.2288-NODE-2288-length-10765-cov-19.232597_pt1 | contig 10765 bp, 13 predicted proteins | sample MGYA00345649_ERZ802822 | MGnify/ENA primary metagenome ERZ802822 (study PRJEB30503, sample SAMEA104212359) | marine metagenome | biome: Westerlies Biome; feature: [SRF] surface water layer (ENVO:00010504) within the epipelagic zone...; material: water... | reverse complement strand
TTAGTTTTGGTGATTTTTCTCGTTATGTTAAAAATGAAGATGAACTAAAAAAAGGTAATTTTAGTTTAATTGCTAATCTGATCATCTTTTCTTTTTTCTCTGTATTTATCGTTATCGGGTCAGATGTATTTTTGAATTTAAGATTTCTTGATTTAAGTTCAATTTTAACTAGTCCAACTGATATAATTGGCAAATTTGACAATACGTCTATTACAGTTATTGCTATTTTTTTTATTATTATTGCATCAGCATCAACTAATTTGATAGCTAATTTTATTCCTTCTCAATATTCACTTATTAATTTTATGCCCAGCTCACTAAATTTAAAAAGTGCAAGCTATGTAATTTCAATTATTGGTTTTTTTGTTGGTATTTTCTGGCTAACAATATTAAGCCAAATTGGTATTTTATCATTTGTTGACACTTTAATTTCCTTCTTTAGCCCAATATTTGGGGTAATGATTGCCGATTATTATTTGATTAAATCAGAGTCTATTAGCAATAAAGATATTTATTCAACAGATGCAGATAGTATTTATTATTTTTCAAAAGGATGGCATATAAAAGGTTGTTACTCAATATTAATAGGTTTTATTTTTTCTGCTTCTACAATTTGGAACCCTAATTTAATGTTTTTACAATCCTTTGCCTGGATAATAGGTGCATTTATCTCTTTCTTAACTTATTATCTTTTAGCTAAAAAATAATTTTAATGAACAAATTTGATTTTAATAACAGAACAGCTGTAATTACTGGTGGAGGACAAGGTTTTGGTCTTGATATTGCAAAAAGATTTTTAAATTCTGGAGCAAAAGTTATTATATGGGATATAGATGAGGAGCTGCTCCAATCGGCAGTTAAAGAAGTTAATCATTCAAATCTAAGTTATAATGTTATTGATGTTTCAAATTACTCACAAATAGAAAAAACTGTTTCAGAAATAACATCTCAAAATAAAATTGATATTTTAATAAATAATGCTGGAATTACAGGGCCTACAGCACCATTATGGGAGTATGATGTAGAGATGTGGAATAAAATTGTACAAATTAATTTAGTTGGTACTTTTAATTGTTGTAGGGCAATAGTTCCAAACATGATTGAAAATAATTATGGTCGAATAGTAAATGTAGCTTCTGTTGCAGGTAAAGATGGTAATGCTAATGCAAGTGCTTACAGCTCCGGTAAAGCTGGAGCCATAGGGCTTACAAAATCACTTGGTAAAGAATTAGCTGACAAAAATATAGCTGTAAATGCTGTAACACCAGCAGGTGCAAAAACTAGAATTTTAGATCAAATGAGTAAAGAACATGTTCAGAGAATGCTCTCAAAAGTTCCAAGAGGAAGATTTTTAGAGATATATGAATTTACATCTTTAATTTGCTGGCTTTCATCAGAAGAGAACACTTTTTCAACAGCTGCTGTTTTTGATATAAGTGGTGGTAGATCTACTTATTAACTGAATATGAAAGTTGTAGCCAAGTTATTAATCATAATCTTAATTATATCAGGCCCAAGTTTTGCCGATAAAGTAAATATTTTTGAATTTACTGAGATAGAACTTTCAGAATTAGAAGTTAGAAAAGTGAGAGGGGCAGACAAAAAAACTGAGTATTCAGTCGGTTCTAACGATAATGGAAACTATCTAAAAGCTGTGGCTGATAATGCTGCATCAGGATTAGGTAAAAAAGTAAATATTGATTTAAATAAAACACCAATAATCAACATTACTTGGAAAGTGGAAAAAGATTTAGAAGGCATAAAAGAAAATACTAAAAAAGGACATGATTTTGCAGCAAGAGTTTTTGCAATAAAAAAAACTGGAGCTACACCCTTATCAAATAGAGCAATTAACTATGTATTTTCTAGCAATAATAAAATTGGAGAAAATTTTCCAAGTCCTTATACAAAAAAATCAATAGATAATGTTTTGGCTACAACCCAAAAAAATTTAAATGAATGGGTTACGGTAAAAGCTAATGTTAAAGAAGATTTTAAAAGATTTCATAATTTGGATGTAGATCAACTAGATGGATTAGCAATTATGTCAGATACAGATAATTCAAAGATGAAAGCAATAACTTATTATCAAAATATTTATTTTTCAGCAGATTAATTAAAATTTTAACCATTTCTTTAGCCCGATACTTAAAAAAGATAAAAGAATTGCAACAATTACATCTGCAATTGGAGAAGCGTTTGGAAAACCAAAGTTCCATAAGATAACTCCAATTAACCAAATGATATATATTTTCATTCCTTAATTATATCTTAGTTTGTATTAAAATATTATTTTTTTTGGTACAATATTTTCATGCATGAAAATTTTTTTCACAATGTAAAAGTTTATTATGAAGATACTGATGCTGGTGGTGTTGTCTATTATGCTAATTATCTTAAATATTTGGAAAGAGCTAGAACGGAGGCTTTATCAACTATCGGATTAAGTAATCTTCAAATAAAAGATAAATTTGGTGCACAGATCATAGTTAAGTCATGCAATATAGAATATAAAAAATCTGCACAGTTAGAAGATGAATTACAAATTAGATCTTTTATAAAATCAATTACCAAAACTTCTTTTTATATGAACCAAATTATAACTAATGACGAAACTACAATTGCTGAAGCTCAAGTTCATTTAGTTTTTGTTAATGAAAAAGGAAAACCAGTCAAAGTTCCAGTTATAATTTTTGATAATTTTAAGCCCTATTTTTGCGATAGTATCAAATTGTAGATAATTTTTTTGCCTTCTTAAATAAATCAATCATCATTTTTTGAGATACTAATTTTGTATTTACATTTCGAGGACTTGGGTGATAGGAGGGCATTAAAATTACATTATCTGGTAAAATATAAGTTTTACCATGTTTAAAATGAAATTTTTTATCTAGATTATATTTTTTTTTATAAAATTTTAGACAATTATCAAAAGCAACTTTCCCCAATGTAATGATGATTTTTAATTTCTTTAAATTAAAAATTTCAAGATCAAAATATTTAGAACAATTATTCAGCTCTTTATTAAGAGGCTTATCTCCTGGTGGAACACATTTTAAAATATTAGTAATATAAGTAGACTTAAGCTTTAGACCATCATTTAAATTCTCAGAAGTTGATTGATTAGAAATTTTTGCATTATATAAGCATTTGAATAAAAATTCTGATGATTTATCACCTGTAAAAGCCCTTCCGGTTCGGGTTCCACCATGAGCAGCTGGCGCAAGACCTAATATTAAAAGTTTAGCACTAGTGTCTCCAAACCCAGTTACTGGTTTTCCCCAATAAACTTCATTAATATATTTTTTTCTTTTTTCAGTAGTAATTTTTTTTATAAACTTCACTAACCTTGGACATTTTCTACATTTAATAATTGTTTTATTAAGATTTTTAAATTTAATACTCATTAATGAAATTTATAAAATTTTTATTAATAATATTTATAACTATTAATTCACCAGTTAAAGCAGATTCAAATCAGAATTTGATTAATGAACTCAAACAAGGGGGAAAATTAATTTTTATTAGGCATGCTTATGCTCCTGGCGGAGGTGATCCTAATAATTTTGATATTAATGACTGTAACACTCAACGTAATTTGAGCGACTCTGGTAGAGAGCAAGCAAATAAAATTGGCTCTTTTTTTAAGGTTAACAATATCTTGATTGATAAAATATATTCAAGTGAATGGTGTAGATGTAAAGAAACATCATTAATTGCTTTTAATAAGTTTGAAAATAAAAGCTTTTTAAATTCATTTTTTAGTTCAAAATTTGCTCAAAATAAAGATCCGCAGATTAAGAAATTAAAAAAATTTATTAACAATTGGGATGGTAAAAAAAACTTAGTATTCGTTACTCATTATGTAGTTATTTCTGAAATATTAAATTATGGATCTTCATCAGGTGAGATAGTTATTTCAGATAAAGATTTAAAAGTTATTGATACTTTTGAAATTGAATATTAAAATAAACTATTATGTCTTCCAAAAAAGCAATGAAGCAAGCGCAAAAACAATCTTACGCTAAACACAGAAGTAATATTTCTTATAATAAATTTAGTTTTAAAAAAAAAGAATTACCTAAGACAAAAAAAAATAAATAGTATATCTATCGTTTTTGTTTTTTATCTATATAAAAAAGAGCAATTAAAAAAATAATTGTCCATACAAACACTGACATAGTTTTTAAGAAAGTTGTTTCTGCTCCCCAAACATCAAAAAAAAGTGCTCCAATTATAATTCCAACGATATAAATAATTGTTAATAAAGTTAATTTATTCATTATAATAATTTAATCTTTAATAAGATTTTTTTTAAAAAGAGACATTCCATTATTGATTTTATGCTCATATGACTCATTAAAGCTTTCTAATTGCCATCCATTAAGTCTTTTTTTTATTTCTTCTAAATTATTTGTTTTCCATTCGTTAGTAGTAGTTTCAATTTTCCACGTCTTTTTTTCTTCATTGGTTCGTCCACATCCATAGCAATATCCTGTTGATGGGTCAGTTTTACAGATACTAATACATGGTGAAATTATCATAATTTTAAAATTAATATAAATTACAACAGATAAATAGTTATTTTTTCATCAATTGTCATTGGACAAACAGTTTCAATAATATATAAAACCACCTAATTTGTGGGGCGATGGCGGAATTGGTAGACGCGTTGGTCTTAGGAACCAATATTTTCGGATGTGAAGGTTCGAGTCCTTTTCGCCCTACCATTTAAATTATTATGAAAGTAACAATAGAAAACATAAAAGGTCTTAATAAAGACATTAAAGTTTTTATAGATAAAGACACCATGAACTCTCATATGGATGAAAAGTATGAGGAAATTAAAGGTACTGTTAATTTAAAAGGATTTCGTCCAGGAAAAGTACCAAAAGAAGTTTTAAAAAGACAATTTGGGAAAGCATTATTTGGTGAAGTTTTAGATAAAGTTTTAAAAGATACATCAACCAAAGCACTTGAAGAAAATAAGATTAAACCTGCAGGACAACCAAAGCTTGATCTAAAGATTTATGGTGAAGATAAGGAATTAGAGTATGTGCTGTCTGTCACTGAACTTCCTAAAGTTGAAACCAGGTCTTTAGAGAATATAAAATTTGATCAATATTCTGTTAAAATTGATGCTAGTGAAACCGATAAAAGAATTAAAGAAATTGCAAAAAATCAACCAAGTTTTAAAGACGCATCACCTGAAACCAAAGCTAAAGAGGGCGATCTAGTAGTATTAGATTATCAAGCAACAGTTGATGGTAAAGAGTTTAAAGGTAGTGAAGGTAAAAATACTCAATTAACACTTGGTAAAGATTTATTTTTAAAAGGTTTTGATAAACAGTTAATAGGTGTCAAAAAAGATGAAGAAAAAACAGTTGATGCTACTTTACCAGAAAATTTTCCTGAAAAGGAATTGGTAAATAAAAAAGCTAAATTTGTATGTAAAATTATAAATGTTAAAAATCCTGAGGATGTAAAAATTGATGATACTTTTGCAAAAAATTTAGGTGCTAAAGATTTAAATGATCTTAAAACTTTAATATCAAAACAGATCAATGATGAATATAAAAATTCATTAGATCAATTATCTAAAACTCAAATATTAAAAGAAATTGAAAAAATTAAAATAGATGAAATTCCTGAAAATTTAATTGAAGAAGAAGTTAAAATTCTTTCACAAGGTATGGATGAACAGGAAGCTAAAAAAAATAAAGCTAAATTTACTGAGACCGCAAAAACTAGAATTAAAACTGGATTAATATTAAACGAGTTTGGTGAAAAAAATAAAATCCAAGTAACTGAACAGGAAATTCAAGCCGAAGTTCAAAAGCAATTAAGAATGATGCCTGGACAGGAAAAAATGGTAATGGATTTTTATCAAAAGAACCCTTCAGCTGTAGCTAGTTTAAGAGGAACTGTTTATGAAGAAAAAATTTTAAATTTGATTAAAGAAAAAGCTAAACCAAATAAAAAAGAAATTTCAAAAGATGAAGCTGAAAAGATTTTAAAAGAAGCTCATAATCATGACCACAATCATGACCACAACCATGATCATGATCATGATAAAAAAGATAAAAAAAAAGATACAAAGAAAAAAGCTGAAGCTAAATCTGAAAAGAAAAAAAAACCTACACCAAAAGCTTCTAAATCTAAGTCTGTAACAAAAAAAGTTAGCAAAAAGTAATCTCAAGTTGTATAAGTAATACGAATCAACTTATGACAACAAAATTATCTGAGCATATGAATACTTTAGTTCCGATGGTAGTGGAACAATCTAACAAAGGCGAAAGAGCCTACGATATTTATTCTAGGCTTTTAAAAGAAAGAATAATTTTTTTAACTGGCCAGATAAATGATAATGTTGCGTCACTAGTTACAGCTCAATTATTATTTTTAGAAGCAGAAGATCCTAAAAAAGAAATTTATTTATACATAAACAGCCCTGGTGGACTTGTTACTGCTGGTCTTGGAATTTATGACACTATGCAATATGTAAAACCAGATATTTCAACTTTATGTATTGGTCAAGCAGCTTCAATGGGATCATTTCTACTTGCAGCTGGAACAAAAGGTAAAAGGTTTTCACTTCCAAACTCAAGAGTTATGGTTCATCAACCTTCAGCAGGTTTTCAGGGTCAAGTAACAGACATTGAAATTCACGCTAATGAAGTCTCATCTCTAAAAAAAAGATTAAATGAAATTTATTCTAAGCATACAGGTAAATCTGTTGATGAAGTTAAGTCTGCTTTAGAAAGAGACAACTTTATGACAGCAGAAGTTGCTAAAGACTTTGGCTTGATAGACGAAGTAGTAGAAAAAAGATCTTAAACCACAATATATTGGATATGATACAATCCAAACTTGATTAGTAGGACTCTTCTATAATAAAGTAACCTAATTGATTCGTAAAAAAATATATTATGACAACAAGCAATAAAAATATTCTTTACTGTTCTTTCTGTGGAAAGAGCCAACACGAAGTAAGAAAACTTATAGCTGGCCCAACAGTATTCATTTGTGATGAGTGTGTTGAACTGTGTATGGACATCATTAAAGAAGAAAGCAAAGACACTTTTGTTAAACATCAAGATGGACTTCCTTCGCCGAAAGAAATTTGCTCAGTTTTAGATGATTATGTAATTGGTCAACCTCATGCAAAAAAAGTTTTATCAGTTGCTGTTCATAATCATTATAAAAGACTGAATTATGAGAGTAAAACTAGTAAAAATGTTGAACTTGCAAAATCTAATATACTTTTAGTAGGTCCCACAGGATGTGGTAAAACTTTACTTGCTCAAACTTTAGCAAGAATTTTAGATGTTCCATTTACAATGGCAGATGCAACAACATTAACAGAAGCTGGTTACGTAGGTGAAGATGTTGAAAATATTATTTTAAAATTATTACAAGCATCAGATTATAACGTTGAAAAGGCTCAAAGAGGAATTGTCTACATTGATGAAGTAGATAAGATTAGCAGAAAATCTGAAAATCCATCAATCACTCGAGATGTTTCTGGTGAAGGTGTTCAACAAGCTTTACTAAAAATTATGGAAGGAACAGTTGCAAGCGTTCCACCTCAAGGAGGAAGAAAGCACCCACAACAAGAATTTTTACAGGTTGATACAACAAATATATTATTTATTTGTGGTGGAGCTTTTGCTGGACTTGATAAGATTATTTCTCAAAGAGATAAAGGTACATCAATAGGCTTTGGTGCTGACGTTAAAAATACCCAAGATAAGAAAACAGGTGAATGGATGAAAACTTTAGAACCAGAAGATCTATTAAAATTTGGTTTAATTCCAGAATTTATTGGAAGATTGCCTATGATTGCAACACTTGAAGATTTAGATGAAAAATCTTTAATTAAAATTTTACAAGAGCCAAAAAACTCATTAACAAAACAATACCAAGAATTATTTAAACTTGATGGTGCAAAATTAACTTTTAAAGAAAATGCACTAAAAGAAATTGCTCAAAAAGCAATTAAGAAAAAAACAGGTGCAAGAGGTTTAAGATCAATTCTAGAAAATATTTTACTAAAGACTATGTATGATTTGCCAAGCCAAGAAAATATAGAAGAAGTTATAGTTGATGCAGGATCAGCTAAAGGTCAGTCTCAGCCTATATTAGTTCATGCTAAAGGTGACAGTAAATCGAAGTCTAATAAGCCATCAGCGGCTTAATATCCTTAATAACTAACAAAAAGCTATTGCAATATAAAATATAATATCCATATTAATGCCATGGATGTTAAAATCACACTGCCATTATTACCGTTAAGAGACATTGTTGTCTTTCCAAGTATGGTAATCCCATTGTTTGTTGGAAGAGATAAATCTATTTCTGCATTAAATGAAGTGATGAAGAAAGACAAAAAAATAGTTTTAGTTACTCAGAAAAACTCAGAAATTGATGATCCAAAAAAAACAGACATATTTATGTATGGATGTGAAGGAAATATTCTTCAGCTTTTAAAACTTCCAGATGGAACAGTTAAAGTATTGGTTGAAGGTATTAAAAGAGTAAAAATATTAGATTTTAAAGATAATGATAAATTTATAACTTGTGACTATGCTAATTATAGTGATGTAGTTACAAAAGATGAGGATTTATACCCACTTGCAGCTACTGCTTTAAGACGATTAGAAAAATTAACTTCTATTAATAAAAAAGTTTCAAGCGAAACCATTAATACAATTAAACAACTCAAAGACCCGTCACAAATTGCTGATAACATTGCATCTCACATCAATGCAACTATTTCAGAGAAACAACAAATTTTTGAAACTGTAGATGTTAAGAAAAGATTAAATGCCATTATTAAGATAATGGAAAACGAAACTAGCATCATTGGTGTTGAAAAAAGAATTAGAGGAAGAGTTAAAACTCAAATGGAGAAAACTCAGAGAGAATATTATTTAAATGAGCAATTAAAAGCTATTCAAAAAGAATTAGGTGAAATTGAAGATGGTAAAGATGAAACTACTAGTCTTAATAAAGCTATCACAAAAGCAAAAATGCCTAAAGAAGTTGAAAAGAAATGTCTTCAGGAGTTAAAAAAATTAAAAAATATGAGTCCAATGTCAGCAGAAGCGACTGTTGTTAGAAACTACCTAGATTGGATGACAGATCTTCCTTGGCACAAGAAAAGTGAAGTTGATATTGATTTAACAAAAGCTCTAAATATTTTAGATAAAGATCATTTTGGATTAGAGAAAGTAAAAGAAAGAATAATCGAATTTCTTGCTGTTCAAAAAAGAATGGAAAAAATTAAAGGACCAATTTTATGTTTAGTTGGACCTCCAGGAGTAGGTAAAACTTCATTAGGAAAATCTATTGCAAAAGCAACTAACAGAGAGTTTGTAAGAATGTCAGTTGGTGGTATGAGAGATGAAGCAGAAATTAGAGGTCACAGAAGAACATATATTGGATCCTTACCTGGAAAAATAATTCAAATGATGAAAAAAGCTGGAACTAAAAATCCACTAATTTTATTAGATGAAATCGACAAAATTGGAAATGATTATAGAGGAGATCCTTCATCTGCTTTATTAGAAGCCTTAGATCCTGAACAGAACACTACTTTTAATGATCATTACTTAGAAGTTGATTATGACTTGTCTGATGTAATGTTTGTAACTACAGCTAATACGTTAAATATTCTTCCACCACTTTTAGATAGAATGGAAGTGATTAGACTTGCTGGCTATACCGAAGATGAAAAAATTAGTATTGCCAACAAATATCTTTTACCTAAGCAAATTAAAGATAACGGTGTCAAAGATAAAGAAATGAAATTAGAAAATGATATTATTAAAGAAGTTATTAGAGGTTACACTAAAGAATCTGGGGTCAGAAACTTAGAAAGAGAAATTTCAAAATTAGCAAGAAAAGTTGTTAAGAAAATAGTTGCTGGTGAAGAAAAAGAAGTAAATATAAATAATAAAAATTTATCTGATTTTCTTGGAATAGCTAAATTTAAATTTGGCGAACTAGAAGCAGAGAACAGAGTCGGAGTTGTTACTGGACTTGCATGGACCGAGTATGGCGGTGAAATTTTAAAAATTGAAACTGTAACAATGCCAGGAAAAGGTAGAATGCAAATTACAGGTAAACTTGGTGATGTAATGCAAGAATCTGTTAAAGCAGCCAAATCTTTTGTAAGATCAAAATGTTTAGAGTATGGAATTATTCCTCCTTTATTTGAAAAGAAAGATTTTCATATTCACGTACCTGAAGGAGCGACACCAAAAGATGGACCATCAGCAGGGATTGGAATGGTAACTTCAATCGTCTCATCGATTACTGGTATTCCAGTTAGACGAGATGTTGCAATGACTGGTGAAGTTACTTTAACTGGTCAAGTACTTCCAATTGGTGGATTAAAAGAAAAACTTTTAGCTGCTCACAGAGCAGGAATTAAAGAGGTATTGATACCAAAAGAAAATGAAAAAGATTTAGTTGATATGCCTAAAAAAATTATTGATGATATTAATATCACACCAGTAGAATATGCTGATCAAGTTTTAAAAGTTGCTTTAACTAAAGAACTTAAAAGAACTGAGTGGGTAGAGGTAGATATATCAAAAAAAGACGATAAATCTCAAGCTAGTATTCAATAATAATTAATTTACTTTATTAAACTGTTGATGTAATAAGTAGCCTTATTTTGAGGGTGGTTAGCTCAGTTGGTAGAGCATCTCGTTTACACCGAGGGGGTCAAAGGTTCGAGTCCTTTACTACCCACCAA
>ERZ802822.2287-NODE-2287-length-10774-cov-6.612415_pt1 | contig 10774 bp, 11 predicted proteins | sample MGYA00345649_ERZ802822 | MGnify/ENA primary metagenome ERZ802822 (study PRJEB30503, sample SAMEA104212359) | marine metagenome | biome: Westerlies Biome; feature: [SRF] surface water layer (ENVO:00010504) within the epipelagic zone...; material: water... | reverse complement strand
GACGCCGTTTGCCGGGGCGCGCTCGGGGCCCGCACCGCGCACCGCACCATTCCGCGCGGTTTGTCCAGGCGTCGACATTTTTATTGCGTCCTCCCGAGTAAAAGCGCGCTTCGCCCGAAATGCACCAGGACTGGACCCCGGTCGTCTTCTCCTCCAAGACGCCGTCTTCGGGCGCGCGGGCGGCCGCGGCGCCCTCGTCGCGGCCTCCCGCGTCCGCGTCGCACCGCATGCGCCAGCTGGCCGACGAGACGCTGGAGCTCAAGCACACGCGCGTCGGCGCCGATGTCCGCGCGGCGATCGCGCAAGCGCGGCAGACGCGCGGCTGGAAACGCCAGGACTTGGCGGCGAGGCTGAGCATGCCGGTGAAGCTCGTCGAGGAGTACGAGACCGGGAAGGCCGTGCTGCACGACAACGCGGTGATCGCGCGCTTCGAGCGCGCGCTCGGCGTGCAACTGCCTCGCCCGCCCAAGCGCGACGCATAATGTCCAACGTCCACGCAAAGATTCTGCGTTTTTCCGCCACCGGTACATGAAAAGCGCGCAACATTTCCGGCGCGTAGCCACGACCCACACCAAGAATTAAACGACCACCGCTCATCTGGTCGAATACCGCAACCTGCTCAGCGGCCTGCAGGGGATTTCGCAACGTCAGCAAATAAGAAGTCGTACCCAATTTGATCGTTGTTGTGGCACCCGCTACTGCAGCCAAAAGCGTCAGTGGGTCCGGCAGCGCGCTCTCGCCAAAATGATTTTCTGGCAGCCACAAAGACTGATAGCCGCATTCCTCAGCAAAGCGCGCTTGATCGCACAGACTCAGTGCTGCGAGGTTAGAAAAATTCCACGGTGTTAAGCCCAAATGCAGCTTTGTCACGATGCTCCTTAACCTTCGTTATTGCACTGACATTAATGCAGCGGCCTCATTATCGTAGCGTTGCATTAACAACATCGCGCGCATGGTCGCCATAACCGCCGAGGTATGACGATGGTGAGCAAACTCGTGATACAGCGGATCATCCTCTAGCAGCAGGCAGGTTTCTGCCCCACAGCGAAAACCGGTTCGCTCACCAAATTTGTTGCCGGCAGGACCATAGTTGCCAAATTCATCGGGCGCACCGAATTGCCAGAACGCGGTCCACTGCGCAGGCAATCCGTCGATTGGCGCACGCACACTGACTATAGTTTCTTCAGCCGTAGCTTCCAGTAATTGCTGCAATCCGGGCCGAGCAGCAGGCGACTGCAACTCCGAGTCAAAAGCCACGAGCTCCGCACAGCGATCAGCCAAGGTTGTCTCCAAACGCCCAACATCGACATTAAATCGGTCAAAGCGGTCGAAAAACGAAAAGCGCCACCAGCGACTTGTGAATACCGGCACCACACGCGAGGGCGACGTCACATCCTGCAAATAACTTAATAATCGACCAAACGTTTTCAGACGTTTTTGGCGGTCACCGGTTTGTTCAAGCTGCTCATTGAGACCGTTAAAATGATCATGAAATCGAGTGTCGATCAGCCCCAGCGCGGCCCGGCTTTGGGCTTCATCACGGTTGTAGTAGTTCCAACGGAACATGCGCCAAAAGACATTACTGTCGGCTTGCGCGATATTCGCGCGCACAACGTAACGGGTGTCTAACGCAGACAACGGTTTTAGATCTGATGTTTGATCGCAGCGACTCAACTGCTTTGCGGCGAGAAAAGTCAGTTGCTGATGCACCGCACTTTCGTAGGCCAGCGCCGGCTGAGCAAAAAACAAGCCCACCCCAGCGCACAAGCACACCAATCCGCTGACGCTGAATTGCTGTTTGACCTTAGCCCACATAAAAAGGCGGCTCTGTCGGTAATGGAGTAACACGTTCATCAGTGTCTAATTCGTCCAAAAGCTGCTGCAAGGTTTTACCCGTGTTCGGCCAAACCACATCGGGCACCAATTCTACCGCGGGTTGCAACACAAAAAGCCTATTCTTTGCCCGCGGGTGGGGTAAGACAAAATTTTTTGAATCGCGCAGTTCATCGTTAAACAGCAATAAATCCAAGTCCAGCTCTCGCGGTGCATTGCGGACATGTTTTTCACCCCGCCCGAACGATCTTTCCAATTGCTTTAACTGGCTCAACAGTTCTTCTGGTAACAAACCATCAACGGGATCGAACACTGCAGCCGAATTCACAAAATCGCCAGAATCCGGTGGGCAGTCCACCGGAGTGGTACGCCACAACCGCGAGCTGCGCAAACTCCCAGGCTGAGCGAAGCGCACCAACGCCTGAATAGCGGCCACCATTGTTTGTGTTGATTCTCCTCGGTTCGAACCGAGCCCTAGCAGCACCATTTATTGCAACTCATGAATAAGAACCACCAAAATATAGACACCGCTATGGAAAGCAACTGCAAACCGCTCACGACCAATAGTCGGTTCTCTATGCGCGCCTATCGTGACGCCCGCCGACTTTAGGCAGTCACTCTAGACCGCGAACCGCCCAATCTTTAAAAAATTTAGCATAAGACTTAAAACGACTAGCGAATCGTAATTGGCCCGAACCGACCATTACGGTAAACCCGCAACGTGAGCAGGCGTTTGTCCCGACGAACCGCTTCTCGCAGCTCCGCGATGTCGGCAACTGTGACGCGATTCACACCGACAATGATGTCCCCGGATCTCAGCCCATAGGCGTAAGCGGAACTATTAATCATCACTTCCGCCACCAATACGCCACCGCCGAGATCGTCTGCAGCGCTCAAATTTTGCAACACTACGCCGTTCAGCCGCGGCGTAATCCGCCGCCCAGCCACTTGTTCTTGCGTATCGGCAAAGATTTCCAGCGTCAGCGCTCGTTGCTTACCTTGGCGCACCAAAACGATATCCAGCCGGTCGCCGATAAACATAACGGCCGCCTGATTTTCGAAGTCTGCAACACTGGTAATTTTTTTATCGCCCATCTGCACAATGACATCACCCGGGGTGAGCCCGGCTTTTTCTGCGGAACTCGCTGGCTGCACATCCACCACCACCACGCCCGCTGGGGCGCCGTCGGCAGGCAAAACATCAAACGCTTTCGCCAACTCGCGATTCAGCGGCTGCACCACGGCACCCACATAGCCGCGATTAACCTCGCCGTTTTCAATTAGCTCTTGAATAATCGCCGCGGTCATATTGGCAGGGATCGCAAAACCGATACCTACATTGCCGCCGCTGGGCGCGTAGATCGCGGTATTAATACCCACCAAGTCGCCGCGTAGATCGACTAATGCACCGCCAGAATTACCCGGGTTAATGGGCGCGTCGGTTTGAATAAAGTCTTCGTAGCCCTCTATGCCTAAGCCACTGCGACCAAGCGCGCTGACGATGCCACTGGTTACCGTTTGATTGAGGCCAAAGGGATTACCAATCGCCACAACGAAGTCACCGACCCGCAAGGCGCTACTGTCGGCAAATTTAATGGCCACGAGATTTTCTGCGGACACCTTCAACAACGCGAGATCTACCTGTGGGTCACGGCCTACTAATTCCGCCTCTAAGGTCTGGCCGTCGGAAAACCCAACACTGATTTCGTCGGCACCGTCGATGACATGGTTATTGGTCACAATGTAGCCCTGAGCCGCATCAACCACCACGCCCGAACCCGCGCTTTGAGTTCGGCGGTAGCGACGCCGACTTTCCGGAATATTAAAAAAGCGCCGGAAAAATGGGTCTGCCAGCAGGCGGTTGTGCTCGACAACCGTTGAGCGTGTCGCGATGTTTACGACTGCCGGGTTAGCGCGCTCCAGCATGTCCGCAAGACTGGGTAAAGTAGCGCTGGACTCACCATCTGCCGCCGGAATAGCCACCGGCAAGGCCGCCTGCACAGCGACTCCAGCAATGAGCCAGATCGCCACAAAAAAACTTCGATACAGCATTGCACGCACCACAGGCTAAACCACTCCAGCTAATTCATGTTTTTGCGGTCAGCGAATCACCGCTTGCGACCCAAACCACCACCAACGCCACCAACGAGGTCACTAATGCGCCGATATAGGCGAAAGTATAAGAACCCAGAGCGTCAAAAATCCACCCCAAACAAAAAGGACCAGCAGCCACGCCCAGCACCGAGATCGCATTGGCGCGGGCGAATACTTGGGGATAGATGTCTACCGCAAATCGTTGCGCCAACCACAGCGGCTGAGTCATCAATAAATTGCCTACGCTAAGCCCGAATACTGCGGCCGCGATGACGCCGACAACGCCATTGGGCGCAAAAGCAATGAGCGCCAATCCCAGGCTTTGGAGTAACAAATTACCCAACGCAAACCAGCGAATCGATATCCGACTGACCAGCCAGCCGCCGAAAAAACGACCACCAATACTGGCAATGGATAGTGCCTGAACCGCCATCGCCGCCATGGCAAAGCCACCCAGCAACTCAACCCGACTGTACAAATGCGCAATACTGCCGACCTGAGAGGCCATGATCAGCACATAAGCCAGCGCTAACAGCACATAAAAACGGCTGTGCAGAGCTGCTGCGAGATCAGAGGCGAGTCGCTCCGACTGCTGTTGCTGAGCTGCCGCAGAATCGGCGGGCCCAGCCGCTGCATCCTTTGGAAATCGCAGAAACAACGCAATGGGCACCACTGTGACAATCACAAATGCACCTAGCCAGTGCATGGTCAGATCCAGGCCGACTGCGTTGATTGAATAAGCGGTAATCGGTGTGATCAGAAAACCACCAAGGGACAGGCCCGTGGACCCAATAGCGAGGGCCATGGACCGCTCTGGCCCGGGAAACCACCGGGTAATCAGAGTGGTAGAAATAACGATGGAGATACCGGCGTTGCCAATACCAAATATCGAAAACAGCACGTAGACCTGCCACAGGCTCTCGGCAAAGCCAACCAGCGCCACCGCGACACCAGAAACCAGCGCGCCAGCAATCACCACTTTGCGCACCGACCAAACCCGCAACAAATCGGCCACGTACAGACCAGCGATACCACCGACTACAAAAAACAGGCTTACGGCAAACGAAATGTCTGCCAGCGAAACCACCAGTTCCACAGTCAATCGGTTGATGTACACCGACATATTGTAGAAGCCCAAGCCCGAACTGACGGTCTGCATAAGCAGAGTCAGCGCCACAATCACCCAACCGTAACGATGACTGGCGGGCGGCGCAGATAAGCGTTGTGGATCAGGAAATGACGGCATAGAAGCGTGCAACCTTGATAAAAATGGGCCGACTGGCTACCTCTGAATGCCAGAGCTAAGCCCAGAGCGGGTGCCAGTGCATCGGCGCGCGACACTATAGAACCGACCCAATAAAAGGTCTATCGTCCTGCTCTTCGAAGAACATAAAGGCGAGGGTGTGTGGAACTAGAAGATAAAATTATCGTGGTCACCGGCGGTGCCAGTGGTATTGGCAGAGAAATGTGCCGCCGCTTTGCCCGCGAGGGTGCAAAGAAAATTGTTGTCGCCGATCTAGACGCCGACGGTGCAGCCGCCGTGGCTGCGGAGATTGACGGCTTTCCTATGGGCGTGGACGTCAGCGACGAGGCACAGATATTAAACCTCATTGAAACCACTGAAAACGAAATAGGTCCGATTGATCTCTTTTGCTCCAACGCCGGCATTGGCATTGGCCGGGGGATCGATACACCTGACGATGTCTGGCAGACCATTTGGGAAGTCAACACCATGGCTCACGTTTGGGCAGCACGGGCGCTGGTGCCAAGGATGATCGCGCGCGGTGGCGGTTATCTATTAAACACCTCCTCTGCGGCCGGCCTGCTCAGTCAAATCGGCTCAGTCACCTACGCCGTCACTAAACACGCTGCCGTGGCATTGGCCGAATGGTTATCAATTACCTATGGCGATCAGGGCATTAAAGTGTCGGTGCTGTGTCCCCAAGCCGTACGCACCGCAATGACCGCCCAGGGTCCGGGTGTAGCCGGGGTCGACGGTATGATCGAGCCCGAAGCGGCGGTGGAGGCAGTGGTAGCAACGCTACGAGAAGAGCGCTTTTTGGTTCTGCCGCACCCAGAAGTCGCTGAGTACATAAAGCGCAAAACCTCTGACTACGACCGTTGGCTTACCGGCATGCGGCGCCTACAACAACAGTACAGTGATGCAGGCGTGGATTAGCCTGCGTTTTCGATATAGCCGTTTAAGCGCAGAGCTTCGAGCAGACCGACCAAGATTAGATCAGAGATCACGTGATCGAATAAATCCTCTCGGTCAAACAGATGAGCGAACCCCCCTGTGGCAATCACCACAGGCGGTTCCTCAGCAAACACCTCTGCGCCGATGCGCGAGGTCAACTCACGCACCATGCCGACATTACTCCAATAAAGCCCCCGCTGAATGCTCTCGATGGTGGTCTTACCCATCGCCTCCTTGGCGGGTTTGATTTCCACCGAGGGTAACTTCGCGGTTTTAGATTCCAGCGCCTCCATAGCCAGACGGATGCCGGGCATGATGTTGCCGCCTAAAAACACCCGGTCTTTGGATACTGCGCACACGGTGGTGGCAGTGCCAAAGTCGACCACAATAAGATTACGCTCGGGGAACAATTTAACCGCACCCATCGCGTCTGCAATACGATCACTGCCCACTTCCTTGGGGTCTTTGTACGCGATCTGCAAACCGGTTTTTAATCCGGGCCGCAGCACCATAGGGTCGACGCTAAAATACTTCTGACAGCAGGCCCAAAGGGTGTAGTTCAATTCGGGAACCACCGACGAAATGCCAATAGTCGTCACCGCTTCTGGGGCAACACCGTTTTCGCGCAACGCACCGCGCAAAAACACGCCAATTTCGTCAGACGAACTGCGCGACGTTGAGGCATAGCGAAATTGCACACTCAATTCCCCCTGGTCAAAAACCCCGCAAAAGATCTGACTGTTACCAACGTCGAGTACAAGAATCATGGTTTATTCCAAAGTTATCGGGCCACATCCGCCGCGCGCGGCGGCGCACAATTGTCAATTAACCGAACGTCGCCGTCGCCACTGCGCAGCACAATAGCGCCAAAACGCCGGCCGGCGCGAGTTTCCACATAATCCACCCGAGCGCCCAGCGCCTGCAGTTGGGTTACTGCGGCGGCGTCGCTGGCCGCATGGTGCAAAATTTTGTTGAACTCCCCAGCCTTGGCCCGCGCGCACCCGTCCAGCAGTCGGTTACGCGACGACATCGCCAACCCATCCGCTTCGCGCACAGTATCGCAACCAATAATTTGCACCGGTAAAAAAAACGCCGCGCTCATATCCTGAATCAATTGATACTGCTGATAGTCCTTGAGACCAAAATACGCTTTGGACGCACCAACAATATTGAGCAACTTCATCACCACGGTAAGTACACCAGTGAAATGCCCCGGCCGATCCGCCCCGCACAACCCCTCGCTAAGCTCAGTTTCGTCCACCTGAAAGCGGAAATCGTCGGGGTAGATCTGTTCGTAGGTGGGCAGCAACACCGCGTCCACCCCGGCTTGCTCCGCCATCTGCAAATCAGCGTCCAGAGTTGCAGGGTAAGCGGCCAGATCTTTAGGGTCGTTAAACTGCGTGGCGTTGAGGTAAATGCTCAACACCGTCTTCGCGTTCTCGGCGACACTGCGGTGCATGAGCGACTGATGTCCCGCATGCAGAGCGCCCATGGTCGGCACAAAGCCGAGGGCGTGATCGCCCAGCCCAGCACGCCAATCGTGCCACTGACCAAGGTCGGTAAAGACCTTCACTGATACGCTTCCTGACAGGTTGGAAAGGCGCCGGCAGAGACGTCACTATGGAAATGATTCACCGCGTCGGTGAGTGCCTGATGCCCGCCCATGTAATGGCGCAAAAACTTCGGTTTAAAGTCGGCCTGCATGCCCAACAAGTCTTGCAGCACGAGCACCTGACCGTCGGTAAAGGGCCCGGCGCCAATGCCGATAGCGGGTATCGACAGCGCCTGAGATATTTTGCGACCGAGCATTTGCGGCACACACTCAAGCACGAGGCCAAAACAACCGGCCTGCTCCAGAGCCTTGGCATCCGCCAGTATTTTATCTGCCGCCGCTTCAGCGCGGCCTTGCACCTTATGGCCGCCAAACGCCTCAACGGACTGGGGCGTTAAACCCAAATGGCCCATAACCGGCACCCCGGACTCAACAATGCGCGCCATCAAATCCAACTGCCCAGCAGCGCCTTCAATCTTGACCGCGTTACTGCCCGCACGCATCAGTTGCGCAACGCCCTCTAACGCCACGTCTTGACTATAACGGGCTTGCATAAAAGGCATATCGCCGACAATAAATTTATCTGGTGCGCCACGACGCACCGCAGCGATGTGGGTGGCCATCATATCCACAGTGGCATGCACCGTGCTTGGAAACCCATGCATCACCATAGCCAGACTGTCGCCCACTAAAATGGAATCGACATCGGTCTGGTTGAGGATTTGGGCCGACCAAAAGTCGTAACACGTCACCATAGAGAGTTTTTCGCCACAGACTTTGCGGCGCGCGAAATCGTTTATGTTCATAAGATCAGTACTCCACGCAGCAATAGGAGCACCGCATTCGATTGCACGAACAGGTTAGCTAGCAACATACCGGCGCTTCCTGGTACCTGTCTAAAAGATCAGGTCCTCACGTTGTATGAATTAGATCGAAAAGATCCCCCAGTCTCTGCCAGCCAAGCCTAAAGGCTCAATATGGTCAGAGCTTGGGCGAAAACTACCGTAACCGAGTTTTCCTGTCGATAGGCATTATCCCGGCTGATAACCGTTCATAGTCACCACCGCTTTACCGATGACCTCGCGATTTTCCAGCAAGCGCATGGCGTCCACAGCGTGTTCGAGCGGTAACGCATGGCTGATGTACGGGTTAATCTCGCCAGCCTCAGCCATAGCGTGCAAGCGGTCGCGATTTTCTTGGCCTTTTTGCGGGTCTAGCCGACCGTATTCACCAGCGCGCACACCAATCACCGACAACTGTTTAATCAAAATAAGATTCACCGCCGCCTGAGGCCAACGCCCGCTGGTAAACCCGATGGTTAACAAGCGCCCACCGACATTGACGCAGCGCATGCTCTCGTCGAACACATCGCCACCCACTGGGTCGTAAACCACATCGGCGCCACGCCCGTCGGTCAGCGCTTTCACCTGATCGCGGAAACCGCCTAAAGACCCATCGGCCTGAGTGTAGTTAATGACATGGTCAGCCCCGCGCGACTTCACTACCGCCAACTTGTCGTCGCGCCCACCGGTGCCGATCACCTGCGCACCAAAGTACTTGCCCAAATCCACCGCCGCCATGCCTACACCGCCGGTAGCGCCATGGACAAGCAAATGCTCGCCGGGCTGCAGATCACCGCGCCGATACAACGCCACATACGCGGTTAAATAGGCCGTTTGATAACTGGCGGCCTTGGCGTAGTCCATGCCCTTGGGCAACGGTTTCACCTGCGACTCAGCCACCACCACCGCCTCAGCAAAACCGCCATAGCGCATGCTGACAACAACCGCATCGCCCTCTTTTACCGCAACCCCGGGGCCACACGCCTCTACATCACCCGCGGCCTCGCCGCCCGGAGCAAACGGCAACGGCGGCTTAAACTGGTACTTACCCTGAATCATTAACAAATCCGGAAAATTTACCGCACAGGCGTTTAAGCGCACGCGTACTTCACCCGGACCGGGCGCAGGCAAGTCCACCTCACGCAAACTCACCGAGCCAATGTCTTCCGAAATTGCGTCGCACATCACCGCGTTAATTCGCGTCATAGAGCCTCCCCCTTTTGTTACACAGCGCCCTCAAAGCGTTACACAGTGCCCACAAAACCATGGTCACCCGCACAGTAGAGCCAGCACCACGCATGCCCAAATGTATTGATCAGATAAAACTGCTTCAGCGCCTCCCCAGAACACGCCAAGCAAAAAGCGCTAACGCTAGAGTGCTAACACCATCGCCAAAATAAGTACCGCGAAGGCAATCACCCAAATCATGCCGGTGCCGTCGGTTGCCCGCTGCGCAGGTTCCGCCTCATCTTGCTGTACAGACTGATCAGCTTGGTCAGGCTGTTGAGTATTTTCTTCATCGCTCATGCGGACATCTCCAGTGGCATCGACACCGACGCCAATCGCCCGTGCAGCGCAGACGTTAGCAAAAAAAAACGCCCAGCGGAGCCAAACCAGAGCGAAACAATCGCCCGGTCAAATCCTGTATAGCCACTAGACCTCCAACGCAGGCCCGTCAAAACGTTCCAGCACCGCAAATTCCGACACCGGCTTGCGCGACAACTTAGTGAGCTGCTTAACCGGCTTACCCATTGGAATCATCGCGGCAAAGGCATACTGAGACGGCACCCCAAGCAAATCATGCAACGCCGGTTCTTGCGCCCCAACAAACGTGGTGAGCGTGCCGCCCAAGCCTTCGTTGCGCGCAGCCAGCAGAATATTCCACGCAAACGGATAGATTGACCCACCGGAGATCAACCCAATACGATCCAAGCCAGAATCGAACGATGCCACCACCGCCAAATCTACAAACACCACCAACACCACCGGGGCACCGGTCAGTTTGTCCACAAACCCCGACGGCAGCGTTGTCGCCGCCACCTGCTGGTCCGACACCGCAGAGGCGTTAATGGTATTCCACGGCGCTTCGCCAGCCTGCACCTGCGCCACGTAACTGCGGAAACCCGGCTCGATTAATTCACCCAACCGCGCACGAGTGGCCTCATCGCGCACCACCACCACCTTCCAACCCTGACGATTACCCCCACTAGGGGCAAAGCGCGCGTTATCTAAAATCCGCACCAGCGTCGCGTCCGC
>ERZ802822.2286-NODE-2286-length-10776-cov-5.201047_pt1 | contig 10776 bp, 9 predicted proteins | sample MGYA00345649_ERZ802822 | MGnify/ENA primary metagenome ERZ802822 (study PRJEB30503, sample SAMEA104212359) | marine metagenome | biome: Westerlies Biome; feature: [SRF] surface water layer (ENVO:00010504) within the epipelagic zone...; material: water... | reverse complement strand
AGCAGCAAAAAGACTTGCAGCTAAAACTGGCACTATGGTTATTGAACCTGGTGATTATGGTGTTGTTGATACTAAATTTAATGTTCAGGCTGCAAATGCTAAAAAACTAAAAGAAGAACAAGCAAAACGTGAAGAACAGAAAATAGCAGTAAGATCATTACAAAGTATTAATGCAATAAACAATTCAAAAGGTGGTGATACTTACAATCAATCATCTGTACATACAAGTGGTGAACCTTCTAGTGACCATTCAGATTTAACAGCAAAACATTTAGCAGCAGCAAACTACGGTTAATTATAAGGAGAATATTATGGATTGCCTTCTCTGGTTCTGCTTTTTTAGGTCTTCTAATAATGGTTTCTAAAATTGCTGGAGGAAATGAAATACAGCAAAATAATCTTTTAATACAACTAGGAGCTTGTGCATTATTTCCTATCTTATTTTTCTTCGATAGAAATAAGGAAGATTAAGTTTTTATTTATTTAGAGTCCTTTTTTTTGTTACAAATTTGAATGCCGAAATGATATCTCCTTCACTCCATGTTGAGAATTTATCACATCCAACTCCACACTCGAAACCAGTATTAACTTCTTTTACATCATCTTTCGATCTTTTCAGAGAATCTAAATTACCTTCAAATATTACTTTATCGGATCTAAGTACTCTTAAAGAACAATTTCTTTGAAGCTTTCCACTTTGTATGTAGCATCCAGCAATTGCTCCTTTCCCAACCGCAAATGTTGCTCTTACTTCAGCTTGACCTAAAGATTCCTCAACCAAATCAGGTTCAAGTAATCCTTCCATAGCAGATTGAATATCTTCTAGAAGTTTATAAATGACTTCATACTCTCGTATATCAACATCATTTGCGTCGGCCGCTCTTTTGGCTCCAGAGGCTAATGATGTGTTGAAGCCTATTATTACTGAGCCAGAGGCAGCAGCAAGATCTATGTCAGTCTCGGTTATTTCTCCTGGTGCGGAGAGTAAGACTCTAACTTGAACCTCATTTTTTGGTAATTGTTCTAATGAACCTAATATAGCTTCTACACTTCCTTGGACATCTGCTTTAAGAATTAGATTTAATTCTTTAAGTTCTCCATCATTTGCTTGAGTAGATAAAGATGATAAGCTTACCCTCCTAGATGCCATTTGCTGGGCTAATTTTGTTGCTCTTGCATCAGTCGCTCTATCTCCAACAATCGCTCTAGCAGATTTCTCATCAGGATAAACTTCAAATTCATCACCAGCTGTTGGGACTTCGCTAAATCCAAGAGCTTCCACTGGACATGAAGGCCCAGCCTCTTTAATTCTATTACCATGTTCGTCGACCATGGCTCTAATTTTCCCAAGGACTGAACCTGCTGCTAAAACATCACCAGCTTTTAATGTGCCATTTTGTACTAATAAAGTTGCAACAGGACCTTTGGCTTTATCTAAATGGGCTTCAATTACTGTCCCTTTAGCTAATCTTTCTGGGTTTGCTTGGAGATCTTCAACTTCAGAAACCAAAAGGATCATTTCGAGTAATTTATCAATATTTTGTTTTTTGATTGCACTGACTGGAACCATAACTACATCCCCACCCCAATCTTCGGCAATTAGATCTTTTTCTGATAATTCCTGTTTAACTCTATCTGGAGAAGCACCTTCTTTATCAATTTTATTTATAGCTACAACTATTGGTACTTTCGCTGCTCTTGCGTGACTAATAGCTTCAAGTGTTTGAGGTCTGCAACCATCATCAGCAGCTACAACAAGTACCGCTACGTCAGTAACTTTTGTACCTCTTGCACGCATGGCCGTAAATGCTTCATGACCTGGAGTATCAAGAAAAGTTAGCTTTTTCTTTTTTGATTCGTGCTCAAATTCAACTTGATAAGCTCCGATATGTTGAGTTATTCCACCTGCTTCTCCAGAGGCTACTCTGGATTCTCTTATGGAATCTAAAAGACTTGTTTTACCATGATCGACATGTCCCATAACTGTAATGACTGGAGGTCTTTTGATGAGACTTTCAATATCATCGGTTTCAATCATGTCTACTGTTTTCTTTGCAGCCTCTTGAACATCATCTTGTAAAACAGGGACCCCAAATTCCTCAGCCACTGTTTCAATGGTTGCTAAGTCAAGTGATTGAGTCACTGTAGCCGTAATACCTTTAAAGAAAAGAGATTTGATTATTTCAGAACTTTCAAGACTAAGCTTATCGGCTAATTCTTGTACTGTTAAATTATCTTCAGGTATTATTATCATTTCAGGTCTTACTTGTTTCGCATCTTTCGCAGCTCTTAATTCCATAGCTCTTCTCTTTTGTCTTTGCCTAGTAGTCTCTTTTTTCTTTTTCTTGAATTGTTTTGAGGGTTTTTGTGATTTGATCTCTTCAGACTTTTCTTTTTTTGGACGAGCCAAACTTGCTGATAGTATTGAAACCTTTTCTCCTGAGTAACCGCTAGTCTCAGAGGTTAATGAATCATCATTTTCGCCAATAATATGAACTTTTTGTCTTTGTTTCTGTGGATTTTTATTTCTTAATGCTTCCAGCTTGGCACTATCGTCCCAATCTGTTCTGCCAGGCTTCTTAGAGTTGCTTGCAAATGATCTATGAGGTGGTTTCTTGGCCGTAGGAGAAGGAGATGTATTTAAACGACTATTAGGTGCTTTTGCCTTCTGATTGGCCCCTTCGATTTTTTGTTTGTTTACATTAGAAATATTAGGTTTTTCTTTATTTGATGCATTGGTTTTCTGTAACTGCATCAGTTCATTGGGTGCTACTGGCTTTCTAATCCCAGAAGCACCTTGTCTATAAGGAGTTCCTGGCCTATTAGGAGATCCCTGTCTATAGGGGCCACCGCCCTCTCTATTTGGAACACCCTGCCTATTCTGCCCCCCTGGCCTATTTGCAGAAATTTGTGTATTAGATGAGGGTTGCCTGCTATTAGAGTTTGGCCTGTTTGTATTAATTTTAGGATCTTCCCTTCTAATCGGGGCACCTACTAGTTCAGGAGTACTTTTTACGTTAGGACTATTTAATTTCTTTTTAGGAAAATTATTATTATCAGCTCTGCTTAATTTATTATTATCAGCTCTATTTAATGATTGAGCCCTTTGATTAACTGAGTTATTTATTTTGTTTGCGTTTATATTCCTATTGGAATTTGCCAAATTTTTTGGTTTTTCAATTAGTTGAATAGGCGGCCTTGCAGTAGTTTTTGCGGGAGATCCTGAAGAGTTTTTTAAAGGCTTTTTGTCTTGTAGAGCACTTGGATCTTTTTTGTCTTTTAGATTGGGAGTTGTTATTACTGAAGTATTAGTTTTATTTTGAGTTTTTGAAAGCGCTTGAGATTTGAGGTTAGAGACAATAGTAGGGGGATTTGGATTTTTAATATTATTTAGATTTTTTTTATTTGAGCTTACTAATGAATTCTCTACTTTATTAGTAGGCTTTATTAAAAGGGGTTTTTTATTTAAACCTTCTTTTGACAACTTTTCTGGATGAGAGGGATTAGAAAAATTTTTATTATTTTTATTATCATTATTTTTTGGGTTTTCATTTTTTGCTTTAATTGCAGATTTACTTACAGAAAGAATTTTTTTACTTGAATTTTTGTTATTTATAAGATTTTTAATTTTTTTCGCATCTTCTAAACTTATTGAACTGCTGTGACTTTTGACTGATATTGAAAGTTTTTGAGCAGCATCCAATATATCTTTATTTTCCAGTTTTAGATCTCTGGAAAGTTCATAAACTCTGATTTTATCGCTGATAGTCATTTAATCTGAATGTTACTCTTTTTAAGAAATTTTGGAAGAATATAATTTTAATTATATGCCCTTTTGGGATAGTTATTTATAGTTTGCAATTTCCCTTTCAAAAATATCAATAAATTCAGGATTTAAAATGCCTTTTAAAGCTTTTTGAAGCTTTTTTTTAAGTTTAGAATCTGTGTAACACTTTTTTGACTTACAAATGTAAGCAGAACGACCCATACCTTGGTTAAGCATTATTCCTAACTTATGATCATTAGTAATCTTCAAAAGATTATTTCTATCAAAAGTTGTCCTGCAAGAAATGCACTTACGCATAACAGGAGATTTCTGTATCACCGTGTGTTCTCCTCTTTAGACAATAGTTCCTCTTGTTTCAAGTTTTCTGTTTGGTCGTTTTCTGAACGAGTTTCTTCTTCGTATAGTTCATCTCCATATTCTTCATCATCTTCAGGTAAAGGGTAAAGTTCCCTTAGTCTTTTATCTTCTGCAGCTCTTTCTGCTTGCTCAGCCTCCAATCTCTGTTCAGCTTCTCTTTGAAGATTCTCTTCTTCCTCCCTTTGAACAATTAATTCTGCTACTGCAGAGTCTTCAGTCTCCTGATCATATTCATGGGAGTTTTTAACGTCTATTTTCCAGCCTGTTAACCTAGCAGCAAGACGAACATTTTGACCTTCTCTTCCTATGGCAAGACTTAATTGATCAGGGGGAACTAAAACATGAGCATGTTGTCCTTCTGGATCAACAAGTCTGACAAGATCAACTTTAGCTGGACTCAAAGAATTTAGTATGTACTGAATAGGGTCAGATGACCACTTTATAACATCTATTTTTTCTCCCCGTAATTCATTAACTACTTGTTGAATTCTTGCTCCTCTAGCTCCAATGCAAGCTCCGACTGGATCAACTTCTCTTTCAATACTATCTACGGCAACTTTAGTCCTTGGCCCAACAGCTCTTGAAGGAGGATTTGCTTCTCTCGAAACAGCAACAATTTTGACTGTGCCTTCTTGAATTTCTGGGACTTCATTTTCGAATAAATAAACCACTAGACCAGCATTAGCTCTACTTACAAAAAGTTGAGGACCTTTTCTAGCTACTTCGCTAACTTCTTTAAGAAAAACTTTGAATGTAGCGTTAGCTCTATAATTGTCATTAGGTAATTGATCCCTTTTAGGAAGTTCTGCTTCTACTTCTGGTCTCCCGATCGCTGAGCTAACCACCATAATTACTGACTGTCTCTCAAATCTAATAACTCTTGCAGTTAAAACAGGATCTTCCAAATCTGCGAATTCTTCCTGAATCATTTTCCTTTGTTGGTCTCTCAACTTTTGAGCCAATACTTGCTTAGTTGTTGAGGCGGCCATTCTACCAAAATCCTCTTTTTCGGGAGTGACATCTAAAACGACGGTATCGCCTATTTGAGCATCATCAGCAACTTGTTTAACTTCTTGAAGAGATATTTGATGATCTTCGCTTTCAACATTTTCAACAATAATTTTACTCGATAAAATTCGATAACCCTCTTCGTCTAGATCGAATCCTACATCAAAATTACTAAAATATTCTTCATCAAATGGATCTTCTTTCACTCCAATGTAGAAAGTTTTTCGGTATTTTTCGTAACCTTTAAGTAAAGCTTCACGTAAAGCTGATTCCACAACGTGAGGAGGTAATTTTTTTTCCTCACTTATGTCTTCAATAAGATTGTTTAAACCTGGGAGAATTACTAATGCCATCTATGATGGGTAAAATGAATAAGAGTTGATAATTAATTAGTCTTTAAAAGTGCAAAGACTAACCTTTAATACTTCATTAAAGGGAATTTTTTTAATCTTACCTTTAATGTTAATGGCTAAATAATCTTTAGACTTTTCATAAAGTAAACCGTTCAAAAATTTTATTTGAGAATTTTTTTGGTTTAACTCAACATTAACTGGAAAACCTTTAAAAGTTTTGAAGTCTCTTTCTGAGGTTAATTCATCACTGACACCTTGACTACTAATTTCTAAAACATATGAACAATTTAAAAGATTTGAATTCTCAATCACACTAATAGCAGGGTTATTGAATATTGAACAGTCATCTAAAGTAATATCATCGTTGTTAGTTTTGCAAATAATAATTTTTATAATAATAGGATTTTGATTTGTCAGTATATCTAAACTATGAATCTTTAGGTTAAATTCTTTAGCGACTCCTTGAAGAAGACTTTCTAAGTTGCTTTTACATTCCTTATCCAATTTATTTTAAGTTTTTGTTTTAATAATTGATTATTTTCACATATCAAAAAGTTTTTTTGAAAATAAGTTTTTGTAATGTGTATTTTATGGATGTTAACAAAAAAACAACACTAGGAATTTTATTCAATTAAATTCTGAATATTCTTGATGTTTTTAAAGGTAATGAGATTTCTAAAAACTAAATTTAGTTATTTGCTTAAAATAAGTTTACTAATTACTTTTTTTATATATTTATTCCCTTTTTCTGAAGTTTTAGCTCTTGATTTTATTGATGGGCATAATTTTGTTTCAGATGCGGTCAAAAAGGTAGGTCCTGCAGTCGTAAGGATTGATACTGAAAGATTAGTAGAAAGACAACAATTTGATCCAACTTTATTAGATCCACTATTGAGAGATTTACTTGGAGAACCCGGCATGGCTCCCGACCGAGAGAGAGGTCAAGGTTCAGGTGTAATTATTGATAAAGATGGTTTAGTTCTAACTAATGCTCATGTTGTAGAACGAGTTGATAATGTATCTGTTACTTTGGCTGATGGAACTAATCGGGAGGGTCAAGTGTTGGGAACGGACTCAATTACCGATTTAGCCTTAGTTAAAATTGATAATCAACAGGACTCTAGTTATGCACCTTTAGGAGATTCAGAAGAACTTGAAGTTGGAGATTGGGCAATAGCTCTTGGGACTCCGTATGGCCTAGAAAAAACAGTAACTCTTGGAATAGTTAGCAGTCTTCATAGAGATATTAATGCTCTCGGTTTTTCTGATAAAAGGCTTGATCTTATACAAACAGATGCTGCAATTAATCCAGGTAATTCAGGAGGCCCACTTATTAATTCCAATGGTCAAGTAATTGGTATCAACACTCTAGTAAGAAGTGGACCTGGAGCTGGTCTTGGTTTCGCAATACCAATAAATTTGGCTAAAAATGTTTCTGAACAGTTACTAGAAAATGGAGAAGTTATTCATCCTTATTTAGGCGTACAATTGATTTCCTTGAATCCTAAAATAGCCAAAGAACACAATGAAGATCCTAATTCACTTGTTCAATTGCCAGAGCGGTCAGGGGCTTTAATTCAATCTGTAATACCAAATAGTCCTGCAGAAAAAGCGGGATTAAGAAGAGGTGATCTAGTAATTGCTGCTGAAAATATCCTGATAGAAGAGCCTAAGACACTTTTAGATGAGGTAGAAAAAGCTCAAATTGGAAAAATATTTCTTTTAAATGTTTTACGAGATAATAAAGAAATTAAGGTCAATATTAAACCTGAAGCACTTCCAGGTTTGACATAAAGCATCTGTTGAAATTTAATAATCTATAAACTCTAGGTCAAAACATTTTGGATTTACAGACTCAGATGAAACAAATAGTTGCTGATGCAGCTGTTAAAGAAGTAGAAGATGGAATGATCTTGGGTTTAGGATCTGGATCAACAGCTGCACTTATGATAAAAAGTCTTGCTGAACAAATTAGATCAGGCAAATTAAAAAATATTAAAGGAGTTCCAACTTCCTTTCAATCAGAGGTGCTTGCATTAGAACTCAATATCCCTTTAATTGATTTAGCTTCAGTTCCTTACATTGATTTAGCCATTGATGGAGCGGATGAAGTAGATCCTGACTTTCAACTCATCAAGGGTGGAGGAGCTTGCCATGTCCGAGAAAAATTGGTTGCATCTAAAGCAAATAAATTATTAATTGTTATTGATGAATCAAAGTTAGTGCAAAATTTAAACCAAGTTTTCCCTCTCCCTGTGGAGGTTATGCCTTCTGCGTGGAAGCAGGTGAAGGATATAATTTCAGAAATGAGTGGAGTTTCTAATTTAAGGATGGCAACAAAAAAAGCAGGCCCAGTTGTCACGGATCAAGGTAATTTGATTTTGGATGTTTTATTTGATGCTGGCATAAAAGATCCAAAAGATTTAGAAATGCGTATTAATAATATTCCTGGAGTCTTGGAAAATGGATTATTTGTTGATTTAGCAGATAAGGTTTTGGTGGGTAGAATTGAGGATGACGTTCCAGTATTATTTTCACCTTCTAAGAGAAGTTAATCTTCAAATCTAATTTTTACTGAATTTGCATGACTATGTAAACCCTCACTATTTGCCAAATTTATAATATCCAAGCTGTTAATTTTTAAACTTTTTTCATTAAATTCAATTATTGAAGAATTCTTCATGAAAGTTTCCACTCCTAGGGAACCGCTAAACCTCGCATTCCCACATGTTGGTAAAGTATGGTTTGGCCCAGCTAAATAATCACCTACAGCCTCTGGTGTCCATTTTCCTAAAAATATCGCACCTGCATTTTCAATAGACTTGAGGATCGTTTTTGGATCAATAGTCACTATTTCTAAATGTTCTGGGGCAAACTCATTACTTAGTTCAACACATGATTCTAAATTTTCGCAAATAGCAATTAATCCCCAATTCTTAATTGATTGAATGCAAATTTCTTTTCTGGGGTGATGCTCTATTTTCTTAAAGACTTCATCAAAAACTTCTTGGGCTTGATCATTTGATGTAGTCAACAGTATTGAGGAAGCTAATGGGTCATGCTCGGCTTGTGCTAGTAAATCCGATGCTATTTGAGAGCTGTTGGCTGTTCTATCGGCGATGATTAAAATTTCACTTGGACCGGCTAAGGAATCAATTCCAGTAAATCCGTAAATTAACTTTTTAGCAGTGGTTACATAGATATTTCCAGGTCCCGAAATTACATCAACTTTATTTATTTGCTTTGTGCCAAATGCTAATGCGCCAATTGCCTGAGCTCCACCAATTCTAAAAACTTTATCAACCCCTGATAAGTAAGCAGCGGCTAAAACAGTTGTATTTATTTCCCCTTTTTTGTTTCCAGGGGATACCATTGAAATTTCTTTAACTCCAGCTACTTTTGCAGGTATCGCATTCATTAAAACTGTACTTGGATATGCCGCTCTCCCTCCAGGAATATATAAACCAGCATTTTTTACAGGCATCCATCTTCTTTGGACGGAGTCACCATATTCTCCCTTTATAGTAAATGATTCAGGGATTTCTTTTTCATGGAATTTTTTTATTCTTTGATAGGCAATTTCTAATGATTGCTTTAAATGCTGATCTGTCTCTTCCCACGCAGTTTTTAAATCCCTAGTACTTACTTGCATTGGTTTAGGATGGAATCCATCAAATTTTTTTGTATATTTTTCTACAGCTATATCTCCATGAAATTTCACCTCTTGAAGAATATCTTCAACAATTGAATTTATTTTTTTATTGTCTCCAGAGGTAGTTCTTTGTGAAATTCTTCTTAACTCTTGGAGAGCTTTTTGTTTATTATTTATAATCTTCATATTCTTAAACTTAATTTAAATTCAATTAATTAATTATGTAACTCACTGATCTAAATTATATATTATTGATTAATAGTCTATCTATTTGATATAATAAATCTATATTTTAATCTAATTTTCTGTGGCCAATAACAAATCAGCGAAAAAAAGAATTCAAGTTGCTGAGAGAAATCGTTTAGTTAATAAATCATATAATTTAACAGTAAGAACGCTAACAAAAAAAACATTAGCTAACTGTGAGAAATATAAGCAAGAACCTAATTCAGATAACAAAGATCTAGTTCTTGTTAGTGTAAATCAAGCCTTCAGTCTTATTGATAAGGCAGTCAAAAAGAATGTTCTACATAAGAATAACGGTGCTAACAAAAAATCAAAAATCAACAAATTAGTTAAAGATTTTCTTACAAGTAAGTAAGTAAAAATGAACAATATTGAACTGATTGATTCTCATTGTCATTTGATATTTGAAAATTTTGAAGAGGATCTTGAGGCAGTTGTTTCAAGATGGCGTTCAATAGGAGTAAAAAAATTGCTCCATGCATGTTGTGAATTATCAGAAATTCCCAAATTGAAAAATATATCTCGAAAATTTGATGAATTGTATTACTCAGTTGGTTTACATCCTCTTGAAGCTAACAAATGGGAATGTAATTCTAAATCTATAATGAAAAATGCAGCCCAAGGTGATTCAAGAGTTGTTGCTATTGGTGAATTAGGATTAGATTTTTTTAAAAGTGATAATACAAATAAACAGATTGATGCGCTTGTTCCACAAATGCACTTAGCCTGCGAACTTGACTTGCCCGTCATTATCCATTGTAGAGAAGCTGCAAATGAGATGATAAAAATATGTCACGATTTATCTAAACAAGGTATATGTCCTAAAGGAGTTCTGCATTGTTGGAGTGGCACTCCAGATGAGATGAGGCAATTTTTAGATCTAGGATTTTATATAAGTTTTAGTGGGATAGTTACATTCCCAAAAGCATACGAAATTCATGAATGCGCAAGAATTGTTCCGAGTGATAGATATTTAATAGAAACAGATGCTCCCTTTTTAGCCCCTGTCCCCTATCGAGGGAAAAGAAATGAGCCAGCTTTTGTTGAAAGTGTAGCTAAGTCTATAGCCAGTTTAAGATCTTCAGACTTGAAAAATATTGCAGATGAGTCTTCTAGGAATGCTGAAGATTTGTTTAAATTTGACTTGATAAAATAACACATAACCTGTTAGTATTAAAAATTACTGGAATTTTTCTTTAATTATTAGTAAACAGCTGATTAAAGTGAGGTTTTATTACCTTTATCTTTGATCATTTCAGCTAATAATAATCTAGATATTTGTTGAAATCAAGACTTAAATCTCGATTTCACTTTAATAGTCTTGATTATTTCCTAAAAGTTAAGTCGAATTTATGGTAATTAGCAAATCTTAC
>ERZ802822.2285-NODE-2285-length-10776-cov-5.631461_pt1 | contig 10776 bp, 7 predicted proteins | sample MGYA00345649_ERZ802822 | MGnify/ENA primary metagenome ERZ802822 (study PRJEB30503, sample SAMEA104212359) | marine metagenome | biome: Westerlies Biome; feature: [SRF] surface water layer (ENVO:00010504) within the epipelagic zone...; material: water... | reverse complement strand
GTCGTAGGAGTGAGACATCACCATTGCTCTCTCTGTCGACGAGTGTGGGGACTCTGCAATTCTTGACTTTAAGGATAAAGGTCCCGGGATTCCGACAGGCCGAATGGAGTCGATTTTTGACCGGTTTTATTCAGAGCGTCCCTCTGATGAGGCGTTTGGCCAGCATTCGGGGCTAGGCTTGTCAATCGCGCGCCAAATTGTTCGCGGACATGGTGGAGAATTAACCGCCAGCAATCGCGATGGTGCTTGTTTCACCATGTTACTGCCATTGGCGGTTGGGCGAGCAAGCGAGTGATGGCAGCACGGCTCAATTTTGCCCTGCTACATCGGGTTTCGTGCTAAGGTTATGACATGCAAACCATTCCTGAGTCGAAAAAATTGATCCTTGTTACCGGCACTTCGGGTGCAGGGCTGTCAACCGCCTTGAAGATTCTCGAAGATCTCGGCATCAAGGCCGTTGATAACATTCCGCTTGCATTGATCGACCAGCTTGTAGCGCTGGAGGTGGAGACCGCCGGGCGTCAACTTGCCGTGGGGCTGGATAACCGCACATCTGGCTTCAGTGCTGAGTCGGTCAGCCGTTTGGCAGCAAATCTCCGGGACAGGCTTGGAGAGAGTTGCAGCATCGTCTTTATCAGTGCGTCCAAACATGATTTGCTACGACGCTTTAATACAACGCGTCGACAGCATCCTCTTGGTGACGGTTTGTCGCTTGCTGACGCTGTTGCCGCTGATTTGGCACGCATGGGCGAGATTGCGTCACTTGCCGATGTTCGGATCGACACCTCCGGTTCAAAGCCGGCTGATATGCGGCGACATTTACTCGATGGCTTTGGTGTCAATGACCAGAGCCTCACTCCCGTGAGTGTTATGAGTTTTTCATATCGCGACGGGCTGCCCGAAGGGGCGGATATCATTCTCGATATGCGGTTTGCCGATAATCCACACTGGATCGATGATCTGCGGGATAAAACCGGGCGGGACGCCGAGATTGATGCTTATCTCGGGCAGGATGAAATTGCCCAATCCGTTCTTGCCGACCTGAAGAATATGTTGACCCCTATGCTCGGCAGAATGTCGGCTGAGGGTCGTCCACTGGTTACGCTTGCCTTTGGGTGCACCGGAGGACGGCACAGGTCCGTCTGGGCCGCTGAATTCATAGGCAAATGGCTGCGCGCTCAAGGTCACGACATTTCTGTGAACCATCGAGCTCTTGATGACGGGGGATAGGTGCCGTCTTCCTCTTTGGGCTTTAAAAATCTCAACTTATCTGGTAAGTCAACAGCTTTACTCCACTAATGGAAAAAATCATGTCTCAAGATTATATCGTATCGGATATCAGCCTCGCCGATTGGGGCCGGAAAGAACTTTCTATCGCCGAAACTGAAATGCCGGGTTTGATGGCTTTGCGCGATGAATTTGGTGCGCAGAAACCTCTTAAGGGCGCACGCGTTGCCGGATGTCTACATATGACTGTTCAGACAGCTGTATTGATAGAAACCCTCGTTGCCCTTGGCGCTGATGTGCGCTGGTCATCATGCAATATTTTCTCGACGCAGGATCAGGCCGCCGCCGCAATTGCCGCCTCGGGTGTTCCGGTCTTCGCCAAGAAGGGTGAGACCCTCGCTGAATATTGGGAGTATGTCGACCGGACTTTTGATTGGGCAGATGGCGGTTCGGCCAATATGATACTTGATGATGGCGGTGATGCCACCATGTATATTCTGCTCGGCGCCCGCGCAGAGGCGGGAGAGACCGTTCTTGCGCACCCAGCCAGTGAAGAAGAAGAATTCCTGAAGGCGCAGTTGGAAAAGCGCCTTGCCGAGAGTGACGGCTGGTTTACGCGTCAGCGCGATGCAATCAAGGGCGTTTCCGAGGAAACCACAACAGGGGTGCTGCGTCTTTATCAATTGGCGGAGGCAGGGGGGCTTCCGTTCCCCGCAATCAATGTCAATGACTCGGTTACCAAGTCGAAGTTTGATAATCTTTATGGCTGCCGGGAATCACTTGTCGATGGAATCCGTCGTGCTACGGATGTGCTGCTCGCTGGCAAGGGTGCCGTTGTTGCCGGTTATGGTGACGGCGGCAAGGGCTCTGCCGCCTCATTGCGACAGGGTGGTGCCCGTGTAATGGTGACTGAGGTTGATCCTATCTGTGCCCTTCAGGCTGCGATGGAAGGCTATGAAGTGGTCACTATGGAACAGGCTGCGCCAAAGGCGGATATTTTCGTCACCGCTACCGGAAACCGTGATGTGATCACCATTGATCATATGCGAGACATGAAAGACCGCGCCATCGTGTGCAACATTGGTCACTTCGACAATGAAATTCAAGTTGCCGAACTGAACAATATGAAATGGTCTGAGGTCAAGCCACAGGTTGACGAGGTTGAGTTCCCAGATGGCAAGAAGATGATCCTTCTCGCCAAGGGACGACTGGTCAATCTTGGCTGTGCGACTGGCCATCCGTCATTCGTCATGTCTGCTTCCTTCACCAATCAGGTGCTGGCCCAGATGGAACTCTGGAACGAGGGTGGCAAATACGAAAATCAGGTCTATACCCTGCCGCGGCATCTCGATGAAAAAGTTGCTGCCCTGCATCTTGCAAAGGTTGGAGCCGCGCTCAGCGAGCTTCGTCCAGATCAGGCCGACTATATCGGTGTGAGCCAGCAGGGACCATTTAAAAGCGAGCAATATCGCTACTAGGTTTCGATGCAGATCGCGAAATTGACACTTGCAGACCTGGCCGCGACAAAGCGGCTGGGTCTTTTTTTGGCTGAGCAGTTGATGGCTGGCGATGTTCTTGCCTTGAAAGGAGAGCTTGGTGCCGGAAAATCGGAATTGGCACGTGCAATCATTCAGCAAATGTGCCCAAAAGAGACTGATATTCCCAGCCCAACTTTCACCTTGGTTCAAACCTATGAAAGTGATAGCAAGGTTCCACTTTGGCATTTCGATTTGTATCGCCTTGCAGAGCCTGATGATGTGTTTGAGCTCGGGATCGAGGAGGCATTTATCGAGGCTATCTGTCTGATTGAGTGGCCAGAGAGATTGGCGGGTTGTCTGCCCGATCGGACACTGACGATTGAGATTAACTATGATGCGAGTGCAAATAGCGGCCGGCGGGTGACACTGCGCGGCAACCCGGCTTGGCAAAATCGTCTGAGTGAGATGCTGCCTGATTAAAGGGTGATGTTGCCAACCAACGCTCTCAACGCTCCCAGCGTTCAATGGGATTGGCCTCGCCTTCGGATGGCTTTGCTTTTATAGTGTGAGTCATGAACGCCGTTCCGCCCTCCAAAAAGCGAGCAGTTTATACGATCCCGGCAGGAGTTCCGTTTGCCACCACGCTTGTCCAAGGCATCACCATGCTGGTCGATGATGACCCGGCGGAGCTCGCGCGCGCACTGATTCTTGTTCCGTCGCGCCGTGCCGCAAGGTCACTGCGGCTGGCCTTTCTCGAGGTCCATGATGATAAGGCTATGCTCCTCCCGCGGATGCTGCCCATCGGTGATGTTGATGAGGATGATCCAACGTTGCTTGATATGGGCTTGGCTGAGCCCGAATTGCTGGCAGCTGAAACCGATGCGTTTCTGCCAGCTATCAATCCGCTACGCCGTCAGATGTTGTTGGCGCGTCTTTTGGAGAATTTTCCTCTGGGGGGGCAGCTTCCGACATTTGGACAGGCCATGATGCTGGCGCAATCGCTTGCCGATCTACTTGATCAGGTCGGTATGGTTGGTGCTGATCTGTCACAAATCCGCGATATTTTGCCTGAGCAATTTTCCCGGCATTGGCAAGATATTCTGAAACTCCTGGACATTCTGATTGACCGCTGGCCGGATATCCTTGCAGCTGAGGGCGTCATGGACCCAGTGGCGCGGCGGGAAATGCTTGCACGGGCGCGTTTGACTGCATGGCAACAATCACCACCCGAGGGGATTGTCATCATTGCCGGTTCCACCGGTACTTTTGCTACGACTCGGCAGTTGATTGCCTGTGTCGCTGCGTTGCCTCGCGGCTATGTCATCGTGCCCGGGTTGGACAGGGGCGCGACAGAGTACTGGTCTGAAATTGAGCGTGATACCGGGCATCCCCAGCACCAATTGGCGCAGCTTTTGTCATATCTGGAAATGCTACCTGATCAGGTTCAGACATGGCCGATGCCAGTTGCCGCTGATCAGATCTCCGTGGCCCGGGGTGAAATCATGCGCGAGGTTTTTGCGCCCGCAGCACTGACCACAAAATGGCGGCAGTTGCCAGCAGACCGTCCCGATATCAGCGCAGATTGTCTGCATGGTTTGCGAGTGGTTGCCTGTAAGGATGTGAACAGCGAAGCAGATGTGATTGCACTCAGCCTGAGGGAAACGCTCGAGACTCCAAAAAAGACCGCGGCGCTTGTAACGCCTGACAGGTCTCTTGCCGAGGCAGTTATTGTGGCTCTACGCCGCTGGAACATTCATGTTGATGACTCGGCTGGCACGCCACTCTCACAATGTGGTGCAGGAGTCTTTCTTCAGTTGCTGGCCAATGCGGTGGCTGCGGATTTTGTTCCTGTTTCTCTTCTCTCCCTGCTCAAACATCCGCTTGCTGCCGGTGGAATGGAGCTTGCAGATTTTCGATTCCTTGTGCGCTCTGTGGAGCTCGCGGTCCTGCGCGGACATCGGCCAACACCCGGGCTCACCGGCCTGATCGACGGTCTTGAAGAAAGGCCGGACCTCGCTGCGTTCGTCCGTGATCATGTGCGCGCACCATTGCAGGATTTAGCGGTAATCTGGAAAAATGGCACACCGTCACTGGCTGGATTGGCATCTGCTCTTGCGACGGCTGGAGAGAGGCTGGCAGCTCGAACCCTGCTTGCGGATGGCACCTGTGATACCGATGATGGTGCGCTGCATCTGTGGCGTGATTTTGATGGTGAGGCGGCTGCAGAGGTCATGCGTGATCTGGCTGAACAGACAACGGACATTGGAATTGACCCGGCAGAATTCCCTCATATTCTTGATCAGATATTTGCCGGCAAGCCAGTCAGGCGCCGCTGGCCACTGCACCCTCGTCTTGCCGTGCTTGGCCCGGTGGAAGCTCGCATGCAAAGCGCGGACCGTCTAATTATAGGCGGTTTCAATGAGGGAAACTGGCCACCTAAACCAGAGTCCGACCCCTGGATGAATGCTGAAATGCGCCGGATGATTGACCTGCCCGCGCGTAATTGGCGGACTGGCCTGAGTGCACATGATGTATTCATGGCAATCTGCGCGCCGGAAGTCATTGTAACACGCTCCCTTCGTCAGGCTGGTACGGCAACAATACCAAGCCGTTGGCTGCAACGCCTTGATGCTGTTTTGACATCATTTGGAATGAATTCCGCGCTTGATCGTGGACATGCGTCATTGTCGTGGCTTGCCCAGTTGACCCCGATGCCTGGGGTCAAGTCTGTCAGCAGGCCGGTTCCAGTGCCACCTTTGGCCACCCGACCTCGAAAATTTTCTGCTACCGAAGTGGATAGCTGGATCGCCGATCCCTATGGCATTTACGCCAAGAGAATATTGAAATTGCGCCAGTTGGATGATCTTGATCGCGCGCCAGATGCCGCGCTTCGGGGCAATCTGTTTCATGACGCGCTCGCGATTTTCATCAATCGGTTTCCGTCTGGCCCACTGCCAGATAACGCGCTGGCTGAGTTGAGTGCCATCGGCAAAGATGTTTTTGCATCGCAATGGCAAAACCCCGGAGTACAGTTTTTCTGGTGGCCACGCTTCATGGCGGTTGCCAAATGGTTTGTGTCACAGGAACAGGTGCGCCGCCAGAACATCACCCATAGTCACGCCGAAGTCAAAGGTGAGATAATAGTTGATGGACCGGCCGGCCCGGTAAAATTCACAGCCCGAGCTGACCGCCTTGATCTTGATGAAAAAGGAATGTGGCACGTCATTGATTACAAGACCGGAAGTGCGCCATCGGGCACCAAGGTTGCAAAGGGCCGTCGAACCCAATTGCTGATCGAAGCATTAATTGCTGCAGAGGGGGGCTTTGAGTCGCTTGCCGCCGCCGAGATTGGTGCGATGCAATATTGGCAATTGTCTGGTGCCCGCGGCAAGATTGCAGTCCCCACGAATGTTATGCCGGATGACTGGCAGCCAACCCACACCCGCACCCACCTTAGCGATTTGGTCAAACTCTTTGACGATCCGGCCACCCCCTATCCAAGTGAGCCTGACATCAAACAGCGCCCCGCCTTTTCGCCCTATCGTCATCTCGCCCGTGTTGCGGAGTGGCAAGCGGAGGATGGCGATGAATGAAATTGTAGAGAAAGCCAGTGACGCTCAGGCTCTTGCCTCTGATCCGACGGCATCAGCTTTCGTGTCGGCAAATGCTGGAACCGGCAAAACCAAATTATTGACTGACAGAGTTTTGCGCCTGTTACTTGAGGGTGCGGTGGCCGATGGCATTCTGTGTGTGACATACACACGTGCTGCGGCGGCTGAAATGCGAAACCGCATCGCCAACAGACTTGCGCAATGGGCCATTATCCCAACCGTGGATCTTCGCAGCGATCTTGCCGGTATGGGTCTGCCCTCTCCCTCGCAGGAGGTGATCGCCAGAGCTCGTCGTCTCTTTGCCGAGATACTCGATAATGATCACGGGCCACGTGTCGAGACCGTGCATTCTTTCTGCCAATCCATTCTTGGCCGCTTCCCCATCGAGGCTGGGATAGCACCACGAACTGGTCTTGCCGATGATGCGGAACAGGACACCTTGCGAGCAGCGGCACGCGTCAATGTCATGCGGTCGAACGATAAGGGAACGACTCACGCCGTCATGTTGCTTGCTGAGCAGATTAATGAGGATCAGTTACAGACGGTGCTCACCAATTTTGTGCAGCGTGAGACAAGGCTTGAAGAGCCAGATTTGGAGGAGCGACTTACTGCACATTTTCGTGATGGTCTTGGTCTTGCTGATGCTGACCATGCCGACAGAATAACCCGCGAGGCCATTGCTAGATTTGATGAGGAAGGGCTCATTGCCACTGCCACCGTGCTTCAGGCGTCAGGCGTATCCAGTCATCAGAAGCGGGCGGCAAAGATGCATAGCTGGCTCGCCAACGATAGTGATGGCCGATGTGAAAGGATAGACCTGCTTGTCGAGGCGCTCTTTACTGATGGCAATCCGCGAAGCGTCCTCGCGAACCGTAAAATTCGAGATGATTTTCCACGTTGTGAAGATGTGCAACGGGAAATTCAGGAGATGTTGCTGCCCTGTATGTTGTCCCGTGCTGAGCAGCGCTGCCGTGAGATCACTATGGCGCTCTATCATTTTGGCATGGCCTTTCAGCGTGAATATTCGGCCTTAAAAAGAGCGCGGGGGCTTTTGGATTATGATGATTTGATCACCATTACCAATAATCTGATGGATCACAGCTCGGCGGCGCAATGGGTTGCATGGAAGTTGGATAATGGCATCAGGCATCTGCTCATTGACGAGGCGCAGGATACCAGCCCGTCACAATGGAAACTGCTACGCCAGCTCAGTCTTCAATTTTTTGACGACCAGCCTGACGCCAATCCAGATGAGTTGGACCGCAGCTTGTTTGCGGTGGGCGATTTCAAACAATCCATTTATTCTTTCCAGGGAGCCGACCCACGGGTGATGAATGCCAGTCGCAGCGAATTTTCTAACCGGGCCGAGCAGCGAGAGCGAACCTTCCGGCAAGTGTCCCTGTCTGTTTCCTTTCGCTCAAGTGTGCCGGTTCTACAGCTGGTAAATGCCGCAATCGATGGACTTGAAGGTATTGAGGATTTTACGCCGCATGAGGTTACTGACAGCCGCCGGGGGGGCTTTGTTGAATTGCTTCCTCATGTCGAGGTAGATGACGCCAGCCCGGCAACAGGACCCTTCGTCCCATCTGAAATTGTTTCCGCAACGGGTGCCAGTGCAAAATCGGCAAACCAGATTGCCACAATGATCAAGGGTTGGATTGGTATCCGTAAGCTGGCTGATGGCAGGACAATGGCCGCACGCGACATCATGATTCTGTTGCGCAAACGTGGCAGCTATTTTGAGCAGCTTCTAGCAGCATTACGGCGGACGGGGGTTGCTGTTGCTGGGGCTGACAGAATGCGGCTCGAAAACCAGATAGAAATTCAGGACCTCCTTGCACTCGGCGATGTCATCACGCTACCAGACGATGACCTGCAACTGGCGTCGGTTTTGAAATCCCCTCTGTTCGGCATGGATGAGGATCAATTGTTTGGCCTGGCCCATGACCGTGGTGACAAATCACTCTACGCAGCGCTTATGCAGCATGCCGGTGCAGATAGTCAGCTTGGTAAAATGGCTGATCATTGTGAGGAGCTTCGCAAAGCCGCTGATCAGATGTCTCTCTTTGCCTTTTTTAGCCATGTCATTGACAAGGGGGGTAGGGCCGCCTTCAGGGAACGGCTTGGCGCGTCAGTTGATGAAGCGCTTGATCATTTTCTAGCCATGGCACAAAGTTTTGGCCATGCTGGCGGCGCATCGATGATTGAGTTTTTGATGTCTGTTCGGGCGACGGGTGGCGAGATAAAGCGTGATCTAGATAATGAGAAGATTGATGCAGTTCGTGTCATGACGATCCATGGTGCCAAAGGTTTGGAGTCACCAGTCGTTGTGTTGCCCGATATGTTACGGGCCACCCCGCCAAACGATCCTTTGTTTCGCGATGCCGAGACTGGTTTTGTTTATTGGTCTCCTGACACTGCCTTTCGCCCGAATTTTCTCAACGCAGCCCGTGAGGATGCCAAGCGTCATGGTGAGCAGGAGGGCAAGCGACTTCTCTATGTTGCGTTAACGCGCGCGCGCGAGGGTCTGGTGATTGCAGGCTGGTCAAAACCGCGGGCCCGCGCCCTGGAGGGGAGTGACTATGAAATTCTTCGCGCCTGTCTGAGAGGTATGGAAGGTGTGAATGAGGAGAGTGATGGAACGCTGGCTTTGCGACATCAGGGCAGCAGTGATGCAAAGGCAAAAGTGGAGACACTGCCGCCCGAGACAATCCGGCAGTTTGATGCGCCTCAATGGCTCTTTTCAGCAGCGCCATCTGAGCCGAAAATGCCCAGACCAGTGCGGCCATCCGAGCCCGCTTTTGATCAACTTGCACCCCGTCCTGCCGCTGCAACGCTGTCTTCTGGTGCGGCCTTGGCCAAGGGTCGGTTGGCGCACCGTCTTTTTGAAATTCTGCCAGCTCTTGATTCTGGGGCAAGGGAGAGTGCAGCACGTAAAATTATAAGATTACACAAGGATATCGGCAGGCAGGACGCAGAGTTGGTCTTTCAGGAGGTGATGACTGTTCTCGCTCAACCAACGTTGAGCCGCTTGTTTGCGCCCGATGCGCTGGCCGAAGTTCCAGTAAATGGTGTGGTCGCTGATGTCGGTGTTGCGGGGCAGATCGACAGGCTGCATGTAGATAACACGTCAGTTCTGTTTGCAGATCTCAAGACTGGCCAGCGGCCTTCTGGCCCACCACCGCTAGCCTATCAACGGCAGATGGCGCTGTATGGGGCGCTTCTTCAACAAATTTACCCGGACCATCGCATAAAGGGATGGATTATATGGACCGAGGATGCCAGCACGCAGGAAGTCACAAAGAAAATGTGTGCCGATTCATTGGCCGAGTTTGGTGATTTTTCATGAAACTACCTGTATGATCGTTGTTGTGGTCTTGCCTAACCGGCGTCGATGCAGCAGGATTGCAAGCTGTTGGCATGAGCCACTGGAGTCATCTGCAAGGGGATTGTAAGCCTATGGCCACGACAAAGACAACGGATAGTGAATTTTCAACACATGTGTTGCAATCAGACACGCCAGTTCTGGTGGATTTCTGGGCAGAATGGTGCGGCCCTTGCAAGGCTATCGGTCCTGCTCTTGAAGAAATTTCTGAGGCCAAGGGTGATGCCATTTCGATCGTCAAACTGAATATTGACGAAAACCCAATGACACCGCAGCAATATAATGTTCGTGGCATTCCGACCCTTCTTATTTTCAAGGGTGGCGAAGTGATTGCCGAGAAGGTTGGTGCACTGCCTAAATCCCAGCTTGAAAGCTGGATCAATCAATCAATTGCTTGATTGTTTGCGTACCTGATGCGCGGGTGAGTTGGCAACGCCGCCATGTTCAGTTTGGCGGCGTTTCGTTTGCACTCAGCACAATCCCGGCAAGATAGAGTGATCCGCAAATGATGATCGGCGTTCCCGGGCTTGAGGCAGCTTCATTCGTATCTATGAGCGCGGCTTCCAATGATTTTGCGCTTTGTGCCTCAAGACCAATTTCCTTCGCCGCATCACTGAGTTCGATAGCACTCAAACTTGCATCTTGTCCGGGAATGGTAAGACAGGTGATGTTCTGCGCGAGCGCTGACAGCGGCGCCAAAAATTCACGTGGATCCCGCGTGTTCAACGCTCCACAAATGATATGCCAGTGACCGGAGGCAAGGTGCGGAAGTGCCGCCGCCAGCGCTTGTGCGCCATGTGCATTGTGCGCACCATCAACCCAGATCTCGCAATTTGGCGCGAGGGCTGTCAGTTTCCCGTCGTCAATCCGGTGAATCCGTCCGGGCCAAATGGCTGAGGCTATTCCAGCAATCATCTGCGCGGGTCTGTTTGTTCCAAAGCAGTGCAGCATGACCGCTGCGGCGAGGGCGGCCATGGCGCTGGTGTCGGCGCATCCGGGCGTGCACTTGCGCCCGAGCGGGCCTGATCCTGCAGCGAGCTCCGCGCGGCAGGTGTCGTAGCTCTTGCGGAACGGG
>ERZ802822.2282-NODE-2282-length-10797-cov-22.403172_pt1 | contig 10797 bp, 13 predicted proteins | sample MGYA00345649_ERZ802822 | MGnify/ENA primary metagenome ERZ802822 (study PRJEB30503, sample SAMEA104212359) | marine metagenome | biome: Westerlies Biome; feature: [SRF] surface water layer (ENVO:00010504) within the epipelagic zone...; material: water... | reverse complement strand
CCCGTTTATGTAAGACATGAAATTGTACACAACAAACAAGTTGTTGATGAATTAAAAGAAAAAGGTGCAATATTCGTAGATGAGCTTTCAGACATTATGGACACAAGTAGACCAGTTATTTTTTCGGCACATGGTGTTCCTAAATCAGTTCCTGAGGAAGCAAAATTTAAAAAATTATCTTACGTAGATGCTACTTGTCCATTAGTTTCTAAAGTTCATAGAGAATCTGAACAACTAAATAAAAATGGTTTTGATATATTATTAATTGGCCATAAAGATCATCCAGAAGTTATTGGTACAATGGGACAACTTCCTAAAGGGTCTATTAAATTAATTGAAACAAAAAGTGATACCGAAAATCTTAAAGTAAATGATTTTAAAAAACCTTTGGCATATATAACTCAAACAACTTTATCTGTTGACGATACCGCTGAAATAATTGATGCCCTAAAAAATAAATTTCCTAAAATTAAAGGTCCTGTCAAAGAAGATATTTGTTATGCAACAACAAACCGCCAGTCTGCTGTAAAAGAAATTGCTTCAAAATGTGACATATTTTTTGTTGTAGGAAGTAGAAATTCATCTAATTCAGTAAGACTAGTAGAAGTAGCAAAAAAAGCAGGATGTAATAACTCTCATTTAATGCACTCAGAAAAAGATATTCCTTTTAACGAAATAGAAAACTCTAATATTATTGGAATATCCTCAGGTGCTTCAGCCCCAGAAAAATTAGTTCAAGGATTGCTTAATAATTTAAAAAAGGATCGAAAAGTTTCTATAGAAGAGGTAGTAGTTGCAGAAGAAAAAGTTGTATTCAAATTACCAAAAGAACTTAACTAATGGCAGTCTACACAAAATTAAATCAAAATAAAATTGAGGAAATTTTATTAAGTTACGACTTAGGAAAGTTAGACTTTTTCGAAGGTATTGAAGAAGGAATAGAAAACACAAATTATTTTTTATCAATTAACAAAAAAAAATTTATACTAACTATTTATGAAAAAAGAGTTAGATCTGCTGATCTTCCTTTTTTTTCAGATTTAATGTCATCATTAAATAAAGCTAGCTTTAAATGCCCCGCCCCTATTTCAAATAATAATAATGAAACTATTACAAATTTTGAGGGAAAAAAACTAATGATTGTCACGTTTCTTGAAGGAAGAGCAAAACAAAATCTTTCACCTGCCAACTGTAAAACAATTGGGTCTGAGGTAGCTAAAATGCATGAGCTCACAAAGAGTCTTAAACTAAATCGACAAAATGATCTCTCAGTCAATTCATGGAGAAAGTTGTTTAATTCAGTTAAAGATAAGTGTGAAAATATACATAAAGATTTGCCAAGATTAATTGAGGAAAATCTTAATGATGTTGAAAAAAATTGGCCAAAAAATCTGCCAAGAGGAATAATCCATGCAGATTTATTTCACGACAATATTTTTTTTATTCAAGATAAATTTAGCGGTGTAATTGACTTTTATTTCTCATGTGAAGATTTTTTTGCTTTTGAAATAGCTATTTGCTTTAACGCTTTGTGTTTTGACGGTCTAAAAAGCAATTTAAGTTTTAACGTTACTAAAGCAAAGAATTTTATAGATGGATATACATCTGTAAGAAAATTGTCTGACGAAGAATTGAATAATATTAAGGTTTTATCTCAAGGCGCTGCTTTAAGATTTTTGCTAACCCGAGTATTCGATGCGTTAAATAAGGTAGAAGGAGCAATAGTTAAAATTAAAGATCCGATGGAGTATTTAAAAAGATTAGAATTTCACAAGAATGCAAAAAATCATGAGGATTATTTTTTTTAATGAAATTAAAAATTTATACAGATGGTGCTTGCTCAGGTAACCCTGGGAAAGGAGGTTGGGCAGCGATCATATTAGATGATACTAACCAATCAAGTATTTCTGGAGGCGAAAAAAATACGACTAATAATAGGATGGAATTAATGGCTCCAATTATGGCATTAAAAAAAATAAAAAAGAAATCAGAAATTACAATTTTTACTGACTCAAAATACGTGAAAGACGGAATTACTGATTGGATTAAAAAATGGAAACAAAATAATTGGAAAAGTGCAAATAAGAAACCAGTTAAAAATAAAGATTTATGGGTGAAATTGGACAATGCTTGTCTAAAACATAAAATTACTTGGAAATGGGTTAAAGCTCACGCTGGCAACAAATATAATAATCTTGTTGATGAGTTAGCAGTTTCAGAGACTAAATAGATTTTAAAAAATTCTCAGCAGCAGATAGTTCGCAAGTAGCTGTTTCTTTTTCTTCCTCTACTTTTTTAACTTCACCATTCTCCACAAGCATAGTGTATCTATTTGATCTAATTCCTAATCCTTTTTCTGACTTATCTACTTCTGCTCCTATCGCTTTGGTAAATTTAAGAAATGGATCTCCAGCCATGAAAATTTTACCTCCAGCATTTTGATTTTCTCCCCAAGCCTTCATAACATTTGGATCATTTACAGCGATACATATAATTTTTGAAATTCCTTTTTTAGTAGCCAACTCGTAATTTTTTACGTACCCAGGAAGATGACGAGCTGAACAAGTTTTAGTAAAAGCTCCAGGCATACCTAAAATAATAATCTTACCTGTACAAAGATCTAAGAGATCAATTTTTTTTACATCATTATTTTGGTCAAGATAAAATAATTCCGAGTTAGGTAGTTTGTCTCCTATTTTTATTCTCATTGTATTTTACCCAAAATATAATTTTTTACTTCTGAATTTGAATTCCCAATAATATCAAATGTTTCCTTTTTATCTATATTCAATTTTAGATGTTCAGGTGAGTCTAAATTTTTACCTATAGCTTTTTTTATTGTATCGTTAAACTTGTAAGGATGAGCTGTACCAAGAACAACTATATCTCCCAAATTTTTAAAACTTTTTGCTGCGCCTACGCCAGTAGCAGTATGGGGATCAATTATAAATTTATGCTCTTTATATATCTCATCGATTATAGATACTGTCTCTTCATCTGTAACTTTTACTGCTTCAAAATCTTTTTTTATTCTATCGATTTCTTTTTTTTCTAAATTGAATAAACTTTTAGATGACAGATCATTCATTAATGACCCTACCTTACTATCGCTTTCATCTAATATATAATAAAGTAGCCTCTCAAAATTGCTGGCAACTTGGATATCCATGCTTGGTGTGATGGTTGCTTTCACTGTATCAGGTTTATATTCACCTGTATTAATAACTCTTTGTAAAATATCATTTTTATTTGTAGCAACTATAAGTTTATTAATTGGTAAACCCATTTTTTTTGCCACATATCCAGCATAGATATCTCCAAAATTACCAGTTGGTACAGAAAAGCTAATATTGTTTTTTTTTAATTTAAAAAAAGAATAAAAATAATAAACAATTTGACAAACAATTCTTGCCCAATTGATAGAATTTACGCCAGACATGTTTATTTTTGATCTAAAACTATCTTCATTAAAGAGCTGTTTTACAATTTTTTGACAATCATCAAATGAACCCTCAATAGCAATATTATAAATATTAGCACCACCAATTGTTGTCATTATTTTTCTTTGAATATTAGAAATTTTATTATGAGGATGCAGAACAAAAAGATTTATATTTTTTCTATTACTTAATGCTGCAATAGCCGCTGAACCAGTATCTCCTGATGTAGCTACCACGACATTTACAGTTTTATCTTTAGCGACTTCTAAGTAATCATACAGATTGCCAATTACCTGCATTGCAATATCTTTAAAAGCTAAAGTGGGCCCGCGATAAAGCTCAAGAAGATCGATCTCTCCAATCTTTTTTAAATTTACTACTTCTTTATCTTTAAACCCACTATAAGATTTTTGTATCAGTGAGCTAAGTTCTTCCTTTTCAATTTCACCTGAACAGAAATTAAAGATAATTTCTGTAGCAAGTTCGTTATAGTTAAGTTGACTTAAATTATTTAGTTCTTCTTGATTATACTTCTTAATTTTAGCAGGTAAAAATAACCCTCCGCCTGGTGCAAGTCCTCTTAAGAAAATATCTTTAAAACTAAATTTTAAAGATTTATCCCTAGTGCTAAAATAATTCATTTTTTTCTTCTAAAATATAAATAATAAAAAATTATAGAAATTGATATTGCATACCACGTTATAGCATATTTGAGGTGATTGTTTGGCACATCAATGGTGATCTTTTTAGGAATTGGTGACTTAACTTGGTTATCTTCCAAAAAAATTACAAACTCGTTAAATTGTTCTCCTGTAGCCTCTTTCAGATCTTCTAAATTTATTGAAAACCAAATATTATTTTTTATATCATTATCTGGTTTAAACATATTTGGTTCATATATTTCTCTCAGAAGACCGATAATTTTTTGCTCGGCTGATGTATTAAGATTTATCTTAGCGTTACCTTTAAGTTCTTTATTTATCCACCCTCTATTAACTAGGACATTTTCATTTTTATTTGTTCTAAATGGAGTCACTACATCGTATCCTGGTTTTCCTTTTTCATTCAAACTATAAAGGTAAATTTGTTTATCGAAATCAAATTTTCCTTTAGCGTTAATTCTTTGATAGTTTTTTTTAATAGAACTTGAGTATTCTACTGGTTGAGAGTCTAATCCAAAAGTTATTTCGCTAATTAATTCTAATTTCCACTGAAGTCTGTAAAGTTGCCAAGTGCCTAGTGCACAAAATAATGTTATGAAGAAAATAACAAATAATTGAAATAATAATGCTTTTTTCAATTTGAGTTTAACTTCCCCAAATATAGATTGCAGCAAAAAGGAATAACCAAACTACATCGACAAAGTGCCAATACCAGGCAGCTGCTTCAAAACCAAAATGATGAGTTGGTGTTGAATGACCTTTCATTGATCTAAACAAACATACTGCTAAGAAGATTGTTCCAACGATTACGTGAAACCCGTGGAAACCTGTTGCCATATAAAAAGTTGAGCCATAAATATTTCCATCAATAGTAAATGTAGCATGATGATACTCGTAAGCTTGGAAACATGAAAATATAAAACCTAAAAAAACAGTTGCAATCAGTCCATTAACTAAACCTTTTCTATCATTTTCTAACATCGCATGGTGAGCCCATGTTACTGTAGTTCCAGATAGTAATAAGATTAGGGTATTGATTAGGGGTATATCCCAAGGATCAAACGTTTTTATATCAGGCGGTGGCCAAGTGCCGCCTATTGTCTCCGTTGGAAATAAGCTTGCGTTAAAATATGCCCAAAACCAAGCAACAAAAAACATTACTTCTGAAGCAATGAAAAGTGTCATCCCGTACCGATGACCAATTTGTACTATTTCAGTATGATGCCCTTGATGCTCTGCTTCTTCTATAACATCTCTCCACCACATAAATGCGCCGTAAATAACTAAAGCAAAACCAACTAGCAAAAGCCAAAGTGCTTTTGAATGAAAATAATAAACCGCACCAACAGCTAAAACTAAAGTTGCAAACGAAACATATATCGGCCAAGGACTAGGATCTACTAGATGAAAATCATGTTTTTTTTTATCTGTCGACATATTTAAATTTTACCCTTTTCATAAAATTCCGATGCAAAGAAAGTAAAAGATAGAGTTACATCAGAAATATTCTTAGTTTTATTATCATCAACTACTTTTGGATCCAAGAAAAATGTTAAAACAAATTCTTGGCTTTCATTTGGTTTTAAGGTTTGTTTTTCAAAACAAAAACAACCAATCTTATTTAAGTATTTACCAAATGAAGAGGGTGATACATTAAAAGATGCCGAACCAGAAGATATTTGATTGCTTGGGTTTTCAACATTAAATTTCACTGTATGTACTTCACCAGGTTTTAAATCTATCGTATTTTTCTCTGGAAAAAAGTTCCAATCTGATGTGCTATGTACATTTGTATCAAATCTCATTTTATAATCTTGATTAACTATTATTTTTGGTATTTCTTTTTCCGATGCATTTTGAGTTGTACCACCAAAACCTGTTACCCTACAAAATAAGTCGTACAAAGGAACTGCAGCAAATGATAAACCCAACATCAATAAGAATATGGAAACTAAGGCTATTGGTGTTAAATTCCTTTTATTAATTGTCATTAAAGCTCTCTATTATAAATTCCAATATTATAAAATGTAAGAGCAAATAAAAAAATCATAAAAAGTATTAATAATATTGCTGTTATTATATTTTTCTTTTTTTTGCTCATAATAAAAACTCTTTAGCATTATCGATTAGTAAAACTAAATAAATAAAAAATAAATAAAAAATCGAATAAACAAATACTTTTCTCGCAATCTTATTTGACGTTTTTATTATTTTTGATTTAAATAATTCAAAGCATAAATAGTTGTAATAAAGTGTCATAATTAAAGCTATTGTTAAGTAAAATAAACCAGCAAAATTAAAAAAATATGGGGCTATAATAATTGGTAACATTGCAAATGAATACAATAGTATATTTGTTTTTGTTGTTTTTGTTCCAGCTATAACTGGTAGCATAGGTATCTTGGCCTTTTTATAATCACCTGACTTATACAAACTTAATGCCCAAAAATGAGAAGGCGTCCAAAGAAAAATAATTAAAAAAAGTATTATTGGTTCGATTGAAATTGTGCCTGTAGCAATCGTCCATCCAATGACAGGAGGCAACGCTCCTGCGGCACCTCCAATTACAATATTTTGAGGAGTCTTTCTTTTGAGCCAAATAGTATAAATAAAAAAATAAAATCCGATTGTTGAGGCTAACAAAGCTGCTGAAACTAAGTTAGCAGAATAATAAAGAGTTAAAATTGAAACAACTGAAAGGATAACTCCAAAATATAATGCCTGATTTCTCTTTACTCTTCCTGTTGGTATTGGTCTAAGACAAGTCCTGCTCATTAAAGCGTCAAGATCAGATTCGTACCACATGTTTAATGCTCCTGCAGCACCAGAACCAATTGCGACTGCTAATAATGAAATTATAGAAGTTTTTAAATCGACATTATATGGAGCAATTAATAATCCAACCATACAAGTAAATAAAACTAGAGACATTACTCTTGGTTTCATTAAATTAAAAAATGAGTTTAGGTCAAAAACTAAACCTAGTTTAGAGTTCTTTGTCTTTGAAAGTGCTTGGTTCAATTTACTTTACTTTAGGCAGCTCTTCAAAAGTATGAAACGGCGGCGGTGAAGACACAGTCCATTCCAGAGTAGTTGCTCCCTCTCCCCACGGGTTTTGTTCTGCTTTTTTCTTTTTCGCGAAAGCGTATAAGAGATTTATCAAGAAAACTGCTAGACCGACTACAGATATGTAAGAGCCAATAGATGAAATATAATTCCATCCGGCGAAGGCATCTGGATAATCAGCATATCTTCTTGGCATACCTGCTAATCCTAAAAAGTGTTGAGGAAAGAAAATTAAATTTACTCCAACAAGCGTTAACCAAAAGTGCAGTTTTCCTAAAAATTCCGAGTATTGATATCCGCTCATTTTACTAAACCAATAATAAAATCCTGCAAAAATTGCGAATACCGCTCCCATTGAAAGTACGTAATGAAAATGTGCTACTACATAATAAGTATCGTGTAGAGCAGTATCTACTCCAGCGTTAGCTAGCACTACTCCTGTTACACCTCCTAATGTAAATAAGAAAATAAATCCTATGGCCCATAACATCGGAGTTTTAAAACTTATTGATCCACCCCACATTGTAGCAATCCAAGAAAAAACTTTAATACCAGTGGGAACAGCAATAATCATTGTAGCTGCTAAGAAATATGCTTTAGTATCTGTGTCTAGTCCTACTGTGTACATATGATGTGCCCAAACAACAAAACCTACTACACCAATTGCAACCATGGCATAAGCCATACCCAAATAACCAAATACAGGTTTTTTAGAGAAGGTTGAAACGATATGACTTATCATTCCAAAACCTGGGAGAATCAGAATATAAACTTCCGGGTGACCAAAAAACCAAAATAAGTGTTGAAATAAAACTGGATCTCCTCCGGTTTGTGCTTCAAAGAAAGCAGTTCCAAAATTTCTATCAGTTAACAACATAGTTATTGCCCCTGCTAAGACTGGTAAAGATAATAAAAGCAAAAATGCTGTAACCAAAATAGACCAAGAAAATAAAGGCATCTTATGCAAGGTCATGCCTGGTGTTCTCATATTTAAAATTGTTGTAATAAAATTTATTGCTCCTAAAATTGAAGAAGCTCCAGCAACGTGTAAACTTAAAATTGCTAAATCCATTGCCGGACCTGGTTGACCAGTTTTAGATGATAATGGAGGATATATAGTCCAACCGCCTCCTACACCTTGCGCACCTGGAGGGCCATCAACAAATATTGATGCAATTAATAAAATTAAGGCAACAGGTAATAACCAAAAAGAAATATTATTCATACGAGGAAACGCCATATCAGGAGCACCAATCATTATTGGAACAAACCAATTTCCAAATCCACCTATCATGGCAGGCATTACCATGAAGAAAATCATAATTAAGCCATGACCAGTTACTAGTACATTATATAAGTGATAATTACCTCCAAGAATGCCGTCTCCTGGATGCGCTAATTCCATTCTCATTAAAACAGAAAAAGCTGTTCCAATTATTCCTGCAATAATTGCAAAAATTAAATACATTGTTCCAATATCTTTGTGATTAGTGGAATAAGCCCATCTCTTCCAACCAGTTGGGTTGTGATGATGCTCGTGCGTTGCAGTAGTTGCTGACATTAATTTATCTCCTTAATTTGTTTAGCTAACTTAATATTGTTATTAATTTCCTCTTTAGCAAATTCTACTTTAGCCCTTTCCAGCCATTGATTATATTCCTCTTGAGAAACTACATTTACAGTAATGGGCATAAACGCGTGTTTGATTCCACATAGTTCAGAACATTGACCATAAAAAGTTCCTACTCTGTCTGCCTTAAACCACGTTTCATTAATTCTTCCTGGAACTGCATCTCTTTTTACTCCGAATGAAGGTAGAGCCCAAGCATGCAAAACATCGTTTGCAGTGATCATTACTTTCACTACTTTATTGACAGGAACATAAACTTCGTTATCCACTGAAAGTAATCTTGGTTGACCCTCTTTTAAATCTTTTTCTTCAATCATATATGAGTCAAAAATTATATTTTCATCAGGATATTCGTAACCCCAGTACCACTGATAGCCTATAGCTTTTATAGTTACATCAGCTTTTGGGATTTCATCTTGGGAATATAAAACTTTAAATGAAGGAACGGCTAATACGATTAAAATCAAACAAGGAACCAGAGTCCATATCACCTCTATAAAAGTATTATGACTAGTAGTCGATGCCTCTTTATTTTTTGATGCTCTAAATCGGATACAGGCATAAGCAATTAAAAAAAGAACAAATACTGTTATTGCAGTAATAACAGGCAGCAACATGTAATCATGAAACCATACAATATCATCCATAGTTTCTGAGGCTGATTTTTGAAATCCTAATTGCCAATCTTTAGGTTGGTTAGCTAAAACTGAACCTGGCAATAGTAAGAATAAAGTGTATGCAAATTTTTTAAGCATAAGTTTTTATACAGCTTTTAAACAATTTAACAATTTCAATTAATGCGACAATTAATAAGAGTTTTTGATAAAATTAACTAATGAAATAGCGCTAATTACAGCAGTATCTGACCTTAGAATGTTTCTAGATATTGTGAACGACGTTACGTTTGAATTTCCCAGGATAGAGTCCCTTTCAGATGGAGAAAAGTCCCCTTCTGGACCGATTAAAACTGTAATTGGATTACCTTGCTTTAATGTTTCAGCATTTAAATTGTTTGTTGAATTCACGTCAGCAAATAATAATTTTGAAGTTCCATCAAGATTATCTAAAAAATCTTTTAGTTTTGTCACTTCAAATATTTTCGGAGGACTTAGTTGATTAGATTGTTCTGTGGCTTCAATTACAATTTTATTAGCTCTATCATAATTTAATTCTTTTACTTCAGTTCTCTCAGATATAATTGGAGTTATTTTGCTTACTCCAAGTTCTGTAGCTTTTTGCAGTATAATCTCCATTGGATTTTTTTTAACTAAGCAGATCGCTAGTTCAATATTAGATAATCCCTTTGGTTGTTTTATTTTTTCTATTATCTTAACTTCAACTCTATCTTTATCTAAAAAAACAATTTCACTTTTCCATTCACCTTCTGAATTAAAAAAATTAATATTTGAACCTCGTTTTAATCTCATTACATTGACTACATAATGGGTATGCTCTTTTGATAATAAGTTTGTAGAATTTTCCTCTATACTGTCAGGATTATATAATCTAATATTCATTTAATATTATTATACTATAAGTAAAATTTAATTAATCAAAGGAGCTTAATTATGTCAGAAAGTCAAAGAGCTGGTGATGCACCGATTGGGGTAAATGTGGTGGAGGGAAAATCATATTATTGGTGTACTTGCGGAAAAAGTTCTAAACAACCATTTTGCGATGGTTCTCACAAAGGATCAGACTTCGCTCCATTACAATACAAAGCAAATCAATCCAAAAAAGTTTTTTTCTGCACTTGTAAACTAACTAAAGATCAGCCTTTATGTGATGGATCACATAACACAAAATAAATCATGAATACAAAAGCCATAGTTTTTGATGCTTACGGAACTTTGTTTGACGTAAATTCCGCAGCAGAAAAATGCAAAGACAAAATTGGAGATCAATGGGAAGGATTTGCAAATTTTTGGAGAACTACACAACTCGAATATACTTGGCTAAGAAGCTTAATGAAAAGACATAAGAATTTTTGGAAAGTCAC
>ERZ802822.2281-NODE-2281-length-10798-cov-8.830799_pt1 | contig 10798 bp, 10 predicted proteins | sample MGYA00345649_ERZ802822 | MGnify/ENA primary metagenome ERZ802822 (study PRJEB30503, sample SAMEA104212359) | marine metagenome | biome: Westerlies Biome; feature: [SRF] surface water layer (ENVO:00010504) within the epipelagic zone...; material: water... | reverse complement strand
TCATGCCGCGATCGGATCTGTGATTACGTCAGAGCTGACTATCATCCGGAGTTCGGTAGAATAGGCGTCTTTGTTACCGCTCTGTCACGCAATCCGTCGCGGCAATCTGGTATGGTCTGCCATCACAGAATGTTGGGGGTGTTGCTGTGATTGATATCAGTGAGTCCATTGAGGCCTGTGCCAAGCATTACGGCGAGCAGGCCGATGCGATGCGTAGTTATTTACTCGAAGGCCAGGCGGCCGCGCTGGCGCTGCCTAACCGGGGTCCGCTGAGATTCACCGAATCCGGCGCGCTGGCAGACGAGATTCGGGCGGCGTATTCCGAATACGGTTTTTATGTGTTTGAAAATGTGCTGAGCGCCGCAGAGCTCGCTGATATCAAAGCCGATCTCGACATCATGCGCGCGCAGTTTCCCACCGGGCCGGAAAGTCAGGTGAACGCCGCCGGCGAACCGGCCTTAGGTGCTGACGCCAAAGCGCTGACGCTGGTGTGGTCAAAGCCCTTGGGTGACCCGCTGGGTGGTACCGAACTCGCCAATGGTCGTCATCAGGTGAAAATGTTTGAGCCAGAGGCCGACGCCGAGGCGCCGCCAGCTGCGCCCTTTATCCTGCTGGGTTCGCTGCAGTTCTCGGATGCCTGCCTAAGAACCTATGCGCATCCCGAATTACTCAGGGTGACCGAGTCGATTAATGGCCCAGACTTCGCGCCCTTCAATGAGGCATTGTTTATCAAAGAGCCCCGCATCGGTGCAGCGGTTTCCTGGCATCAGGATGGGGTCACCCATTGGGACAGCCCTGACTTTGATGAGGACATTCACGGCTTTAATTTCATGGCCCAGGTGTATGGCAGCACTGCGGTGAACGGTGTCTGGGTGCTCCCGGGCACCCACAAGCAGGGCAAGCTCGATATCAAAGCGCTGGTCGCCGAATCCGGCAGCGAGCGCCTTGAGGGCGCGGTACCAATTGTCTGTAATCCCGGAGACGTGGTGATCTGTAATCGGCAGCTCCTGCACGGCTCGTTTCCCAACTGTGGCTTTGAGCCGCGCATTACCGTGAACTTTGGCTTTCACAAGCGTTCATCGGTATTGGGTGTGATGGGTGGCGGTATTCATAGTGACGCGCAAGTCTTTGATGAGGAGATTGTGGCGCGCCGTTCACGGGCGATCGGCTATGCGATTGATGCTCGCAAGCAGCGATTCCCCGACGAGACCCCTTACCAATATCAGCCGCTCACGGCCGCCGCCAACGACTACCGGTGGAACGACGCTGCGCGGGCTGACTTAAAGGACTATAACCTAGACGATCTCAGCATTTGAATTGCCCGGCGAAAGCAGCCGGGCCGCAGTCCTCAGTGATTCCAGCAGTCGTTAGCGAACTAAGCAGTCGTAAGCGCTGTAAGTAGTCGTAAGCGCTGTAAGTAGTCGTAAGCGCTGTAAGTAGTCGTTAGTGATTCAACAGTTCAGCCATGATGACGTTGAACTGCGCGGGGTCTTCCTGCATCACAAAGTGGCCCACGCCCGACATGAGCACCGCCTCAAATGAGGTAGTCAGAGCCTGCCCCGCACCGACATTGGTGGGGCGATAGTCTGAGTTGATCAGGCGAATGGGCACGTCGATGTCCGCCAGTGTCTGTTCGACTTCCTCGTTAAACCAGCGCGCAAACCCTCCAAACGCGCCTATTCCCGCTGCGGCTGGCGCGGCACTCATATCGCTCGCGATCTGGTCAATCAGCGCGGGGTCTGATGTGGGTAAGAAGAAACTGCCGCGCACCAAGCTTTCCACCGTGCCGGAGAAATCAGCGCCCATGGCGGCGAGCATCCCCGCGAGTTGCTCATCGGTGTAGCGCAGTGACACATCGCCCAGGGTGTCAGCTCCGATGACCATGTTGACACGCCCTTTAAGCAACCTCGCGGCTTCCAGTGCCACCGGCCCGCCCATCGAATGACCGACCAGAATGATGTCTTCCAGTTGCAGCGCATCGGCCACCGCCGCGACATCGGTGCCAAAATTGGCCATCGACCATTCCACGCGGTTTGCCCCGGAGTCGCCGTGCCCGGCAAGATCAATAGCCACGACTTGATGCGTCGATGCGAACACGGGCAACTGCGCCGACCAGTAGCTGCGATCGCAGTTCCAGCCATGAATGAAGACAAGCGCTGGTGAACCACTGCCCCCTGTCTCGTAGTGGATTTGGACGCCGTCTTTTGCAGTCGTAACGCCGCTGGTCAGGCGTTCGTCAGCCTGTGCGGCCACTCCCATCAGCAGACCCGCGATGAGCAAGCATCGCGTCAGTCCGTGGACGAGGTTAGCGCCTAAAAGTGAGACTTCTTGCACCCAATACCTTTGTTTAACCGTTTTCAATTTCATCGCCATGCTCGGAAGATTATGCCTGAGATTGATGCGGCTGGCCGTGTGGGTTACGTGGTACTCATGATCCGAGTCACTCTGCGACGGCAAGACCGCTTAACGGCTCTTTTCCCCGGACTTTGCCGTAGACTGTCTCTGTCTAACCATTGACTGCGCCCCATGAACCACGTGCTCAACAGCGACAGGCCCGACAAGGTTGCTTTGATCGAAGGCGATCATGCCTTCACCTACGCACAAGTCGAGAGCCGCATTGTGCAGTTTGCCAGCGGACTCCTCGCTGGCCGCAGTGATCTCGAGGAGGCGCGCATTGCCTTTCTTATTCCGGCCGGCGTCGATTATGTGACCGCATTGCATGGCGTGTGGCGTGCAGGCGGTATTGCGATTCCCCTCAATGTCGCCTCGGCAGAATCTGAATGGGAGCACTGCCTGACCAGTGCGGGGGTGACACAGGTTATCGTCGATCAGCAGACCCTCGCCGGTATCGAAGGCCTATGCGATCGCCTGGCTATTCCGATCGCTACCGTCAGTGACACCCGGACGGATAGTGTGTTGCCGTTGCCTGAACTCTCTCCAAAGCGACGGGCGATGATTGTTTTTACCAGTGGGACCACCAGCAAACCCAAGGGCGCGGTGACGACCCACGGCAATATCGCGGCACAGATCGAGACGCTGGTCACCGCCTGGGAGTGGCAGCCGGACGATGTCATACCGCTGTTTCTGCCTCTGCATCACGTGCATGGGATCATCAACGTACTGAGCTGCGCGTTGTGGGCCGGGGCCACGGTGCATGCAATGCCCAAGCTCGATCTGTCTGCGCTTTGTGCGCAAGTCGCCGCTGATACATTCAGCGTGTTCATGGCCGTCCCAACCATCTACGTGAAGCTCATCGATCATCTCGAGAACCTGGAAGATGAAGAAGTGGAGGGGATCTGTGAGGGGTTTGCCAACATGCGCCTCAACGTGTCGGGCTCAGCTGCTTGCCCCGTCGAGGTGTTTGAGGAATGGCGGGATCTCACAGGGCAGGTGCTCTTGGAACGCTACGGCATGACAGAGATTGGTATGGGGCTCTCCAATCCCTATCGGGGTGAGCGGCGCCCGGGCTATGTGGGGCGGGCGTTGCCCGATGTCGCGGTGCAGCTGGTGGATGAGGAGGGCGATATCGTCACCGGGGAGGGCACGCCAGGCGAGATTCGGATCCAGAGCCCGACCGTCTTTTTGGAGTACTGGGGTAATGCGGAGGCGACAGAGGCCAGCTTTTCCGACGGGTGGTTTTGCACCGGCGACATTGCGGTGATCGAGGACGGTTACTACCGGATTATGGGTCGCTCGTCTGTCGATATCATCAAGTCGGGCGGCTACAAACTGTCGGCCCTCGAAATTGAAAATAAATTGCTCGCGCATCCGCAGATCGCCGAAGTGGCGGTCGTAGGTATCGCGGATCGCACCTGGGGAGAGGCCGTTGCCGCGGTGGTGGCCCTGAAGGGTGACGGTGATATGACGCTGGATGCCCTGAAAAGCTGGTGTGATGGCAAGCTGTCGTCCTACAAAGTACCCAAACAGCTTCAGGTGGTGGATGCACTGCCGCGCAATGCGATGGGGAAGGTGGTGAAACCCGCTCTCAAGCCACTATTTGAGTGACTTAACCTCAAGCTGCGATAACGTTTTCCGCGCTAAAGCTCTTGGACTGAGTGGCGGCTCCTCTCTTGGCACCGTCATGACCAAGTGGTGGCTTCCTTTTTCTTACGTCATGGATCGGTGTGGGTTTCCGGTGATGTCTCTGCTCGTGAGAGCAGGTAATAGGTGAGGGTGGAGAGCAGCAGGGCGGGGAAGACCTCGTGAAGGTTCTGCCGCAAACCTAAGGCAATCCAGACCATCAGGTTTGATATGCCAACCGCCATTGACCAGAGCACGGTGCGAGCCGAGCCGCGCTGCCAGTACAGGCCAAATACCACAGCGGGGAAAAAGCAGACGGCGTAAAGACTGCCCGAGAAGATGGTGATCTCAACGATGTCGCCCGGCGGGTTGAGCGCGAGTAGTGCCGCGACAATCGAAAAGCCAATGACGGCGGTGCGGGTCCATAGAAGTTCGCGGGATGAGGGGCTAAAGGGCGCTACGATATTTTTGTAGAGCGTGGAGGCTGCGACCAGCAGCACGCTGTCCATCGATGACATGGCGGCCGCCAATATCGAGACGATCAGAAAGTCCGTAGCCCACAGGGGAAACACCGACGCATCGTTGACCAACGAGGGGACGATCAGATCGGTATCGGTGACGTCCGTCAAAATGAGATGCGCATAGATTCCGACGGGGAACAGGCACCCCAACACAATAGCGAGCCCAATGGTGGCGATCCACTTGCCGCGGAGCACCTCGGCGTCGTCTTTCAGGGCATAAAAACGCGACAACTGTCGCGGGTCTGCCAGCAGTTTCAGCGAGCCCGACAGCGACACGCCCAGCAAAACGGCAAAGGGAATGCCGCCGTTGAGCTCAAACAAAAACTGTTTATCCGGCAACGCACTCAATGTCGCAATCGATGTCACCCCGCCGGCGGCGCGGGTCACAAAATAAAAAATGACCATGCTGCCGAGTAGCATGAGCAGGCCTTGCATGACATCAGTTCGCACCACCGAGACAAAGCCGCCCACCGAGGTGTAGAGCACAACGATCAGAAGGGTCAGGCCCACGCCCGCTTCGTAAGGCACATCGAGGAACATCTGAAAAAGATGCCCCGCGCCCTTAAAGATGGCTAGCAGGTAAAGCAAGCTCGCAAAAACGATGACGAGGGCCGACGCTTGTAATAGCGGATGTCGGTTCTGCTGATCTGAGCTGTCGATGTATCGACTGCCCAGAAAGTCCGGAATCGTCAGCGCATCCCATTGCGAGGCAAACCGGCGCAGAGGTGGGCCGATCCAGCGCCATGAAACCCAGCTGAACACCACAAGCAGGATCGCCATGGTGAACCACGCCACTCCGTAGTCGTAGGCTTTGCCGGCATGTCCGATATAGGTATTGGTCGAGGCAAAGGTTGCGAAGAAGGAAATACCGACTACGATGCCGCTCATTTCGCGATTACCCACGTAGTAGCCCGCCATGCCGCGGCTGGCTTGGCTGCCGAGGTAGGCGTTGTATAGCAGCGCGCCCGTGTACCCGACCAATAGAGCCAGCGCGAGCCAGTGCTGTGCCATCCAGTTCATGGGGGTTGAAAAGCCATTGTGTTAGCCAGTGAGGTGTCGGAGTATCTCAGATCTGTTGGGGTTGCGAGACTGTGATGTGACACAGCGCACAGTGTGCGGCGATGCCACCACGTAAAGCGGGAGACACAATGCCTGCCGCGCGTGGACCACTGGGTAGTTCAACCTGCGTTCCTCACAGTGCAAAATGGGTCACCACATGCATAGGCGACAAGATAAAAAGTCACGGTGATCAGGTTATGATCACCTTGCGCAGTGACGGGATACAGGTGAGCTCAGTGGCAAAAAAACCAGTGAAACCGACTCGGCTGCCGACGCGAAAACCCGGCATTGAGCGCTACAACCGCATTATCGAGGCGGCGGAGGCGCTGATTCTCGAGGCAGGTTCGCTGCAGGGCATCACTCTGGATGCGGTTTCCAAGCGCGCCGATGTTCCGCGTGTCTCTCTCTACTATTTTTTTGACTCGATTGAGTCACTGATGGACGCGCTCTATCTGCGAGGCGTGCAAAAGATGGTCGCCGAGCTACCGCAGGCGCCACAGGCGGCAGATTGGCGCGACATGATGCTGCTGTATGTCGACGGGGTGCGAGATTTTTATTTGAATAACAAAGTCGTGATGATCCTCGCGCTACTACCCGTGTCGTTTGTGTCGGTAAACCGGACCAACCGAGAGTTTGGACAGGCGTTATTCCAGTTGCTGCATGCGCAGGGTTTGGTACCGAAAAGCCAGCAGGTGGTGAGAGCGTGTGAAATGGCGTCAGAACTCGCCGACCTGGTGTGGCGGAAATCGCTGATAGAGAAAGGCACGCTGACGCCAACCTTTACTCGAGAGGTGAAGAGGGTGGTGATTTCTTATTTAGAGGCGGTTTTGTCTGACTGAAACCGCTTGTTTGCGGCTTCTGCGAGCGCGTTAGGGCAGCAGTTTCTCCCGAAACAGAAAAATACCGACGAAGCTGGTCACAAAGACGCCCCAATAAAGGATCAAGTCATCGATTGGTGCGCCGCTCGCGTAGCTGCCAAAGATGACGAAGGGCGAAAACACGCAGATGAGTATGCACAGCTTTTGCAGTCGGTTCATGGTCGCCCCTTTAATCTTGTTTTCTATCTGTCGTCACTATCGGCAGACACCTGTCGGCTCATCGCTCCGTGCGCCATGCCCGGATGGCACACCAGCCGCAGCGTAGCCAACTATTGTAAAACATGCTGGCGCGTTGAGAAGATGAAAGCCTGCTAGTCTGAAGATCCGTCGCTTTTTGCGCGATCCTATAGTGAAATAAAGAGGCGTTAGAGACTAAGCTAGGTGCTCACAGCACGGAACAGTTGGGGAAAGCAGTGGTGGCAAAAACACTATCGAGGCGGTTCGTTTTACAGTCTCTGGCGGCGGGAGTCGCAGCGGCCAGTCACACACTGAGTTTTTCCAGTGCTTCACGATCCGTGCCTGTCAGCAAGGCTGAAGGCGCTTTCATCATCCACAACGATTTACCCTGGGCGCTCGAGACGCGGCGCAGTCAGTTTGGATTTGGCCCCATCACGGCCGCCTCTCATTTATTCGTGCGCAACAACTTACCTGCACCGCCAGCGTCGCTCACTGATCAAGGTGATGATTGGTCTTTTGAAGTGTTCGGGTGTGCGCGAGAAGGTTCACTGACGCTGGCTGACCTGAAAAGAATGAAGAGCCGGACCGTTGCCACGGTGCTGCAGTGCTCCGGCAACGGCAGAGACTTTTTCCCGCATGACCCCTCTGGTTCTCAGTGGAGCGTGGGCGCAGCGGGCTGTGTGCTCTGGACCGGTGTGTCGGTAGCCGACATCTTTGAGCAGTTTGGGGGAGTGCAGCCTGGCCTCGCTTACTTGACTGCCACTGGAGGCGAGGAGCTACCGGAGGGCATCGACCAAGATGCCGTCGTGGTCGAGCGCTCGGTACCGATCGAGAAGGGCCTGAAGGATTGCCTGCTAGTGTGGGAAATGAACGGTGCGCCGTTGCCTGTGATTCACGGCGGTCCAGTGCGGTTGATCGTGCCGGGCTACTTCGGCGTCAATAACGTTAAATGGGTGCGGCAGTTGGCGGCCACTGCTGGTGAGTCTGGCGCAAAGATTCAGCAGTCTGGGTATCGCATGCGCCCCGAAGGCATGGCGGGGGGCCCAGAGCATCCCTCGATGTGGCGAATGCCGGTTAAATCCTGGCTCAACGGACCAGGCGCAGACGGCGCGCCTGTGCTGGCTGGGTTGAATACGCTCTATGGGGTAGCCTTCTCCGGTGAGCGAGGTGTCGAGGCGGTCGAGATCTCAGCAGACGATGGCGCCACCTGGCAACAGGCTGAATGGGTGGGTCCCGATTTAGGTCCCGATGCCTGGCGGACCTTTCAGTTCGCAGCCAACCTAGCGGTAGGCGAGCACCGCTTTGTGACCCGTGCGACCGATACGCAGGGCGATCAACAGCCAAAGTTAGCGGTGCACAACCATCGCGGCTATGGACATAACGGATGGCAAGACCATGGCTTGAGCGTTCGCGCTGTGGCGGAGCTACCAAAAACTGAGATCAAGGCGTCGTTGCAGGCTAGCGATCCGACCGCGGACACCGTCAGTGCATCGATGGCAGGCTTGGCGCTGTCTGACAAAGCGCTCGACGGTAAGCACTTGTTTATCCAGCAGGCGCAACCGGGTTGCGGTGTGTGCCACAGCCTGGCCGATGCCAATGCCCGTGGCGTCGTAGGTCCCAACCTCAACCAGCTCAGCCCCAGTCTTGCGCAGGTGGAGAGCGCCGTTGCTCAAGGAGTTGGCGCCATGCCGGCATACGGCGCCCAATTGAGTCAAGGTGAGATAGAGGCGCTGGCCGCTTACGTTTTTGAAGCAACCCGATAAACCTGCTTTTCGCGCAGCACCCCATCGTGTAGAAAATCAGCAAAAAGTGACACGAGAGAGGCGGAACGCCTTTTTTGCGGTGCATCTCGTCGAAAAAAACGCGCTATTACTGGCCAAATCAGCATCTACCAGACAATCCCAAAACCATTTAGCACCTTCATGCCAATGTATTAGCAGATTTTTTACCAAAAAAGACCCAACCACCATTCGCACTCTGTTGTGCATGTAGCCTGTACTGTATAACTCACGCATACCAGCATCGATTAATGGATAGCCGGTTTGACCGGTTTGCCATGCAGACAAAGCCTCACCGCTTTTGGCTGCCCAGCCAAAACGATCAAATTTTGCCTGTAAGTTTGTATCTGGAAGCTGGGGAAAGTGATACAGCAAATAGTAGGAAAATTCACGCCATCCCAATTCACTTAGGAATACACTGATATTGTCCTCATCAGCGGCAATAGGGCCCTGCTCTTTAGCTCTGTGCCATGGGATATTGGGCGAGATAATCCCAAAATGTAGATAGGGAGATAGACGAGAAACATGGGCTTTACTTGGAAAATTTCTGCCCTCACGATAATCGCCGATGCCCTGATCTAGGAAGCTATCTAAAAGACTATTCGCGGTGTTCTCATCAATAGCCCAAATTTCTTTCATTTTACTATCCCAGTTTATTTTGGGCTGTAAATTTAAGTTATTAAATGTAAGTGAGCATTCGAAAGTGATAGAAAGCATTGCCTTGGCTTGCAAAAAAGCAAAAGTATCTCTTATCGGGGGAGAAACTGCAGAGATGCCAGGCACCTATGAAAAAGGTAAATTTGATATTGCTGGATTTGCAGTTGGTGCATTTGAAAGAGGTCATCATCTTCCAAGAAGCATAAACAAGGGCGATTTAATTCTTGGGTTACCCTCTAGTGGTATTCACTCAAATGGTTTTTCGCTTGTAAGAAAAATAGTTGAAATTTCGGGCCTAAATTTACAATCTCCATGTCCATTTTCTGAAAAGACTTTGGGAACCGAGCTCCTAACTCCAACAGAAATTTATGTAAAATCTTGCCTCGAAGCTGTTAAGACAGGTCATGTAGTTGCTCTGGCCCACATTACCGGCGGTGGTTTAATCGAAAACATAACAAGATCAATACCAAATAATTTATCTATAACTATAGATCTTTCAAAAATTAAACCAAAAAAAATATTTAAATGGTTAAAATCAAAAAATATAAGAGATAAAATAATTATTGCAGATAAAATTGTTGGTCGATCTAATATGAATTGGTTTAGAGATAAAAGTGAGCCTACAAGGCTCAATCCAAAACAAATAAAATTTGCTTTAGAAAGATCGCTGAAAAATTTAAACACAGACTACATAGATTTATATCAACTTCATTGGCCTGAGAGAAAAGTGCCTAGGTTTGGTGAACTTGATTATAAATATGATCCAAATGACAATACTTGGACTAGCATTGAAGAGGTTCTTTATAATTTAAATGAATTAGTGAAATCTGGCAAAATTCGATATGTTGGTCTTTCCAATGAAACTCCTTGGGGAATGATGAAGTTTTTAGAGGTTGCTAAAGAAAAAAATTTTCCTAGGATGATGTCTATTCAAAATGCTTATAGTTTAGTTAATAGAGTATACGACATAGGTCATTCTGAAGTCTCAATGGCAGAAAATTTAGGTTTGCTAGCATATTCACCACTCGCTGGGGGAAGGCTGAGTGGAAAATATATAGGGGGAATTAATCCAAAAAATGCAAGGTATACTCTTTGGCCAAGACGATTTTCAAGACATCATACTGAAAGAGGAGAAATAGCTATTGAAAAATATGTAGATATTGCAAATACATCCCAAAGAAGCGGAGAATTAAAATTAACCCAAAGAGATCCAAACTGGTTGGGAAGTGGAAATACCCAATAACCTAACCAAAGTCGTCCCATATGAATTAGTGGAAATAAACCTGCCATGAAAACAGCAAAAATAGTCATGGCCTCTGCAGCTCTATTTATAGCAAATCTCCACTTTTGTCTGAATAAAAGTAGTACTGCAGAGATTAAAGTTCCTGCATGACCAATCCCTACCCACCAAACGAAATTAGTAATATCCCATGCCCATCCAACAGTTTTATTCAAACCCCAAACCCCAACGCCTGTACCTAATAAATAAACAATGCATCCAATACCCCAAAGTGCTATTATTATGGAAATTGTAAACAATAAATACCATAATTTTGGAGCTTTTGCTTCAATTGGACGGATAATATCATCGGTAATATCTTTATAAGATTTATCTCCTAAAATAAGTGGTAATCGTATATCTGATTCTTTATGCATTTTAATATTCTATTTAATGAAATTCAGAATGAGATTCGTTATTATATGAATT
>ERZ802822.2279-NODE-2279-length-10802-cov-5.447552_pt1 | contig 10802 bp, 8 predicted proteins | sample MGYA00345649_ERZ802822 | MGnify/ENA primary metagenome ERZ802822 (study PRJEB30503, sample SAMEA104212359) | marine metagenome | biome: Westerlies Biome; feature: [SRF] surface water layer (ENVO:00010504) within the epipelagic zone...; material: water... | reverse complement strand
TTTCTGGTCACCCGCCTTCATGGTCGGCAAGCAGGTCACCGGCCAGCGGCTCGGCATTGTCGGCATGGGCCGGGTCGGTCAGGTGATGGCGCGCAACGCACGCGGGCTGAACATGGAAATCCATTATCACAACCAGCGACGCCTGCCCGCCGAAATTGAACAGGGCGCGATTTATCACAGCACGCTGGAGAGCCTGCTGCCGGTTGCTGATTTTCTGTCGCTGCATTGTCCGGCAACCGACAAGACCACCGGCATAATGAATGGGGAGCGTCTGGCGATGATGCCCGATGGCGCGGTGCTGATCAATTGCGCGCGTGGCACACTTGTCGATGAGGCAGCATTGTTGCAGGCGTTGAACAGCGGCAAGCTGGCAGCAGCCGGTCTTGATTGTTTTGTCGATGAGCCGGGCGGCAATCCGGCCTTCGCCGTGCATGAAAATATTTTCATGCTGCCGCATATCGGCAGCGCAACGCGCGCCACGCGTGATGCGATGGGATTTCGCGCATTGGATAATCTGGATGCGTTTTTTGCTGGCAAAACGCCCGGTGATTTGGTGAATTAGCCAGCGGTAAAATTGGCGTTCGGGGTGATTGGCGTTCGGGGTGATTGACGTTCGGGGTGGTTAACAGGTGAGGGCGTGGAGATGACACAGGATCATCAGGTTATAGATTTTTTGCAGACGCGCCGTTCCGTCACGGCGAAAACCATGGCGCCCGGCACGGTTGACCCGGCGCATCTAGATCATATTCTGACCGCCGGAATCAGGGTTCCCGACCATGGGGCGCTGAAACCATGGCGACTGGTGGTGATTGCCGGCGCGGCACGGCGCAGGCTGGATGAAACGGTGATCCTGCCCGAGTTTCAGACAGCAAACCCAGACGCAAAGCCGGAGGTTACGGCCATCGAACAGGGCCGCATGCAACGGGCAGATGTGGTGATCGCGGTGCTGTCATCGCCGGTCGAACACCCGTCAATCAATGAGTGGGAAATGCATCTGTCGGCAGGGGCAGTCTGTACAACGCTGCTCTATGCCGCGCAGTCATTCGGCTATGCCGCACAATGGCTGACTGAATGGTACGCCTATAACGAGCGGATGCTGGAGGCACTTGGCGGCACGCCCGGGCAAGACCGCATCGCGGGCTTTATCTATATCGGCGAGAAGATCAAGCCACCCATGGAACGCACGCGCCCCGACCCGAAAATGGTCATCTCCCGCCTCTAGGCAGACGGGTCCCTCCGGCCAATCAAATTGGAGACTCAATCCCGACAAATCCTGCTGGTTGGTCATGCTGGGGTGATCATGCTGGTTGGTTATGCTGGTTGGTCATGCTGGTTGGTCATGCTGGGCGGGACTTGATTTCCGGTGGATCAAAGGCGGTGATTGTCACAGCCGGACCGTCATACAGCTCTATTTCGGCAAGGCAGCTATGCGCCGCTGGCCCCTGCCCCAGCTTTGATGTGCCGATATCGGGCGAAAGCAGATTCGGATTGCCATGTTTGCACATGCTGTCACGCGCCGCCCGGTCAATTGGGTCATACCACGAACCGGTGCTGACAACCACCACGCCGGGCATCACATGGTCGGTGATCACGGCACCACACAGACAGGACCCACGGTCATTGAACACGCGCACGATGTCGCCATCCTTCAGCCCACGGGCCGCCGCATCCTCCGGGTTGATCTCAATCGGTTCATGCCCGTCAATCTTGATTGAGCGGCTATGGGCACCATTATCCATCTGCGAATGCAGCTTGGTGCGCGGCTGGTTGGACAGCATGTGGAGCGGATAGCGCTTTTCGGCGGCCCCCATCCATTCGATCGGCTCCATCCAGCTTGGATGGCCCGGGCAATCATCATAGCCAAAATCGGCAACAGTCTGGGAAAACAGCTCAATCCTGCCACTGGGTGTGGCAAGCGGCGCGCCCACCGGATCAGCAAAAAATTCCGACAGGAAAATCCGGTCATCATCCAGTGCCGGTGATTTATAGTGACCGGCTTGGCGGAACGCCTCATAATCCGGCATCTCGACATCAATTTCGGCAGCGGCCGCGCGTGACTGGTCCCAGATCCAGCGTTGCCATTCATCAGCGTTGCGGCCTTCTGTGAAGGCCTCCTCAACACCAAGACGCCGGGCAATGGCGGCAAAAATCTCGTAATCGTCACGCGCCTCACCGGCCGGTTCAACCGCCTTGTCCATCGAGATGACATAGGGATCGCGCGGCGTCATGCCGATATCGGTGCGCTCCAACGTTGTCGTGCAGGGCAGAACGATATCCGCATGGCGGGCGACCGCATTCCAACACCATTCATTGACGATCACCGTCGAGGGTTTCTGCCACGCCAAGCGCATGCGCGCCAGATCCTGATGATGGTGGAAGGGGTTGCCTCCGGCCCAATAGACAAGATCAATATCGGGATAGAGATATTGCTGCCCGTCATAATCAAAGGGCTGGCCCGGGCCAAGAAGCATATCGGAAACCCGTGCAACGGGGATGAAATCACTCACCGCATTTTGCCCCTGAGGCAGCGGTGCATAAGGCATTTTAAAGACATTATTGCCAAGATAATTGGTGATCGTATAGCCAAAACCAACGCCGCCACCCGGCTTGCCCATATCGCCAATCATCGCCGCCAACGCCACCACGGCCCAGAACGGCTGCTCGCCAAATTGCTGGCGCGTCAATGACCAGCTTACCGTCAGCATGGTGCGCTCAGCTGCCATCTGCCGGGTCAGGGTGAGAATGTCCTCCGCCGCCATGCCGCTAATGCTGGCGGCCCAGTGGGCGGTCTTTGGTGTGCCGTCACTCGCGCCGCGCAGATAGGCGGAAAATCTGTCAAAACCGGTGGTGTAGCGGTCAAGAAACGCCTGATCATGAAGCCCCTCGGCCAGCAATGTGTGACACATTGCAAGCATCACGGCGACATCGGTGTTTGGGCGCAGTTGAATCCAGTCCTCGTCAATGTCATGTTTCACATCAGAGCGGCGCGGCGACAGATTGACAAATCTTGTTCCTTTCGCCGCTGCCTCACGCACGCCTGTGCGCTGAATGTGTGCGCCGGTTCCGCCATTGCTGACCTGACTGTTAAACGCCGGAAGGCCACCAAAAGCTACCATGAGTTTGGTGTTGTTATAAATAGATTGCCAGCTTGTCTGGCGCGTGAGAATTTCCATCAAATTGCCACCAAGGACATGCGGAATGATTACTTCGGCGGCGGCATAGCTGTAGGTGTTTTTTGATTTGGTATAGCCGCCAAGACAGTTAAGGAAGCGGTGCACTTGGCTTTGGGCATGATGGAACCTACCGGCACTGGCCCAGCCGTAAGACCCAGCATAGATCGCTTGATTGCCATATGTTGTCCGAACTCGGTCAAGTTCTGCTGCAACCAGCTTTTCCGCCTCGTCCCAGCCAACCCGGACAAAGGGATCGCTGCCCCGCTTTTCAGGCGCACTGCCCGGGCCGTCATTCAACCAGCTTTCCCGCACGGCGGGCGCTGTGATGCGCATCGGATCATCGAGCAAATCGACAATTGACGGGCCGATCGGTGATGGATCAGGATCCTCGGAAAAGGGCTTCATTTCAGTGATCTTGCCGTTCTTCACGGCAAATTCATAAACGCCCCAATGTGCACTCGTCAGTCCCACAATAAGCCTCTCAAACTCTGCTCCACATCTGTTGGAACTCTGGGTCAGGTCGCGATATCTGTCCAGCAATCTTCATCTTCCTGTGCCCCGCATTCATAGTAGTCTCTCCATGAGATCAGGTGCAATGTCATGAGGGATCACCATCAAGCCGGGCCATGCGGACAAGCTGTTTATCCGGGTCATAGAAAGGCAGGGTGACAATCCGGCATTCATGCCGCGCCCCATCGCCAGATGTGATATGCAGGTCCCGGCCCTGCCACGCGCTGGTGTTGGCAAAGCGGACATAGCCGATACCGGCGTCAAATTCGGGTGAATGCGCACCCGTGGTGACGATGCCAACCTCTTCATCACCGGCACGCACTGGGCTGCCGCCAGCTGGCACATGCCCCGCGCATAGCAGGCCAAGAATTCGGTTTTCACAGTGCGTGGCGAGGACAGCCTCACGGCCGATAAAGCCGGTGTTCTCCCCATCCACAAAGCGTGACAATCCAGCCTCAGCCGGCATCATCGCGCTGTCGAAATCGCTGCCGCTATCCAGAATGCCGGCCTCAATCCGGCGGATGTTCAGTGACTGCATGCTGCCGAACATCAAACCGTGTGGGGCGCCGCATTGCATCAGCCATTCCCACAGGCGCGGACAATCAGTCGCCGCACCCCTTGTATATATCTCATAGCCAAGTTCGCCAGACCAGCCGGTCCGTGACACGAAAACACGCTGACCTCCCAGATTGTAAAACCCGGCATGGAAATACCCCATCGCCGCATCAATTGCGCCATCGGAGGCGGCGTTGATGATGGCCAGCGATTTTGGCCCCTGTAATTGCAATACGCGGGAGTGAGGGTCGCTGATCGTTACGTCATAGCCATACCGATGAGCCAAGAGCCAACTGTCGAGTTCACCGTCCGGTTGGACAAACCAAAACCGGTCATCGGCAAGCCGGAACAGGATGCCATCCATGAACAACCCGCCCTCATGGTTGCAGGCCAGAACATACCGGCCACGGCCAATCTTGATGGCACCAGAGCGCCGCGTGAAAATCCGGTCAAGAAAGGGCACGGCATCGGGGCCGGATATCTCGACCGGCCGCTCCGGCACATCATACAGAACTGCCGCCCGGCGAAGCGCCCAATAAGTCGCTGTGATATCCTCGCCATTATAATGGGCAAAGAATCTGCCCGCCGCCAACCGCAGAACAGTGTTCGGGTTGGCGTAGCAGGCGTGAAACGGTGACAGGGCGTTGGCACCGGCATAGACCGGATGAATTCTGGCGGGGTCGAGAGCCGGCAGGTGGGTCATGGTAAGGCGCGCCTAAGCATTGGTGCCAGCATGGAAAACGCATATCTTGTTGCCGTCAAGATCCCGCACATAGGCATAATAGACTTGTTCATAATCAACGGGTTCATCTCGTGGTGCATCTAGTGGCCGTGGCCCGGGCGCACCCTCATCCCTGCCACCATTTTGCAGGCCAATTTCATGAAACCGGTCAACGATGGCGCGGCTTTTGGCCGAAAAGGCAATCAATGACCCATTGCCATGATGCGCCGGGTGCCGGTCAAAGGACCGGGTGAAATAAAATTCAATCGCGTCAGGCGCTGCCTGTAGGGCGTAGCTCACGTAATCTGGATCACTGTCAACACGGACCAGTGCCAGAGGGGCGAGAAGTGCGTCATCGAAACGGCTTGCCTGCTCAAGATCATTGGTTCCCACCATCACATAGCCGATCATTTAACGCCCCCCCTTATGTTTGGTCCCAACGTCTGGTCCCGCGATTTACCGCTGGCTGGTCTCATAGTTTGGATTCTGCCATACAGCGACATCAAGCGGCGGAAGCGGCGGGGCGCCAAGAATGGCGTCGCTGAGCTTTTCAGCGATCATGATCGTCGGGCTGTTGGTGTTGCCATTGGTTGCGGCTGGCATGATAGAGGCATCAACAACACGCAGCGCGGCAATGCCATGCACCCTGCCCTCGGCGTCGACAACGGCGCCCCTGTCGGTTTTGGCACCCATCCGGGCGGTGCCTGACAAATGCCACTGCGAGGCCAGATGGCTGTCGAAACAGGTGTCAAGATCGGCATCGGCCTGCACCGCAGCGCCAGGGAAAATCTCCGCTCCGCAGAGGCCGGCAAAGGCGGGCTGGTCAACGAGTTCGCGAACAATGCCAACACCCGCCCGCAGCAAATCTCGGTCACGCGGGTCTTTCAGGTAATTTGCCAGAATGCGCGGCGGTGATTTCGGGTCGGCATCGCGCAGGGTGATCTCACCACGACTGTGGGCGCGCATCAGGCCGACATGAATCTGAAAGGCGTGTTCAGGCAAGGGCGACCAGCTTTCATCATCGACAGCAACCGGCGAGATTGTCAGTTGGATATCGGGATATTCCACACCGGCGGAGGAGCGCAGACATGCCACCATGTCAAACTGGTTTGAGGCGCAGACGCCGGTTCTGTTGATCAGCCATTGGATGCCGGCAAACGCCCTGCCAAGCAGTTTCGTTTGTGGCCAGATGGAGACCGGCTGCAGACATTTGTATTTCAGGACAAAATCGGGATGGTCATTGAGATTTTGGCCAACGCCGGGCAGATCAGCCTTGACCTCGACGCCGTTCGCGCTGAGATGCGCCGCCGGTCCCACACCGGAGAGCATCAATAGATGCGGGCTGCCAACCGCGCCCGCGCTCAACACCACCTCGCGCCGGGCCGTGGCGGTGACCAGGGTGCCGCCCGCATCGACAAATGTGACGCCGGTTGCGACCCCGTCCTCAATCTCGATTTTGGTGACAAGCGCCTTGGTGATCACGGTTAGATTGCGGCGGCCCCGAATCGGGGCCAAAAAGGCGGTTGCGGTGCTGCTGCGCTCGCCATTGTGGGTGCTTCTGTCAAGCGTGGCGAAGCCTTCCTGACGATAACCGCAGATATCCTTGCTCTCGGGATAGCCAGCCTGTTTGCCAGCCTGCTGGAAGGCGTGATAGATCGGATTGTCCGGTTCTGGGCGGTGAACCTTCATAGGTCCATCACCGCCGCGATAATCGCAACTGCCACCATCATAGCATTCCATCCGCTTGAAATAGGGAAGCACATCGGCATAGCCCCAGCCCTCACACCCGGCCTGACGCCAGCCCTCAAAATCCATTGCATGCCCCCGAATGAACACCATTCCATTGATCGATGATGACCCGCCAAGGGTTTTGCCGCGATCATGCTGCAGTGAGCGCCCCCCCAATTCAGGCTCTGGCTCGCCGCGAAATGCCCAATTGTGACGTGTGCTTTTCAGATTTGACAGAACCGCCGCCGGAATTTTCAGCGTCCATGCGCCATCCTTCCGGCCAGCCTCAATCAGCAGAACAGAATGACTGCCATCTGCGCTCAGCCGGTTGGCAAGCACACAGCCAGCCGACCCCGCGCCAACGATTATGAAGTCATATTCCATGCTGGTCTTATCCCAAAACTTGTGTGCACACTCTTCCCCTACCGGTTTTACTGATTTACTGACCAATTGACAAGAAACTTACCAGTAGTTAGGAAATCTGATCGCCGGGCCGTGTGATGCGGCGTGTAATGATGTGGGAGCAACGTGATAAACCTGTCTAAAAACACGGATTTACTCGCCCGGCTCGCCTGTCTTTTTGCTGGGGCGATCTGGGGGCTTTTCTGGATACCGCTGCGTGCCATCGCTGATACCGGGATCCATGGGCTGTGGGCACCGCTTGTCTGGTTTGGCGTTCCGACCTGCTGTCTCATTCCGGTGATTATCTGGCGGTGGCGGCATCTGGCGGCTGGCGGTTGGAGCTTGCAGCTCACCGCGATGACGGCGGGGCTGGCGCTGACCCTATACACATTCTCATTCATCTATACCGAAGTCGTGCGGGCCATGCTGCTGTTCTATCTGACGCCGGTATGGAGCACGATATTGGCGCGCCTGATCCTCGGTGACGCAATCACCGGCCTGCGCATTCTGGCAATGACGCTGGCGATAACGGGGATGCTGATCATTTTCGGTCTCGGGATGAATTTCCCAATACCAAGAAACATCGGAGACTGGCTGGGATTGGCATCCGGCATGGTCTGGGCCCTGGCCGCCGTCAAATTGCGGCAATCGGATAAATTTGCGGCGATTGACCTGACCTGCGGGTTTTTTGGCTGGAGCATGCTTGTCGCGCTCGCGGCCTGTCTCGTTCTGGCACCGCATGCCGTGCCAAGCGCGGCCGAGATCATCCCGCTGCTTTATTGGATGGTGCCGATCATCGTGTTGCTGGTGCTGCCGGGCGCCTTTGCCTCGCTGTGGGGGCCAAAATTCCTCAATCCCGGACTTGTCGGCCTGCTGTTCATGACGGAAATCATTTTCGGCTCGATCTCGGCCGCACTGTTTGCGGGCGAGCCCTTTGGCAGCCGCGAAGTGTCCGGCATTCTGCTGATTGCCTCGGCCAGTCTGCTGGAACCGGTGTCGGACCTCCTGCGGGCGCGCCGCGCGGCCAGAAATTTCAGCTAGGCCAGTTTTGCCAGAGCTAGTTCAGCTAGAGCCGGTTCAGTTAGAGCACATTCTGTCGGAACGCCCGTGAATTGAGCACCATGCTGGCGATCGTCTTGACCTTGGCGCGCGCCTGACGATGGAGATCCTGTTCGGGCGCGGAGCAGCCGAGCAACCTGATCATTGCAAATTCGAACTCATCAATCGCGGCGTCACTGTCGGGCGTTGCCCCAAAGAGACCGGCACGCACCCAGATCCCATCAATCAGGACACCCAGAATATGGGCGATCCTGCCAGCATCCTCAGCGTCACTGAAATTCCTGAGCTCATGGCGCAGATTGCTGGTGATTCTGGCGTTGCATACGGTCTGCACACGCTGACACATCTCATTGTGCGGCACCTCGGCAGATAGGGAGACCCACGCCTGACAGACCTGTTTGTTAAAAATGGTCTCGACAAAATTCGCGTAAACGATCGCCCACAACCGCTCATAGGGGGATTGCGTATGCCGGTTCAATTCGACAAGCGAATCGCTCAACATCGAGTTGGACCGGCGGAACACCGCCTCAAGAAGCGAGCTTTTATCCTTGAAGTGATGCAGGACAACGCCCTTTGACACGCCGGCAATCTCGCCGACACGCTCAAGGGTGGTGCCACGCAAGCCATAACGGACAACCGCGTCAAAGGCGGCGCGCGACAATTCGGACCGCCTGATCGTGCGAATTGATTTTGACTGTCTCTGCATCATGCGGTCGCGCCCCCTTTCACTGCCCATCGTGCGAGATTGGTGATACCCTGTTGTTAGCCTGCCATCAACAACACACTCTTGACTAGCAAAACTATCTAACAGTAGTTTTAACTTACCAAAGGAAAGTCTACAACACTGCGGAGCGTGCCAGACGGCACGGCAGACAGTATAGAGGGGAAAACATGTTACAGACGTTCAAAATGACGGCGCTTGCCGCGACTATGGTATTTTCCACCGGGGTATTTTCCACCGGGCAAATGGCCATGGCTGGAAATATTCCAGAATCGACTGATCCGATCAAAGTGATCAATAATGACTGGACGGGCCAGCTGTTCTCGACAGCCATCGCTGGTACTCTGCTTCAGGAAATGGGGTACAACATTGAGTATGTGAGTGCTGGCGCTCTGCCACAGCACCCCGGAATCGCGCAGGGCAATCTGCATCTGCAGACCGAGGTATGGACCAACAATGTTGGTGATCTGTACCCGGGTCTGGTCGATAAGGGCGATATCGTCGTTGTTGGCAACCTTGGCCTTGAGCCCAAGGAAGGGTGGATTTACCCACCTTACATGGAAGAAAAATGCCCTGGCCTGCCAAGCTACAAGGCTTTGTTTGAGTGCCAGCAGGCATTTGCCAACGCCTCGACCTTTCCAAAGGGCCGGCTGATTACCTACCCAGCTGACTGGGGAACACGCTCACGGGATCTGGTTGCCAGTGTCAACATGCCCTTCGAGGCCATTCCAGGCGGCAGTGAAGGCGCGATGATGGCCGAGCTTAAATCTGCCTATGCAGCCGAAGAGCCAATCCTGATGATGATCTGGCAGCCACATTGGATTTTTGCCGATCTCGACCTGAACTGGGTTGAGTGGAACAAGATCGAGGGCGAGTGCGTCGAAGAGTCACAGAACAAGGATACTGCCTGTGGCTTCCAGCAAGCCGAGGTCCATAAGGTCGTCTGGGGCGGTTTTGAGGAAAAATGGCCCGCAGCCTATAAGATGGTTTCAAACCTCACCCTGACGAATGAAGACGAGAACTGGGCGATTTTCGAGGTCGATAACAATGGCCGCGACGTCGAGGATGTTGCCAAGGAATGGCTGGCGAAGAATGAAGCGACATGGAAAGGCTGGATCAAAGCTGCAATGTAGCGGCTGATCGGGCTGAAGCCTGAGCTTTGCTAAAAGCTGAACGCCGGGCGGTTTGCATCAGTTGCGCCGCCCGGAACAGATTTATGACCCGGAACAGATTTATGACCCGGAACAAATTTATGAAATGACTCGCCCACCCGCCAGTCTGCGTGTGAGGATTAGCGCGGTCCCGGTTCTGATCCCGGTTCTGATCCTGGCGATCTTGATCGTGGGTGCAAATCGGGGTGCAAATCGGGGTGACACACGAGTTTGAGCAATTCCGACTTTCTGGAGAGAGACGATGACATCAAAAGCAACAGCCAGCACAGACGTCAAGCTCTCCTGCCGGAATGTCTGGAAAATCTATGGCGATGCACCCGCGCAGTTTTTTGACGCTGGCAATGGCGTTGTTGATGCACCGCAGACACTTGCTGAGACCATCAGCAGCAGCGATCATATTGTCGCCAATGCCGATGTAAGCTTTGATGTGCATGTGGGCGAAATCTTTGTGATCATGGGGCTGTCCGGCTCCGGCAAATCGACAATCGTCCGCTGCATTTCCCGCCTTGTCGAACCCACGGCAGGGGAGATTCTTCTTGATGGCGAGGATGTGCTGAAAAAATCGGATGCCGAGTTGATTGATATCCGCCGGCATAAAATGGGAATGGTTTTTCAGAGCTTTGGCCTGATGCCACATCTCAATGTCATTGAAAATATTGCGTTTCCGCTGAAGTTACAGGGCATCGGCGAGCGGGAGCGCTATGCTCAGGCAGAGCGGGTGATTGAGCTTGTCGGGTTGCAGGGGCGCGAATCCAATTTTC
>ERZ802822.2278-NODE-2278-length-10802-cov-7.788718_pt1 | contig 10802 bp, 8 predicted proteins | sample MGYA00345649_ERZ802822 | MGnify/ENA primary metagenome ERZ802822 (study PRJEB30503, sample SAMEA104212359) | marine metagenome | biome: Westerlies Biome; feature: [SRF] surface water layer (ENVO:00010504) within the epipelagic zone...; material: water... | reverse complement strand
GGATGTGGCTCATCTTCCGTTCCCCCAGGGGACCCATGCGCCAGTGTGTGTGGTTGGGTGCTTGCCAGGGCGGCTCGCTGTCGAGGCAAATGTGGTGGGAAGCCCAACGCTGATGCTCAGCTGCGCGGCAATCAAGCCGCTGATTCCTCCCCCGCCAAGGAAGGCGATCTGACTGAGACCGGCCATCCGGCCCCGCAAAATCTGACTGGATCCCACCTGGGTGATGAGGTTGCTGCTACTCAAAAGGCCTGCTGTTCCAGCGCCGATTAAAAAAGTCATCAGCAGGATGAACGAGATACTTCCTCCTCGCGCCATACCAAGCTGAGCCACAGCTGTGACCAGGCCAAACCCGGCGAGCGTTAGAGATGGACGCCTGCAGAAACTGTGACTATTGCGTTGAAGAACGATTCCTCCAGCAATGCTTCCTAAGGCCAGAACACTGGTGAAAAGGCCCAGATCCATTGGGTCTGTTCCCAACTCCTGAGCGGCAATCAATGGGGCCAGCCCAGGGTGGAAAAAGCCAACGATGCACATCATTCCTGTGAACAGAACCACACGACGCAGGGTGGAGCCGCAGTCTCTCCAAGCCACTGCAAGCGACGATTCCTCGGTTGATGTACTGCGCTGCTCTCGCTCGAGCCGGGGATGAAGTAGCCAGATGACGCTGGCGATCGGCAGGAGGTAAGTGGCTGCATCGAGGGTCAGCGCTGTAGCGGGACCCGTGAGTGTGACAAGCCAGCCACCAATGGGCGGCCCCACTAATTTGCCAACGTTGAAGACCACGGAGAAACTCGTCAGATAAGGAGCGAGCTGGGCGTTGTCGTCAACCAGAAGAGCGCAGTACTTGTTGCGAGCTGTGAGTTCATAGGCCCCAGCGATCCCCACCAGAAGGGTGCTGGCCAGCAACATCAACACCTGAGGCAACCCATCTAGCCAAGGAATGGCGACAGCTCCCACGAGGCCTGATCCCAGCAGGGCCCATTGCGCCTGGATCAAAACCTTTTCACAGCCGATGCGATCGGTGCGGACCCCTGCCGGTCCGCTTACCAGCAGGGTTGGCAGCGACAGCGCTGCAAAATGAAGCGCCAGCACCATCGGGGCGGCGGTTTCATCCATGAGAATCCATCCCTTCGCTGTCAATCCGGCGAAGGATCCGGCGGTACTGACGCCAGAGGCGATCAGGAAAATGATGCGTTGGCGTTCATGCAGACCACTCCAGCTCACAGGTCGGCCCGTGCCGAGGCCACCATCGATGCCGCACCCACGATCTCTGCGCGGAGGTCGTAGATATCCGATCCTGTGATCTGGACAGGGATCATGGTCCCTGGTGCAGCCTGTAATCCGTCGGCCCTGGGCTCGATGTGAACCTCCCCATCCACCTCTGGTGCGAATCGGCCACAGCGACCGATCATCGCGCCGTTCGCAGGGTTGTGCTGTTCGATCAGGGCATCCACCGTGCGGCCGACCCAGCGCGCGTTGGCCGCTGCAGAGATGGGTTGCTGAAGCGTCATCAGACGATCTTTCCTAGCCATGGCGATGTCGGCATCGACGGGGTCGGGTAATTCGGCCGCGGCCGTTCCCTGTTCCGGCGAAAAGGTGAACACCCCGACGTGATCGAACCGTTGCCGCTCCAGAAAACTCGCCAAATGCTCGAACTGCTGCTGAGTTTCTCCTGGAAAGCCGACGATCAAGGTGGTGCGCAGCACCGCGTCGGGTAATTGGCTTCTGATCTGATCGAGCAGCCGCTCATTCACATCGGCTTGCCAGGGGCGATTCATGGCGCGCAGCACCTCTGGATGGCTGTGTTGCAGTGGCAAGTCGAGATAGGGCAGCACATTGGGCACATCCCTGTACGCACTGATGACCTCGTTGGTTAGGCCTGTGGGGTAGGCGTAGTGAACACGGATCCAGGGAATCTCCACCTCCCCGAGGGCCTGAAGCAGATCTGCCAAGCGTGGGCGCCCATACAGGTCTAGGCCGTAATTGGTTGTGATCTGGCTGATCAGGATCAGTTCTTTCACGCCTTCCGCGGCCAGCTGATGCGCTTCTGCCACGATTGATTCAATTGGTCTCGAGCGCTGATTGCCTCGGAGGTGGGGAATGATGCAGAAGGCGCAGCGGTAGTCACAGCCTTCGGCAACTTTCAGGTAGGCCACGGCCTCTCCGGTGGTGCGATGGCGCGGAAGTCGCTCGTCGGCCACGAAAGTGGGCGTTTTGCTGACCCGGTTCACCCGTTCTCCGGCCTCCACCCTCTCCAGCACTTCCACGATGTGCTGGTAGTCGCCAGTTCCCACAATCGCCTTCGCTTCGGGGAGGGATTCCAGAAGCTCTTCCTGGAAGTGCTGGGCCAGGCATCCGGCGATGATCAGCTCCTTTCCCTGCTCAGCCAACCCGACCAGCGTCCGCACGGATTCTTCCCTTGCGTCCTGAATGAAGCTGCAGGTGTTCACAACCACCACGCTCGCGTCGGATTCATCGCTGCTCACCCCATAGCCCGCTTCACTCAGAAGACCGAGCATGTGTTCGGTATCGACTCGGTTCTTCTCGCAGCCCAGATGGGCAAACGCCACCATTGGCTTGGTGCTGGCCCCGTCTCGGCCAGGACGTCGGTCCGGGGACATGGGCATGGCGAATCAATCAGTCACCATAAATCCCGTTCCCACTCCTGCCAGAATTCACCCATTCTCTGCAGTTCGCATGGCCGCCAGCAGACTGACCAGCCGCCGTCGCCAAGACCAGGGCTCCAAATGGGTGCGGATCGCCATGGCCGTGCTGGCCACCGTGGGCGTGATCGACACCGGTTCGATCACTCTTAAGCGTTGGGGTCTGCTGGGGAATCTCAACTGCCCGATGTCCGCGGACGGTTGCGACAAAGTCCTCAACAGTCCTTGGGGAACGCTCTTTCAGGGAGACGGTTTCAGCGTCCCGCTCTCGTTTGTGGGGTTTCTGGCCTACTTGGCTGTGTTGATCATGGCCCTGGTCCCTCTCTTGCCAGGACTGTCTGAAAATCGCGGCGATCTGGCACGGCGCACTTGGTGGGGACTATTCGCTGTATCCCTCGGAATGGCGGTCTTCAGTCTTGTGCTGGTAGGCCTGATGGTGTTCAAGATCCAGGCGTTCTGTTTCTTCTGCGCTCTGTCCGCCACCCTGGCCATTCTTCTGTTGGTTCTCGCTGTGGCTGGCGGGGGCTGGGACGACCCGTCCAAGCTGTTCTTCCGTGGCTTCCTCCTGGCGCTTGCCGTGTTGCTGGGAAGTTTGATTTGGGCCTCCGTTCTCGATCCGGAGCGTCCGGATGTCGCAGTCACGGGCCCTGGAGCGCCTCCTTTGGTGACGACTGAAAGCACACCGGCCAAGGTGGCTCTGGCGGAACATCTCACGGCCAATGGTGCCGTGATGTACAGCGCCTACTGGTGCCCCCACTGCCACGATCAGAAACAGGCGTTCGGCAAGGAAGCAGCGAAAAAACTCACGGTGATTGAGTGCGCTGCGGATGGCCAGAACAGCCAGCGTTCTCTGTGTGAGAGCAAGAAAATCGAGGGTTTCCCCACCTGGGAAATCAACGGAAAACTGGATTCAGGCGTCAAGCCCTTGGATGTGCTGGCGCGTCTTTCCGGTTTCAAGGGGGGGAGTGATTTTTAAAGGGTGATGTGGCCTGGTTCCTTCAATCGATGACCGGTCGGGTGTGGATGGTCTTGCCTTTGACCTGGCGGCTGTGGCATCGCCACTGCGGAGGTGGTGTCGGGGCATCACCGCGGAAGTGGCCTCCCCTGCTTTCGGTGCGAAACAGGCAAGCCTCCAGCAGCAGTCGGCTTGCCTGCTGGCGGTGATGAAGGTCCAGGAGAAGATTGATGTTGCTGCGACAGCTCTCTTCCAGCAGGAAGCATCGATCTTTGTCCTGACGACGCATCGCCTCAAGAAGAGGGCTGGATTGCAGCGCCGCGTTGGCCTTGAGAAGCTCCCGCAAGGTCTGTCGCATCCCGATTACATGTCGATCGACTCCAGCTACATCCCAGCAAGCTGATCGGAGCGAGTTAATCGATCGGCTCAGGGATTCAGCAGCAGGCCCTGGCCATGGCATTGGGATCTCCATCCCGAAAGGCTCCAGACCTTTGCTTGAAATTGTTGGTGCGCTGCTGTCATTAAGGGTGATGTCCCTGAGCCTCCCAGCGAATACAAGGCATTCCATCAATGAGTTGCTGGCCAACCTGTTGGCACCATGCACCCCTGTGCTGGCAACCTCCCCAACGGCAAAAAGGCCGGGAATCGTTGTGGCCGCTTGCAGATCCGTGGCGACCCCTCCCATCCAGTAATGCGCGGCTGGTGCCACTGGGATCGGATTCTGCAAAGGGTCGAGTCCGTATTCCCGGCAGCGCTCGAGAATCGTCGGAAAACGCCGTTTGGCCTTGTCTGCTGGAATTGGTGAGAGATCCAGCCCAAGACTGCTTAATCCTTGGTCGCGCATGCATCGCAGCAGCGCTCGGCTCACCTGATCGCGTGGAGCAAGATCGCGCTGGGGAAGCGCTTCCACAGGACTGCGCCCGAAGGGATCCACCAAGACTGCGCCTTCGCCACGGACGGCTTCGGAGATCAGAAAACAGGGCGCATCATCGCGTTTCAACGCCGTGGGATGGAACTGAACAAATTCGAGATCGTCGACTGCCGCACCGGCTTGCCATGAGAGAACAACGCCTTCACCACAGGCTTGGGGTGGATTCGTGGTGTTGGTGTAGAGATGGCCTCCGCCTCCTGTCGCCAGGACAACCGCTCGGGCTGCAACCCAATGCAGCCAAGGGCCATCAAGAACCTGAACCCCGCAGCAGCGTTGATCTTCAACCCAGAGTTGGGTGACCCGGACGCCGCGTCGATGGACCAAGCCTGGTCTGGCCTCGACGCGCTCTCGTAGGACATCCACCAAAGCCCTTCCGGTGCGGTCCTGCACGTGCAGGACCCGATGCTGGCTGTGGGCTGCTTCCAGTGTGGTCGCCAGAGACCCATCGGGATTGCGGTCAAACGCCATGCCGAGGGAGAGCAACCGGTCAACGCAGCGGGGTGCCTGGTCCACGAGGAGTCGAACGGCATGGCCATCGCAGAGTCCTGCACCTGCCTTCAGGGTGTCTTCCCCATGGCAGAAGGCGGAGTCATCAGGACCGGTGACGGAGGCGATTCCCCCCTGCGCCCAGCGACTTGAAGATCGTCGACCGGCATTCCGGTTGAGAAGGAGAACGTTCAGCTCAGCAGGGAGCTCCAGGCAGGTCATCAGGCCAGCTGCGCCTGCTCCAACAACCACGACATCCCAGGGGCCGTTGTGGATCGGATCCTGGGGTGTTAGACGCGCTTTGCTCATCGGAGCTTGTCGTAAACCACCGCTCGACCCGGCGGTTTAACCATGACGCATTCTCAGCGGTACTGCCCGTCGTTAATCCTGTCGAAGCCCTCGTTGAGCGCAATCGACGGTGCTGTCACAGTGAAATTGTCGCGGTACTTCTCGAAGAGTTCCTTCTGGCGGTCGGTGAGATCAAGAGACAACACGTCATCCACACTGTCGTAAGGACCGCCCAGCACGATTTTTCCGGCCAGGGTTGGGTACATCCCAGGAAATTGCTGGAAGCGCCGGACGGATGAATTGTTCAGATCAACCTTGTCGCCGCGCTCGGCAATCTTGTCGTCAGCCACATTGCGGATGTCAGCGGCCTGGACGCTGGAGGGCATGCTCAGGCTCATCAGCAAGCCAGCCATGACGACGAGACCTGTCAGCCAGGACAGCAGACGCTTCATGAAATTCTCCGTCTGAGAATCGGAAAGGGATGATGCCGGCAGAACCGACCAGCAAACCTTACAAGTGCTCTTCCCAGGCACCGGCATAAAACCACAGGGTTTTTGCAGTTCGTTTCAGATGAGACCGCTCAGGCCTGGTGCCAGCAAGGAAATCCCAAAGAAAACTCCATCAATGACCAAAGTGGTGAACAACACTGATGTTGCAACTGCCCATGCCGAAGAGTGGTCTCCAATCCGATCAACTCTGGAACGGCATTCGGACACCAACTTCGTGATCAATGCCGCTGCAAGAATCACGACCAGGAGAGACTTTGGTGTTAAGACCTGAGAGGCTGCGCTGCGAAGCAGTGCTGGTGCCTGGTCGGCTGTGGCCGTGACCACCTCTGGCCACAGACTCATCACCCCGGAGATGGCCATCGAGAGATCGGTGAAGGCGGTTCCGATCAGGGACGCCATATAAAACGCGCAGGCGCAGCGCCACCGAGTGTTCAGTCCTCCCACAGCGAGAGGCAGGGCGAATGCCTCAACCGGTAAATGCAGGACAGGGTGAGCAGGCAACCACCCCCAAAACAAACTTCCTGCCATCCAGCTGCCACTGAATCCCAAAAGGAGGGCTCCAAGATCGCGCTGTCGGTTGTGATCAGCCTTGAGGTTGATCAGGATTCCCGCCACGGCAAGGACAATCCCGAACAAACAAGAGCTGAACGGTTGGTGACGGACCCATGGTGCCTGCACAAACACAGGCATCACCACGAGAACAGAGGCCCAAAAGGGAAGCGATGTCAGAACGACTGAGGCAGGAAGCCTCTGCGTGCCCAGTGCCGGATTTTGCATCAGCCCACTGGACAAGGCCGCACCTCCAAACCGTCAAGAAAGAATCGAAACCTTAGAAGATTTGAACGTGGCTGCGGGCTGAGTGCTCAATGTTGAGCAGCACTGGCGTCCTTGGCCTGATGGACATAGCGTCCGACCACCCAACCATTGGAATCTGCGGTGTCGGAGCCCGGTCTTCTTGAAGCCATTTGGAGAGATTTCGTTCTCGGCGTTGTGCAGGGGCTTACTGAGTTTTTGCCCATCAGCAGCACAGCTCATCTCAAGATCGTGCCGGTGCTTGCCGGATGGGGTGATCCAGGAGTCTCTGTAACCGCTGTGATTCAACTGGGCAGCATCGTGGCGGTGATCGCTTACTTCAGAGCGGATCTGGCCGGTGTTTTGAGAGGGATGAGTGGTGCTCTGCTCAGGGGGCAGTGGCGGGAGCCGGAGGCACGGCTGGGAATCGCCATGGCGATTGGAACCATTCCGATTCTCTTCGCTGGGCTTGCGATCAAACTTTATTGGCCCGGTTATGAAACCTCGCCACTGCGCAGCGTGCCTGCAATTGCTGGTGTGTCCATCCTGATGGCTCTGCTTCTTGCTTTGGCAGAACGTTTGGGACCGCGCTCCAAGCAGCTCGATCAGGTGCAGGGACGGGATGGACTCGTTGTGGGCTTGGCTCAGGTCCTGGCACTGATTCCCGGTGTTTCCCGTTCCGGTAGCACCCTCACGGCTTCGCTGTTTGACAGTTGGAAACGGCCCGATGCAGCTCGGTTTTCTTTTCTGCTGGGCATTCCTGCCATCTCGATTGCTGGACTGGTCGAACTTAAAGATGCTTTCAGTGAACCCAGTGCTGGTGGGGTACTGCCCCTGATGGTGGGCATCATTTCTGCCGCGGTGGTGTCCTGGCTAGCGATTGACTGGTTACTCAAATTCCTGCAGCGACACAGCACCTGGGTGTTTGTGATCTACCGGCTGCTGTTCGGAGTTCTGCTACTGGTCTGGTGGGCCGGTCCTGGCTCAAACTGAAATCAGTCGAATCCATTCCGTGTGGAATGAACCCTCCGCAGGTGTTGCTGTTGCCGCTCTTGATCCGTCGAGCGTTGGACGTCAGCCCCAGCCCGCGATCGTTGCATCGGTGGAGCCTGGCTCGATCGGTGAAGATCTCGGCTTCGAACCCGGCGATCAGTTGCTGAGCATCAATGGTGTTCGACCGCGTGACCTCATTGATTACCGCTATCTGACCGTTGAGGAAGATCTCATCCTCGAGGTACGAGACAGCGAGGGGGAGCTCCATCGTGTGGAACTCGAAAAGGATGCGGATGATGGTCTCGGGCTTGCTTTTACAGAGGCGCTATTCGATGGCTTACGCCAATGCACCAATCGCTGCCCGTTCTGTTTCATCGATCAGCAGCCGCCAGGACATCGCGACAGCCTCTATCTGAAAGACGATGACTACAGGCTCAGTTTTCTTTATGGCTCTTACTTAACGCTGACCAATCTCGGTGAGGGCGACTGGAACCGGATTCAAGAGCAACGCCTCACCCCCCTCTTTGTGTCGGTGCATGCCACAGACCCAGGCCTCCGTTCTCGGTTGCTTGACAACCCACGGGCGGGTGATCTGCTCCATCAGCTCCAGTGGTTCGCGCAGCGCGGATTGCAGATTCATGCACAGGTTGTGGTCTGCCCGGGGATCAACGACGGCGATGCTCTGATGCAGACACTCACTGACCTTGTGCGGTTTGGTGCTGGTGAATGGCCGGCTGTTTTATCAGTCGCAGTGGTTCCTGTTGGGTTGACGCGATTCAGGCCTGCGCAGGATGGACTTCGCGCTGTCACCCCGTCGGACGCTCTCAGGGTGATTCAGGCTGTGGAGCCGCTTCAGGACAAATTTCAGAGACAAATCGGCAGTCGGTTCGCCTGGCTGTCTGATGAGTGGTATTTGATGGCTGGTCAGCCTCTGCCGCCTAGAAGCAACTACGAAGATCTCCCCCAAGAGGAAAACGGTGTTGGCACCATCCGAGCGTTTCTTGAATCACTAGATCAGGCAACTCAGACGCTCCCTGAAAGGATCGATTCTCCGCTTCGCAGCAGTTGGGTGGTGGGCCGTTTGGTGGATCAGGCTCTGGTGCCAGTGCAAGCACGCCTCAATCAGGTTGATGGGGTGACGTTGTCGCTCCATGGGCTGCCGAGTCCCTACTGGGGCCAGGATCAGGTGGTGACCGGCTTGCTCACAGGCGAAGACCTTCTGCATGGACTCAGGGATCAAGTTTTGGGGGATCAGCTGCTCCTGCCTTCGGTGATGCTTCGCCAAGGAGAGCCTGTGTTTCTTGACGATATGACGCTTGATCAGCTGCAGCAGCAACTGCCAGTGCCGATCCGGATTGTGCATGGAGCAGCTGACATCGTGTCTGCTGTCCTGGGACAGCAAGTCAAAACCTCCTAAACTCCGCCCAGCCCCGGAATCATTGTGCCTCGGACTGCTGCACGTCTCTTACTCATTGCGGGAGTTTTGCCCTTTGTCATTGGGGTTTCATCGAGGGCTCAGGAAGCATTGTCTGCTGGTTCTGCATCAACTGCAGATGGTTCGGAGCTCATTGACCAGTCGACCCTTCCCACTGCGACAGAAATCAAAGGCACAAGGCCGAAATCGGATCCTTCAGTCCTTCCTCCAGCCGCAACGACGCTTCCTGAGGGGCAACAAACTCTCCAGGCGCCACCGCCACTCGCACTGCCTGATAAGCCTGCTCAGGTCAGGATTCGTGAGCTTCGCCCTCTCACGCTCGCCGAAGTTGAGCGTTTAGTTGAAGTCAACAATCCCAGCCTGAAAGCAGTCGCTAGTCAGGTACAACAGGCTAAATCATCTCTTCGAGCAGCACTGTCGTCCTGGTATCCCACTCTCAATCTCAACGCTAACGGATTGCCTCAATATCTTTCAGGAGAGCGGCAATCATTTAATACCGATTCCAACTTCAATCCTAATCAAAGTTCTGACTTCGATAATCCAAATAATCTCGATTCTTTGTCTGATCGGTCCTCGGGGGGGTCAAGACGCACTGTTTCATCGCGTTGGTCTGCGAATTTTGCCGCACAGTTGAATTGGAACCTTATCGACCCTGCAAGGGTTCCGCAGATTTCAGCAGCGCGAGATAATTATGAGCGTACTCAAGACACGTATTTGATTGCACTGCGTGATCTTCGTCTTGAGGCAGCTAACGCTTTCTTCCAACTTCAGCGTCAAGACGAACAAGTACGAATTGGACAGCAGTCGGTAAGGGCTTCGCTGGTTAGTCTCCGCGACGCCAGAGCCCGTTACCAAGCAGGCGTGGCCACGAAGCTCGAAGTCTTAGAAGCTGAGACACAGCTGGCTCGCGATCAGCAGCTTCTCACCAATGCACTTGGTGCTCAGGTCTTCGCTCGCCGATCTTTGTCGAGTCTGATGGACTTGCCCCAAGACATCACCCCTACCTCTGCAACTCCTGCTCGTGTTGTCGGTTTGTGGGAGCCTTCACTGCAGGAAAGCATCATTGCGGCCTACACGTTCCGCGAGGAATTGGACCAGTTCCTGCTCGATATTTCTATTAATAACAGCAATGCCAACGCTGCTTTGGCTGCGGTTCAACCAGTTCTGAGTATTTTCAATAATTTCAACACGCAGCGTTTTCAAGGTGAGGCCAACGCGTTTCCCCCTGTTAATGATGACGTTAATGGGTGGAGTTTTGACAATTCTGTTGGTCTATCGGCCCGTTGGAACATTTTTGATGGTGGACGGGCGCGTGCCGAATACCGTCGTAACAAGCAGGCGGCAGAGGAAAGTCAATTCAATTTTGCTTCGGAGCGCGACAGGATCCGGCTTCAAGTTGAGCAGAGTTTCTATGAACTCAGGGATGCGCAGCAGAACATCCGCACGACAACAAGAGAAGTTCTGTCTGCCACCGAGTCCCTGCGGCTAGCACGGCTGCGTTTTCAAGCGGGTGTGACCACACAGCGTGAGGTCGTCGATAACCAGCGTGATCTCACCAGTGCTGAGGTGCGTTATGCCGACGCAATTCTCGATTACAACTCCAATCTTGCTGGATTAAGGCGGCGTACAGGGCTTGATCAAGTTGCGGCTTGTCCTGAGCTCAAGCTGCCAGGTACGAAGCCTGAGGTTGATGAAATGGAAGCTGTTCCGATCGAACCAGTCCCCAACATTCCAGCCTGTGAGGCTTCTC
>ERZ802822.2276-NODE-2276-length-10805-cov-11.262770_pt1 | contig 10805 bp, 8 predicted proteins | sample MGYA00345649_ERZ802822 | MGnify/ENA primary metagenome ERZ802822 (study PRJEB30503, sample SAMEA104212359) | marine metagenome | biome: Westerlies Biome; feature: [SRF] surface water layer (ENVO:00010504) within the epipelagic zone...; material: water... | reverse complement strand
AATAATATTTCACTTTCTGGAACTTGGAGTGATCCCTTAGCCGGCCTAGTTTTATGTTCACCAATGCAAACAGCTTATACTATATGTAATGGAAAAATAATTTCAGAAAAAGGTCATCTAAATAATATTGATATTGGTTTGTTTTTAGAAAAGCATAAGGCAGCATCTAAAAATTTATTAGAAATTTAATTTGTTATGTATTTAATTTCATTCTGTTTAAAATGATATTCTTTAAGATTAGTTGAAGATATTTCTTTATCTTGAATTCTATCAATAATCCAAAAATCTTGTTTCTTTTTAACTAATAGTGGATGATGCCATACATTAGCTTTATAGGTTATCCCAACATTTCCGTCTACGTGAAAACATCTTAAAGTATCTAAATCAGGTAACTCATTTTTTTCTTTAGAGACAACCACTAACCAATCATGGTTTTGAACTGGTAAAAAACTTTGTGTAGCAATGGGATGTTTTTCCATTATTTTAATTTCAATAGGGATTTTTCTTGGAGATCCTGAAAAAATCGATATTGCAGGTGTTCCATTTTGATCTGTCAATTTTAATTCTGAAATATTATGATGCCTGATAGTTGTTCCTTGGTTTATAGATAATTCTTTTGAAGAAGATTTTTTATTTATTATATCACCAAACGGTGAGAAATTATCTGCTTTTAAAATTTCAATTTTGAGGTTGTCAATCATTTGATTTTATTCCAAATATTCTTAATCGAGAAACTCCTCCATCTGGATAAATATTTAGTCTGATATGTGTTGCTTCTTTTTGTGCATCTAAATCAAGATTAAACTTATGGACGTTATCTGCCTTTAATTTAGTTTTGTTTAAAATGAAATCCCATTTTTCTGAGTCTTTAATTATATTTTTAACATTTAATTCACTAGAAGTTGATACTGCTTGTATTGATGCTTGATCTGGAAAATTACCCTTAAAATGAGCTGTATCAATTTCAATGTTTTTAACTATAGCTTTTTTAGCTAACTTAATAATAATCCAATCATTGCCTGGCTCTCTTCTTCGTCTTGTTTCCCAGCCATCTCCCATAGTCTTACCTCTTCCTAGTGAGAGAAGAGCAGATACATCACCATAATGAGCATTATTGAAAGTAATTATGGAGCCACCTAGATTAAGTGACGAAAATTCAATTAATTCGTTATTATTAAAATTACTCCAATCATATTTTACTTCACCAAATAATCTTAGTCTTGCAACGCCTCCGTCGGGAAAAATTTGCAACCTTACATAGTTTAAAGTTATATTAGATTCGATATTGAAATTATTTTTTTGATCGCCAATTAAAGACGATTTTGTTATTAATGGAATCCATTCATTATCATTCTTTGGAATTTCTTTACTATCAGTCCCTTCTAAAGAAAAAAATGGAGGAAAATTTCCAGTAAAAAAACTAGTATCTACTTCAATAGTTGAAATAATACCTGGGGACCCAAGCTTTATAATGGCCCAGTCATTCCCGCCATCCCTTCGTCTTTTACTTTCCCATCCATCCATCCATTTACCATGGGTATCATATTTATCTTCAATAAACACAGGTTCCTGATCACTAAGCATGCGGGTGGCTTCACCAAAAAATTCATCTGAAACGCTTATTATTTTAGTACCCATTTTAGGAGATGCTAAATTTACTAAGGTTTGAGTTTCATTAATTGCAGTCATAACATTCTTTCCTTTGTGATATTATAGAGAGGAAAATCCTCTTGATATATATTGACCAAGATTATTTTTTTTTAAAAATTTATTTTTATCATATATTTTTTGACCTCTTAGCCATGTTTGTATTGGCCATCCTTTAATCTCTATACCCTCAAAGGGAGTATAATCTGAGCCATGATGCAAATCAGATTGTTTAATTGTATTTATTTTGTTTGGATCCCAAATTGTTAAATCAGCATCTGCTCCAATCTTAATAGAACCCTTTTGGGGATGTAACCCATACATTTTTGCTGGGTTTGTAGAAGTTAACTCTACAAATCTCTCAAGCGAAATTCTTTTTTTGCTGACACCCTCAGAAAATAATATTGGAAGTCTGGTTTCTACTCCTGGTATACCATTAGGAACCCATTTAAAAGATGTTCTCGCACCTGGTCTGTCTTTACCTTTTTTATCTTTGAATTTGAATGGGCAGTGATCAGAAGAAAAAATATCAAAGGTACCGTCAATTATACCTTCCCAGATTGCTTCTTGACTTTCAACGTCTCTTGGAGGAGGGGAGCAAACGTATTTAGCACCCTCAAAATCCATATTTAAGCCCTTCATGTCATCTTCCGTTAAACAGATATATTGAGGACATGTTTCAGAAAAAACTCTTATACCCTTTTCTTTAGCCCATTTTATTTGTGAGAGGGCTTCATTGCCTGAAACATGAACTATTACGATTGGGATATCAACTATTTGTGCATGACTAATGGCTCTATGTGTTGCTTCTCTTTCTACGATTTGAGGCCTTGATATTCCGTGGTAATAGGGAGCTAATTTACCTTCAGCTTCTAATTTCTTTGTTAGATATCTAATTGCATCATAACCTTCTGCATGTACCATGACTAAAGTTTTTTCTTTTTTAGCCACTTCAAAAACCTTCAATAATTCTTCATCATTTAACACTAAGTCGTCATAAGTCATAAAAACTTTAAATGATGTATAACCATCCCTAGCTAAAGCTGGGAGTTCTTGTCCTAAAACTTGAGGAGAGGGGTCACTAATTATTAAATGGAACGATGTATCAACATACAAATTATCTTTGGCTTTTTTATGATAATTTTCTACACATTCTCGAAGAGATTGTCCTTTTTCTTGCATAGCGAAAGGTAAAACTGTTGTATTACCTCCTGCTGCTGCTGACATTGTTGCAGTTTGAAAATTATCAGCCATTTCAACATCAGGTCCAGATGGTTGATCTATATGAACGTGGGCATCAACTCCTCCTGGAAGAACTAGTAAATCTGTAGCATCTTCTATGACTTCTGCATTATCACTTAATTCACCTATTGCAGAAATTCTTCCATCAAAAATTCCTAGGTCGCAATTTTCGACACCATTTTCAGTTACTATTTTTCCATTTTTAAAAATTAGATCAAGTTTTTCCATTTGTCTTTCCCTAGCTATTAAAGCTCATCTTTTAAATTATTTATTATTATATAAAGTTTTTGAATTTCTGCTCTTTCGTGATTTTCAATAAATGATACATTACCTGGTGGCATGGCAAATGATAATACTGACTGAGAATAAATATTATCAATATTATCAACTATATCTTTTTTTGTTTCTAATCTGATTAATTTTGGTGCATTTCCCATATTTTCCCATAGGGGCTCTCTTGCATGACACATTGCGCACTTGGATACTATTATATCTTGGGCATTAGCTAATATTGGTTTTGGTATCTGACTAATTATAGCTGCATTACTTTTCATATCATTAAGGTTTGGTTTTCCAGAATAAGAAATATAGATTGTAAGTAACGTTAAAATAGTTACTGGTATAGCTACCCAGTATGGTGGTTTAGATCCAGTATGTTTTATATTAAAAAAATGTCTTATTAACGCGCCTATTATTAAAATTATAGAAATAATAATCCAAGAATATTTAGTGGCATAGATCAAAGGATAATGATTAGAAATCATAATAAAAATTACTGGAAGTGTTAAATAATTATTATGAAGAGATCTCTGCTTGGCTATCATGCCATGTTTAGGGTCAGGGGTTTCATTTGCGATTAAACTAGCTACAACCTTTTTCTGTCCAGGAATAATAACCATAAGAACATTAGCTACCATAATTGTCCCTAAAACAGTTCCTATCTGCATAAAAGCACCCCTGTAACTAAACAGTTCAGAGTAAATCCAGGACATAGCAGTAATCAGAATAAATATAGACCCAATAAGAGTATAAACGTTTGAATTTAAGGAAATTCTGCATATAAGATCATAAATTAGCCAACCAAATATAATCCCTAAGATAGATATGATTACAGCTTCATACTTTTCAAAATCATATTTGATTATATCAATCATATATAACTCTGCTCCTGCATAATATATTAGTGCTAATAAAGCAAACCCTGACACCCATGTTGCATAGGCCTCCCATTTAAACCAGGTTAATTCAGAAGGAAGTTTTGATGGAGCAACTAAATATTTAACTAAATGATAAAACCCACCACCATGCACTTGCCATGCTTCTCCATGAGATTTAGCGGGGAGATTTTTACTTTGTCTAAGGCTTAGATCAAGTGCTATAAAATAGAAACTGGATCCTATCCAAGCTATTCCTGCTATTACATGAAACCACCTTAAGATGAGCTCCATCCACTCTTCAATAAGAAATATCAACTAATTAACTCCCCCTGTAAGTGCTGTAACCAAAGGGGGATAATAATAAAGGAACATGGTAATGCTCATATCTATTATGCACATAAAATCTAATAGGGATAAGATCCAAAAAAATATTTTTTAAATTAATGTTTTGTTTTTTCAAATAATCACCAGCATAAAATATAAGCTCATAATTTATTTGTTCTAAATTTTCTGATGATATTAGTGGTTTATCAATTCTACCGTCGTCGTTGGTAATAAAAGTGCCTATTAACTTTTTTTGCTCATTATTAATCTTATATAATTCAATCTTTAAATTTACTGCAGGTTTACCCTTACTAGTATCTAAAACGTGTGTGGTTAAACCAGCCATACATTTCTCTATCCAAGTTTGTATAAAATATGCTTAAATATTTATAAATATAACAATATCAGGTAAAACAATGTCCGACAAATCTTTTACATTTCTTTCTAAGAATATTAGTAGTAAGAAATTTGTAAATCTACTCGAAAGTATCTATGAGCATTCCCCATGGGTTCCAGAAAGACTTTTATCTAAACAAGGCATTGGAATTAAAACTAAAAGAGAGTTGCAAATACAAATGAAACAGATTGTAGATGATGCATCTAAAATTGAAAAATTAAATCTAATCAGAGCTCATCCAGAATTAGGTAACAAAATTCAAAAAATAAAAAAATTAACAAAATTTTCTCAAGAAGAACAAAAGTCTGTAGGTTTAGATCAGTGTACTGAAAAAGAATTTAAAATATTAACAAATCTTAATAGAGAATATAAATCTAAATTTGAATTTCCATTTATAATTGCAGTTAAAGGTTTATCAAAAAATTATATAATAGAGAATATGAAAAAAAGAGTTGAAAATAAGCAAGAAGAAGAATTTCAGACTGCAATAAGTGAAATTCATAAAATAGCTAAACTTCGTATTAATGATTTGATTTATTGACCAGCTAATTTACTTTTTTAATATGCTGTCTTTGTTGTCCAAAACAAATTAATTATTTAAATCGGAATTCCAAAATTTCTAGTAGGTTTTGGAATAAATTTTTTTATATTTAATTCAAGTTTAGTTAAATTTTCAATAAGAGCGGTTGCCGCTGTAATACCTTCTATAAAAGGGAAATTAAACTTTTCAGCTAAATCTTTTGAAAGTTCTAAAATGCCAGCACTAGTGATAATAATTGCTTCTGGTTCATCTTCTGAAATAGTTCTCTCTATCTCATTTTCTAGTTTTTTAAGATTAGATTTTGACATTGTTTCCATATCTAAAATTGGTACCTCTATAGATTTTAGTGAAACACATTTATGATCCATGTCATATTTTATTAAGTTATTTTTAAGTGCTTCATGGGACTGAGATATATTTGTAATAACTGAAAACTTATTAGCTATTATGTTAGCTGTATAAAATGAGGCTTCTCCAATACCTATAACTGGTTTTGAAGTTACTTTTCTTATTGTTTCAACGCCTATGTCTTCATAAGATGCTATTATAAATGCATCTGATGAATTATTATTCTCTATTTGTTTTACTAAGCTTGAAACATTAGTTGTCTCAAGATGATGACTAAAATAATCAAATTCTAAGTTTTCTTGACTTATATAAATATTTGAATTTGGATCAATGATTTTTATTGCACAATTTTTAAGTTTTTCATTTGATTTGGCTGTCGCGTGAGGGTTAATAATACAAATTTCAATACTCAAATTAAATTACTCTACTTATTAACTATATTAGGTTTATCTAAAATATTTATTGGGGGTAGTTCTTTCATAAATTTTTTAACTTCAACCAATGTTGAGTGAGCAGATGGGCCTTGTGAAAGAGAAGAAGTTCCTATATCAGCAGTTAATACGTTTGGGTTGCCATGCACACAAAACCCACCATCTTCAATAGGATCATACCAAGCACCCACGGGAAGAAAAACAACACCTTTCATAACTTCTTTACTAATAACTACTCCAGCAAGACATCTCCCTCTTTTATTGAATATTTCAACAATATCACCATCATTCAATTTTCTTGTAAGAGCATCTTGTGGATGAATTTTTACCGCTTCTCTTCCAGATATCTTGTCTTTTTGACTTTCAGATCCATTGTCAAGTTGACTATGTAATCTATTATACGGTTGGCCTGATATAAGTTGAAGAGGGTATTGCTTAGTTAAAGGTGAACCTAGCCACTCATCTTGTTCTAACCATATAGGATGTCCAGGGCAGTCCTTATAATTAAAGCTCTCTATGGTTTCTGAAAAAATTTCAATTTTTCCAGATGGGGTGGAAATAGAGTTTTTAATAGGGTCTTTTATAAATTCTTCTAACAAAATAGTTTGTTTCTTAGGAGACAATACTTCTTGAAATCCATTTTTCCAAAACTTATCAAACTCAGGTAAATTAAAACCTGATTCCTTTGCACCTTCTTTTGCTTCTTCCCACATATATCTTAGCCATTGGTCTTCATTTCGGTTTTCTGTAAATTTATCTTTAAAGTTAAGCTTTGCAGAAATTTCAGAAAAAATTTCATAGTCTGATTTTGATTCCCCTATTGGTTCTATTATTTTTTGCATAGGTGATATAGTTTGATCCCAATGTCGAATCCCAATATCATTTTTTTCAATTGATGTATTTGCAGGTAAAATAATGTCAGAATGTCTTGCTAGACTATTCCACCAAATTTCATTTACGATTATGCTATCTGGCTGTTTAAATGCCTTTACAAGTTTTTTTAAATTCATCTGATGATGAAAAGGATTACCACCTGCCCAATATACTAATTTAATATCCGGATATTTAATTTCGTTACCATTATAAGGAAATATTTCTCCTGGCTCTAAAAGCATGTCTGATATTCTTGCTACCGGTATGAAATCAGAAACAGGATTTTTAAATTGGTCTAATGCTGGCCATTTGTGATATTGAACTGGATTACCTATACCGTTTTCGGCACTGTATCCTAGACCAAAACCTCCGCCAGGCTTACCAATTTGTCCAAGCATACATGCTAGAACTGCTATCATCCAATGAGGTTGTTCTCCATATTGTTGTCTCTGTAAAGCCCACGCCCCAGTAATCATGGTCCTGTTAGTAGACATCTTTTTTGCTAGGTTATATATTGTGTTACTGGGTATTCCAGTAATTTTAGACGCCCAAAAAGGAGTTTTAGCTTTGCCGTCAGATACCCCCTTTAAATATTTGAGAAATTTATCGTACCCAGTACAATATTTATTCAAAAAATCTCTATCTACTAAACTTTCGGTTTCAAGAATAAAGGAAATTCCAAGCATTAAGGCCGTATCAGTACCAGGCCTTATTTTTATCCATTCTGCTTTACTGATTATATCAGCTTCCATTTCCATAGGGCTTATATTAACAAACTCTATTCCTTTTTTTTGACATTGTTTTATGTAGTCTTTAGTAGTATGTCTACCAACTCCACCAGAAGTTACCTGAGAATTTTTTAGAGGTAATCCTCCAAACATGACAATTAACTTTGAATTATCTCTGATATTGTTCCAATCAGTATGTGTATCAAGAAATTTTCTATAAGAAAGACCTATAACGTGAGGCATGATTGTTTCACTTGCAGCATAAGAGTAGGTGTTTACAGATTTAGTATAACCACCGTAACAATTAAAAAATCTATGAAGTTGGCTTTGAGCATGATGAAACCTACCAGCAGACCCCCAACCATAGGAGCCAGCAAAGAAAGCTTTATTTTTATATTTTTTTTTAATTCTATTCAGTTCAAAAGACACTATATCAATTGCTTCATCCCAACTTACAGCGACAAAATTATCAGATCCACGTTTTTCTCTTGCACGTTTACCTGTCAAAGACATTTTGCTATTAGCTAGTTCTTTTCTAATTTCTCGAAGATAACCTTTTCTAATATGTGGAACCTTAATTCTTAAATCATCATCAATACTATCAATTATTCCATTAGCAATACTCGATGGGTCTTTATCATTTTCATAAGGACGCATACCAACAAGTTTTTCATTCTCAGTTTCAGCGTAATAACTTCCCCAATGAAAAGAAGTAGGTTTTCTAATTTTACTTGGCATTCTTACCTCATTTTTTTTAGATTAATTCTAAATTGAATTTTAGTAAATTATATTCTCATCTAGAAATCTAGCTACGTGGATAGCTTGCCTATTCATACCATCTTTAATTTGACATCGACATGACGTACCATCAGCAATAATTTTAATATCCTTTGGATTTTTTTTAATTGCTGGGAATAGCCTTTCTCCTGCCATTTTCATAGAAATATCGTAGGTATCTTTGCCGTAGCCAAATGCTCCAGCCATACCGCAACAACTAGTTTCAATTGTTTCAACTTCTAAGCCTTCAATGTAATTTAAAACTTTTTGGATTGGTTTAACTGCGTCAAATGCTTTTTGATGGCAGTGTCCATGAAGCAACACTTTTTCATTTAACTTTTTGAAAGTAATGTTTTTATGTTGCGTAGCTAATAATTCTTCAAAGGTAAAGGAATTATTCTTTAATAATTCAGTATTTTTATTCTCTAATAAAGCAGGTAATTCATCTCTAAATGATAAGATACATGAGGGTTCCAATCCAACTACATTTATACCCTGTGATAAATAAGGTAATAGAGTGTCAATAACATTATTCGCTTCAATTTTTGCATTATCAATTAGGCCATTACTTAGATATGTTCTTCCACAACACATTACTTTTTTAATATTTTTTGATTTTGGAATAAATGGAAAGAACCCTGCGGCATTTAAAACTTTTATTGCAGATCTTACATTTTCTGGTTCATGGTAACGATTAAACGTGTCTACAAATAAAATAACAGGTATTTTGTCTATAGCCTTATCTACTGTATTTGGTAATTCATTATCTTTGAAGTAATCATTTCTCCATTTAGGAAGGGGTCTTTTAGCTGTGAAACCAAATAATAGTTCACTTATTTTAGCTAAACCTGGAACTTTATCTCTAAGGTTCATAAGATTAGACATTTTTGAAGCAAATGGCGCATATTTTGGAAGGTAAGCAACAAGTTTACTATTAATATCTAAGCCATATTTTTTAGCTTTAAGATATGATAATTCAATTTTCATTTTTGACATATCTACACCTGTTGGACATTCTCTTTTACAAGCTTTACAGGACACACATAATTTCATTGTATCCGTCATTTCATCGCTAATTAAAGCGTCTTTTCCAAGTTGCCCCGAAAGAGCTAATCTAAGAGAATTTGCTCTTCCTCTAGTAGAATCTCTTTCATCTTTCGTAACCCTGAAAGATGGACACATTACACCTCCATCTAATTTTCTACATGATCCGTTATTATTACACATTTCAATTGCACCTTGAAAACCACCTGCTTTTCCAGTCCACGATGACCAGTCTAAAAGTGTTTTAATATTTTCAGCATTATAAGATGGTGCGTATCTAAAAAGATCTCTACTGTCCATTTTAGGAGCATCAACAATTTTTCCAGGATTAAATATATTTTCAGGATCAAAAGATTTTTTAATAGTTCCAAAAAGATTATTCATGTTTTTGCCAAACATTACTTCGTTGAATTCAGACCGAACGATTCCATCACCATGTTCACCAGAATAAGAGCCATTAAATTTTTTTACTAAAGTACTAGTCTCATTTGCAATGTTTCTCATTTTTGAAACATCTTCTTGAAGTTTCATGTTAAGAACTGGTCTTACATGAAGACATCCCACGGATGCGTGTGCATACCAAGTTCCTTTAGTGTTATATTTATCAAATATTTTATTTAGACCATCAGTATATTCAGCTAGATCTTTAAGCTCAACAGCACAATCTTCAATAAATGAAACTGGTTTTGCATCTTGCTTCATTGACATCATAATGTTTAAACCAGACTTTCTCATTTCACTTACTTTAGATTGTAGGGTGTTATCTATTACATCTATAACTCCTCCAGGCTTAATTCTATTTTTCCATGAGTATCCAAGATCATTTATTAATTGGTGAAGTTTTTTAAGTCGTACTAGATTTTCTGACATATCTTCTTCTGCAAATTCAACTAAAAGTAAAGACTTTGGATTTCCTTTTACAACAGCTTCAACTGTAGGCTTAAACATATCAATTTTTCTTGCAAGCTGAAGCATGGTGTCATCTACAAGTTCAACTGCTACGGGATCAAGTGGAACTATATGTTGTGCAGCATCCATTGCTTCATAAAATGAAGGAAAGTGACAAATACCCATAATTTTTTTTGACGGAAGATATGATAATTTTAATGTTATTGAAGATGAATAAGCAAGTGTTCCCTCTGACCCTACTAATAAATGTGATAAATTTATACCATCTCCTACTTTACCATTTGGTCTGTTTGCCATTGCATCAGGAAGAAGGGCGTCAATATTGTATCCACCTACTCTTCGAAGAACTTTTGGAAATTTAGAAAGTATTTCTTTTTGATTATCCTT
>ERZ802822.2274-NODE-2274-length-10809-cov-6.015840_pt1 | contig 10809 bp, 6 predicted proteins | sample MGYA00345649_ERZ802822 | MGnify/ENA primary metagenome ERZ802822 (study PRJEB30503, sample SAMEA104212359) | marine metagenome | biome: Westerlies Biome; feature: [SRF] surface water layer (ENVO:00010504) within the epipelagic zone...; material: water... | reverse complement strand
CTGTAGCGCCTCAAAGCGGATGCCATCTTCGAGCGTTTCCACCAAGTGCCAACGCCAGCCGTCTTTACGGTAGATCCAGCAAGTGCCTTCAAAGCCTGGAAGACTTAGCTCAAAACAATTTTTGCTTGCAGCGTCCAGCTTTACGACGGGTTCACCGGTGTGAAGCTCTTTCCAATGCGGGCGGATAAACTCGACATCTGGCATGAGCGTCAGGCGCAGCGCGCCATTTTCGTTCGGCTCAATAAAATACAACCCACTCCCCTCGTAGCGCACAAAGGGTGAATCTCCAACACCAATGATCACTGTGGGCGACGCGAGGTCCGATCCAAAAACGGAATCTGACCAGTCATCCGATTCTGACCAGCCGGAATAGATCAATTGACGATCCTGCAAGACAGCACTTGAGCGCGACTCAAACGAATAGGTCGTGCCCACATCCTTGAACTGTTGTTTCGCAACCATAAAGGAAGCGGCCTTCCGTGGCGTGGTCTTTAGGTTAAACACATGAGAGCCTCCGAGATATTCAGAATACGCGGTCAATCCATAGGTCCACTGCGTAGCGATCTGTGCACCAACAGAGCGATAAAATTTCGCCATTGCTGGATACAAATACGCGCTCTGGTTGCAGAAGGTTTCATATTCATACACCAACTTGGCCTTGCTTTTGAAGGCATCTGATCGCAACCATCCGAGCCAGTCTTCGTTCTCTGAACATTGCTCAATGTAGGGCAAATAATTACGATCGCTTAGATTCTCGGGATTTTTCCAGAAGGGCGCTTTCAGGTCGCTTTGCCCAGGATACAAACAGAAGGAAACCGCATCCACCTGCGACTCTGCGATTCCACGAAACGCCGATCGGTGCTTCTGAATCAAGCGTGCCCAACCGCAGTTCCAAACTACCGGTTGTGTCATCCCTTTCGAACGCAGTAATGACACCATCTCATTGAGGTAGTTCTTGGTGTGGGTATAGCTCCATTGCTCGAACTGCTCACGGGTGCCGTCTTTATTACGTTCCTGCCATTTCTCAAACCATACATAGGCTGGTTCATTGACTGGCTCCAAAACTGCAAGCGCGGCATGAGCCTTGTACTGCTGTCCGTTATAAGGGTTTCGACGATTCAACAATTGCCCCATGTAGCGTTTCGTAGCGGCAACCGCATCGTGCTCATACATCCAATCTTCACGCGCATACTTCGCCGCAAAGGATTTACGATTATACGGAAACTGCGTGCCGTGGTGATCCAGATGATTCAACAAAGTCAGGTAGATATAAAGCCCGCGATTCTGAGCCTGAGAAATGGTGTAGTCCAACAAGTCCAACCAGATTGTTTCTGTGAGATTACCTTTTGCATCCGTAAAATCGGCGGGATGCAGGTGGATGCGAATCATTTCAGCACCTAACTGCTCAATTTCATCGAAGCTCGAGTCAGCGGCCTGCTTTAAATCTCGCGCCTTTAGTGGCATTAATACGCCTTGATTGTGCATGCGCGCAGCGTGCTCCCAGCTAAGCATCGGTTGGAAATTCACACCAAATAAATTCACCTCAGATCCGTCGGCATAAATCAAGCGGCCATCCTTCGCTGTAATCGCTTGAAAGGGTGCAGCTGCCCATCCGGCATTCAACAGCAACAGAAGTATTATCCAATATTTGATCATTTTTTTAGTCGTTTAAAGCTCTTCTATTACACCTCACCGCGCCTAGCTTCGAGCTCATTACGAATGCCATAGGCACTGTCCTCGGAGATTGTATATAGTTTAAGGCAGAAAATGGCGAGGATCGGTGCGAGCACCGAAGCACCAACAAAGAACAGGCGCAGCACCGTGATCGTGCCTTCCGGCTGTTCCGCACCGAGCGCTTCATCGAAGCCACTAAAGTGTAGTGCAATCCCCGACACAAGGAAGGTGAATGAAGTGCCGAACTTGGTGATCCAGGTAAAGACCGAGCTAATAATCCCTTCACGCCGCTCGCCGAATTTGTGTTCATCCCAATCACATAGATCGGCAATCATCGAAGGCACAATCACCCCTAGTGACACCCAAACCGGCCCATTCAACACGGCATCTAACAATAGCAGATGCGGGTAATCGGGCGTGAAGATAAACCACTTGGAAATGCCTCCCAGCGCGGTCAACGCCAGCACAAAAAACATCGCTTGACGCTTGCCGTATTTCAGCGCCAACCAGCGTAGTGCAAAAATCCCTACAAAGCCGACAATGGCAAAGCCCGTGCCGTTCATCGCATTCAACACCAGACCACTCGCGACGTCACCTGACTTCACATAATAAATCACAATATACATCGCGATACTACCGGCAATGGTGCCACAGAAGTTTAGAGCAAACACAATACCGACTAGGCCCATCATTGGCTTCGATGAGGCGGCTTGGCCAATCGCCTTCATAAAACCTATTTTTTTATTTTCCTTCTGTGCGACCTCATAGAATCGCTCCTTACCAAAAATCGCAGGCAAAATACCCATGCCTAAGAACACGACCAGCGCAAGACCCAACGCGATCCAACGTGCCCCCACCAGCGGATTTTCAAAACCACTCCAGTTGGTCGCAGGCACATACCAATTCACACACAAATTACCGATGTTATAAAAGAGCGCCAAATAAAACATTAGACGCGTGCGTTCGTGATAGTCTGGCGTTTGTTCGTAAACGAGCGCATTGAAAGGCACGGAAAAAACCGTGAATGCGGTAAAAAATAGCACACTGCCAATCGTCAGCCATAGGAAGGTGCCAGTATCGCCCATGCTTTGCGGGACCATCCAAATGGTCAAAAAGGTCAAGGCCACCGCAAGCGCACCGACAAATACGTATGGGCGACGACGCCCATAGCGTGATTGAGTGCGGTCCGAAATGCGCCCCATCACTGGATCGGTAAATGCATCCCAAATTCGGGGAATGGTCATCGCCAAGCCAAACAAGGCTGGATTCAAACCGAGAAAAATCTGGAAGATCGGTTGTGCCATATACTGCACAATCAATCCGCCATTCTGAATCGGGAAACCGCCCGCACCAACCGCTAGCTTCTGCCCGAGAGGCACACGGTCTTCAGCTTTAGTGTTATGATATTCGCTCATGTTCTTCGTCTAAAAGGCTACTTGTCTACGAGGTGCTCTGTCTCGACCGTGACTGCCTCAGCAATCAGCGGGAAGCAATAATGCCCTGATTTCTTCTTAAAAGAAACCGCCTCAAAGCCAGGAAGTTTCAGCTCAAACCGTAGTGCAGTCGTATCATCCAATTCGACAATCGGCTCAGCATCGGTGTGCCACTCCCACCAATTGCGCACAAATTTCGAATGAGGCAACAGTTCGACCTGCACCGAGCCCTCCCCAATTTCGATAAAATAAAGTCCGGTGCCCGCGTAATGGACCAGAGCAGAATTGCCATAGCCAACAATTCCCTTAAGTGATTTAGGCAGCTCCAAGGGACACCATGTGGCATCACCTGAGTGCATGAAGGTATCATTCGCGCAGCTAATCGACAGGTCGCGATCATAGGAGAGCGCAAAATCATCAAACACATCCTCAGTCTCCGCCTCTAGGCTAAAATCAAAACCACGCGGCAATCCACGGAAGACCTCGCCGGCAATCATGTAGCTGGCAGCTTTCTTTGGCGTCGTCTGCAGGTTCAGCACATGCGAGCCCCCCTGATACGGCGCATACACATTGAAAGTATGGGTCCACATCGTCGCCATCTGTACTCCCAGAGATCGAAACAACTTGGCAATAGCCGGGTGCAAATACGAACCCGTAGCGTTATACATCGTTTCAAATTCGTAAACCAACTTGGCCTTGTGAGCAAACTGCTTGGATCGAAGCCACCCGAGGTGCAAGTAATCGTCAAAGCAATGCTGAAGAAAGGGTAAATAATTCTTAGCGCTCATATCCGCCGCATTCTTCACAAAGGGATCGCCAACATCGTCCTGCCCAGGATACAGGCAAAAAGAAACCGCCTCGGCCTTCGACCCAGCAACCGCGCGAAAGACATCACTTCGACCGTCAATCATGCGTGGCCAATTACAATTCCACACGACCGGTTGCTCGGCACCTGCTTCGCGCAGGATGTCGTGCAGATCATCGATGTAGGCGCGCACCACTGCTTCGCGGTATTTGCCATAATACACATCGTTCCAGGGATGATCATTCGCCTCCAACCACGCAGCAAAAGTCGCCTTCTGCTTGGCATCCACCATCATCTGACGGTAAGTCGAATATTCCGGCTCGTTGATCAGGCCCCACACGGCAATCGTCGCGTCGTCCTTGTAACAGATTCCAGTATAGGGATTCCTCAGGTTGATTAACTGGCGCACGTAGTTCTGCGTCGCCTGCACCGCATCTGGATCAAAGATCCATTCTTCGCGGGTCGCATTCGCCACGAAGGATTCTTCAATCAAGGTGAAATCCATGTGGTTGATAAAAGTGATATAGACATAGATACCGTGCTCACGTGCCTTTCCAATCATGTAGCCCAGCATATCCAACCACATCGTTTCGACCAAATTCCCCTCAGCATCCGTAAAGTCCGCGGGAGTCAAATGGCAGCGAATCACATCACAGCGCATGCGCTTCATGTCCTCAAAGCCGTCGTCGCACATCGCCTGCATCGTCTCTGAGGTCATGGATAGCCCCACATGCTCCATGCGGAATTTATACTCCCAATAGAGATTCGGCTGAAAATTACTGCCCCAGAGATTGACTTCAACACCGTCGGCAGTGCGCAAGACCCCCTCGTCCACGTGCATTTTCTGTGGGAATTCCTGTGTCATACAATTTTAATTTAGATACTTACGCTAGCAGAATACCGCGGAATTAGTAAACTCGCCGATACATGATTTGGGATAAAACAAGCGATAGAGACACACAAAATAGGGCCTAAGCTTAATGTTCAACATTTAAAATTAAATAGCTTACATTCTAATGTCCGACACCTCAAAAGTAAAAATGCCTGACACACGACCATCGATCAATCCTCGACCGTTTGAAACTGCTTCCTCTGCGTATAGGCCACATGTTCGCGGCTTAGGCCCATCATCCGCGCTTCAATCGCCTCATAGTCCGGGTGTCCGGAAAGATTTTTCGTTTCCAGTGGATCGTTCACATAGTCGTACAACTCGACGAATTTCGGCTCGTCTTGATAGCGGTTTCCGCACCAGCCAGGCTTCCTCCAACCTTTATACCATGCCACGTAACGGTGGTCTTTTGTTCGAACTGCAATACCCATGTAACCATTAATTGGATACAAGCTGGCCGCATATTTTTGAACACTCGCCGACGCATCCTTCAAAATCGGCACCAAACTCACACCATCGAGCCCATCTGGCGTTACCACTCCAGCCAAGTCACAAAGCGTTGGAAAAAGATCGATTAAATTAACTGGAGCGGCGCTGGCAGTCCCCGTCTGCAGACCGGCGTTCGCGATTATCAGCGGCGAGCGTGTCGCTTCTTCATAATTGGTATGCTTACCAAAGAGATGCTTATCTCCGAGGTGAAAACCATGATCGCCCCACAGCACGATCAGCGTGTCTTCATACTGCCCGGTCTCTTTCAACTTCGCAATCAGCTTACCGATTTGCGCGTCCACATAAGAGACACAAGCCAAGTAGCCATGAATGAGTTCGCTTTGCGTCGTGTCTGAAATCGTCCCATCCGCAGGCACACCGCCATAAGTGCGCGCCTCAACATAGTCACCAATCGCACAGTCCGGAGCGCCGTTCGGAGCATGCTGAAAGGGCGCGAGCGGCAAAGACGCACGATCATACAGATCCCAATATTTTTTCGGCGCAACAAAGGGCAAATGCGGCTTGAGAAAGCCCACCGCTAAGAAGAACGGCTGCTCCGAATCCTTCAATTGATCAAGTTGCTCCACCCCGCGATTGGCGACAGCACCATCTTTGTAAGCATCGTCCGGCACGTCGTAACACTCGACCGCAGGACCTGCCCCACGATCGCGCATATAATTACGCAGCGGTTTTCCTTTCAATCCCTTGGCCTTCCCCTCGGCCTCGACCAACTTTGCTAAGGCCAGCACCTCGGGGTCATGATAGTGTCCTGCCTTCGGTCCACCCGTCTGCGCATTGTAGGGGTTTTTCCCAAAAAATTTAGTCCATGAGATCGCATCCTGCGGGCCGTGCCAGTCATCCTCGACATTGCGTGGATCGAAAATCTTGCCCGTGCCGATGGTCGCATAACCATTATTCTTAAAATGCTGAGGCAAGGTAAGAATGTCCGGATGCATTTCGCGTAGCTTATATTTGCCTCCACCCATGCCATAAATTCCAGTCGTATCTGGATAGTATCCAGTCAACAAACTCACTCGCGAGGGTCCGCACACCGCCTGCTGGCAATGCGCATTCTGAAACACGGTCCCGGCTTCTGCTAGCTTATCGATATTCGGTGTCACTGCAAAGTCGTCGCCATAACAATTCAGTAAGGGCTTCAAATCATCCACCGCGATGAAGAGCACATTCTTCTGTTTCGCCGAAACGGCAAGACAGCCAAGCGCTAGTAAGATCGATAAATATTTAATTAATTTCATACAATTACTTCCCTTTCTACTTCGCATAAGGCCCAAACATCGCCTCTTTCCCCCAAGGCACAAAATCTGGTGCGGGGATATTGTTGGAGTGATTTTCAATCCCTTCCGGCAAGGCCGCCTTCCAACCAGCATTTAACTGAGCTTTCAAGCCTTCGACCACCGCTTGATACTCCGGGTTCCCGACCACGTTGATCGACTCAATCGGATCCGTCTTGTGATCGTAAAGTTCATGCCCCTTGAAGGATCCATCGAGCTCGCGCCATTGAACATAATGATAGCGATCCGTTCGAATGGAGTAGCCTTCGAATTTCGCCCGCGGCCAGCCGCGCGGATATTGACTGAAGGCGGCACTTTTCCAGTCACGCGCCGGATCTTCGAGTAAGGGGGCCACACTGTTGCCTTCCAAATAATCCGGCACCTCAATGCCTGCGAGCTCGCAGAGAGTCGGGTAGATATCCACATATTCCACCAAAGCACTGCTGCGTTGATCGGTCTGGAACCCCGGCGTAGAAAGAATCATCGGCGCGCGAGTAGAGTTCTCAAAATTCGTGGACTTGCCCCAATGATCTTGATCTCCCAAATGCCAACCGTGATCTGAAATCATCAACACTACAGTGCGATCGCGCAGTCCGAGTGCCTCTAGCTCATCCAACACTTTCCCTACCTGAGCATCCATATAAGACACACACGCAGCATAAGCATGCTTCATTGTTCGAGCAACATTTTCGTCGCCTATCAAAAGTTTATCGGGGGATTCTGGCAGCTTGTATTTCTGTAGGTTACACCAGTCCGTTGAATACTTTGGTGAATTCTGTGGATGCTCTGGATTTGGCGACAATGGAATCTCCTGCCGCTCGTAGAGGTCCCAGTATTTTTTCGGGGCATTCCACGGCAAGTGTGGCTTCCAATACCCCATCGCCAACATGAAGGGCTTCGCCTGTGTTGCCATGCGCCGCAGAGTTACAATCGCCTCAAGCGTGTTTTTCCCATCGTCGTAAAACTCGTCTTCCACATCGGCACATTCATACGGAGGCCGCTCGCTCTTTTTCGCTTTTTTTAAGGACGGATCGGCATAGCTCGTGCCATAGCCCGCACTGTAAGACTTCTCCGTGAAATCTTCGTGATAACCATGATGAATCTTCCCCACAGCCCGCACATAATAGCCCTGGTTCATGAAATGACGCAACAAGGAGGGGCGATCCCCCTCCAAAAGATTTTCTACAGTATGGATCGAATAGGGATAATCACTGCCAGTGGTGTCGGGCCGTAAGCCGGTCAAAAAACTTGCGCGCGATGCCGTGCATACCGGCTGCTGAACATAGGCCCGCTCAAACAGAGTGCCCTCCTTCGCAAGCTGATCGATGTTCGGCGTTACCATGTACTCCGCCCCGTAGCAGCCCAACTCAGGGCGCAGATCATCCGCAATAATCAGCAACACATTCATTTGCTCCGCTGCCGATAGGCCGCAGGCAAGGCATGCGAAGAACGAAGGAATAATTTTCTTAAACATCTTTTCTGCCTATTGGGAGCTTCCGAACTCACCAAAGGTGTGCGGCAGATCAGAGACCATTCCTTCCAAGCCCTGCTGCATACGCTCCAACTGCGCACGATACTCCGGATTCCCGGCTAGGTTCTGCTGCTCATACAAATCTTTATTTAAGTCATAGAGCTGATCCGCATCCCAATAGGCTGGATACATCTCCTCGGTCTGATAATTGTGGTGATCCACCCCTGTCCAAAACACTTCGCCAGGACGCGCTTTCATCTTCGCTTCAATCTCTGGCGGCACACGGTTGGCGACATACTTCCAATCCCGCGTGACAATCGCACGCGAATTGCCCGCTTCGATCAACATATGTGTGCGCCAGTCCTTCGGCTCTGGCTGCCCATAAAGCTGCGAGGTAAAACTGCGACCATCCTGGACCATATCCGCTGGCGCGCTGCCACCCGCCACTTCGATCAAGCTTGCCGCAATATCCACATTGCCAATCAAGCTGTCATTCTCCGCCCCCGGCTGAATGTGCTGGGGCCACGCCACCATCATGGGCACTTTTGCACCGCCCTCAAAGACACTGTTCTTACCACGGCTGCCGTGATCGCTCGTGAAAATAACCATGGTATTTTCACGCAAGCCGAGCGCATCGAGTTGATCCAATACCGCGCCCACATAATCATCCATCCGCGTCGCCATTGCATTCTTTTCAGGGATACCTGCGGCCTTGGTCCGGCGCAGCACATCCTCCGCCGTTGGCAGCACTACAATCGGTTCTTCAACAACACCTGCAGAAGTCACACGTTGATCGTAGGACGTCACATCATTATAACTGAAGTAATACTGACCATGTGGAACCGGCAGCGCGCAATAGAGAAAGAAGGGCTGTTCCTGACTCTCTTCGATAAATTTCAATGCACCTGCACATTGCCAATCGAGATTTACGATCGAGTTTCCCCACTCCATGCGATCAACGACATCCCAACCATAGCCATCGCTCAAATAGTCGACCCCAGCCTCATAATATTCCCGAATGGATTTCTCAAATTTCTTGGTCGTCTCATAAGTCGCATTGGGCTCATGCGCCTTTTTGTTGCGCTTCGGCAGCACCTTATCCGGCATGTTATGCCACTTCCCGATGATCCCCGTACGATAGCCCAGCTTTTGTAGTTCCTTCGCCAAATTGGTCTCTTCGCGCATAATCGCGGGGCGCCATTCCAAGGTCGCATGCGTGCCTACTGGATAGTCCTCTTGCAGTTCGATGCCTCGCGTTGCATAGCGTCCAGTCAATAAGCAATAGCGACTTGAAGTGCACACCGTGCCATTTACATAAAAACGGGTAAACAGTAGGCCCTCCTCGGCCAATGAATCGATATGTGGCGTCAGCACCTTTGGCACTCCAGCCTTGCGCCCCTTGCCGGCCACGCGACGAGCTCCATGCGGCGAAGCCCAAGTCTCGACACGATCCATCGTGATATTTAGCTCATCGGCATCCAAATCATCCGCATAGATAAATACGATATTCGGCTGTAATGCCGCAGACATAAAACTTCCTGAAACTAGCCATAGTAGTCCCAGCAACATTCCTTTAGTGTTCATCATTCTCGAGGAGTAGCTATCAAAAAGTCGAATGTAAGCACAATGAATATACCAACTAAAGAGTCAATTTAAATGTTAAACATTTAAATTGGGAGGGCCAATCACAGCGATAAACCCAAAACGTTTTTCCGTCATGATATCTCCCCGGTGCCTGTAATTAATTTTTCTAAAAGGCTTTGTGCCGCTTCAATTTCAGCTTTCTTTTTTGACCCTGCATTGGCGGACACCCGTGTGCCATTATCAAGGCTGACTTCAACCGTGATAACCGGTGCATGGTCTGGTCCTGTCGTATCAATCAACTTGTAACTCGGCAAGCCCAACCCTTCACGGCTGGTATATTCTTGCAAATCAGATTTAGGGTTTGCCGGCACATCCTTCATGGCATCAAGTATGGGCGCCCAAGCTTTAAGGATAAATTTGGAAGCGACTTCCAGCCCGCCATCCAAATAAAGTGCAGCGATAATCGCCTCGCACAGATTCGCCATCACATTATCGCTTAGCATAATATTATCATTTTGCTGATCGTGAATAAGAGGCGCGGCCATATTGAATTTCTGTGCAATTTCAGAACAGCTTTCACGACTAACAAGAGCACTTAATCTTTTTGCTAACTCACCCTCATCCGCTTGCGGGTATTTATTCATCAAAGTTTCAGAAATCACCATCCCCAACACCCTATCACCCAGAAACTCAAGGCGTTCATTATTGCGACCGACCATGCTGGAATGATGAAGGGCTTCATCAAGGAGAGTTGGATTATGAAAATTATGCGCGAGTCTTTTTATGAGCGCGTCTTTGGCTTTATTATGTCCGACGTTTTCAGATGTCACTCAACGGCCTCAAAAATACGAGTCCATCTGATATTGACTGGCCATTCCCAGACCTTCCAAAAAACCCCTTGATCATTGACTGAGAAAAATTTGACCTCGGCACGACCGACAATGTTTTCATATGGAACAAACCCGACAGCACGCGAAAAGCGGCTATCCATAGAATTGTCCCGATTATCGCCCATCACAAAATAATAGCCCTGCGGAATGTTAAAAATTTCTGTGTTATCCCCGCGACCACTCTCAACCAAATCAAGCGTCCGGTAACTAACACCATTGGGAAGTGTTTCAACATATTGCGTAATCTGCAAGTCTTCCCCATTAGCTTGGGGAGACACAAAA
>ERZ802822.2270-NODE-2270-length-10814-cov-22.387259_pt1 | contig 10814 bp, 10 predicted proteins | sample MGYA00345649_ERZ802822 | MGnify/ENA primary metagenome ERZ802822 (study PRJEB30503, sample SAMEA104212359) | marine metagenome | biome: Westerlies Biome; feature: [SRF] surface water layer (ENVO:00010504) within the epipelagic zone...; material: water... | reverse complement strand
GTATCTAATACCAATACAATGTCTGTCTCAGAAGCTTACAAAATATTAAATCTTAATCCATCTGAAAAAATAACTAAGGAAGATGTGAATAAAGCATATATTAAAATTCAAAAAAAAATACATCCTGATATTTCCCCCGAAACTTCAAGACTTTCATCTATAGTCAATGAAGCAAAAGAAATAGTTTTAAACGACTTAGCTTAATTGATTAAGCCTTTACTAAATTTATTTTTTTATATAAATTTTTATTATGAGTAAAATTAATGGGATATATGCTGCATCAATGTCTATTATTAATAATGATTTAACTTTAGATGTTACTAAAACTATTCAACATGCAGAGATGATTATTGATCAAGGCTGTCATGGAGCTGCAATGTTTGGCAGTACAGGTCAGGCTCAACTCATATCAATTACTGAGAAGATAAAATTATTTAATCAATTATCTACAAGCAAATATAAAGACAAGTATTTAATTGGAACTGGTTTAAATTCTTTAAGTGAAACTATTAATCTAATGAGCGTAGCTAGATCTTTAAATTTCAAAAAATTTTTAATTATGCCACCTGCATATTATAAGTATGAAGATGACAATGTTATTAACTTTTATACAAAAATAATTGAAGCACATCCTGAGTGTGAAATAGTACTTTATAATTTTGAAAAATTATGTGGGTATAAGTTTAGTGTAGAGTGCGTTCAAGAATTAGTAAAACGATTTCCTGATCAAATTATTGGTGTTAAAGATAGTTCTTACAATCTTTTTGAAAATCTAGAAATAGATAATTTTTCTATTTTACCTGGTTCAGAATCTAAATTACTGAAAGGTTTAGAGCTTGGCTGCACTGGAATAATTACAGCTACTTGCAATGTTACATCTGCTCTAGCAAGAAAAGTTTATGATGATTTTTTACAAAAAAAAGAACAAACAGTTAATCAAAAACTTTGTGATGTTAGAAATATATTTGAAAAATATAATTTAATATCTGGACTTCATACTTATTACTCGAAAAATGATATTATTTATAAAAATGTTTTACCACCTTTATCGATCTTAAATTCTAAAGAAGAAAAGGAGTTAATGGGTAATTTGGAAAAATTAAATTTTTCTAGAAAATCAGCGATGGTGGCTTAATGCAATTAGCTAGATTTCTTAATGGGGTATTTAAGAAAGATGGATTTATCTTGGAAAATGCCAATTCTCAAAATTATATTATTGGAACACCTAAAAGTGATAAGCCAATCAAATTAAAAATTTTAGATAAAAAACTTCATTATAAATTATTGTTTCAGCCAGATTTATATTTTGGTGAAGCTTATACTGATGGAGATATAGTAATTGAAAATGGAAGTTTGAGTGATTTTTTAGATTTAGCTTTAATGAATTTTGGAAGAAATGACCTTAATTTATTTAGCTATCTTATAAATAGACTAAGAGGATCATATAGATACCTAACTAACTTTAATTTTATCAAAAAATCTAAAATGAATGTATCTCATCATTATGATATTTCAGATGATCTTTATGACTTATTCTTAGACCCCAAGAGACAATACTCGTGTGCATATTTTAAGAATGAAAATGATAAACTTGAAGATGCTCAAAATAATAAAATTCAACATATTATAAAAAAATTAAACATAAAACCTAATCAGAAAGTTCTAGATATTGGCTGTGGCTGGGGGTCTTTAGCTATTGATATAGCTCAAGCTGCTAATTGTGAGGTTACAGGAATAACATTGTCTGAAAATCAACTTAGTTACTGCAAAAAAAAAGTAAAAGAACTTAATTTAGAAAATCAAGTTACATTTAAATTGATAGATTACAGACAGCTTGATGAAAAATTTGATAGAATTGTAAGTGTTGGAATGTTTGAGCATGTTGGTAGGAAATTTTATAAGAGATTTTTTAAGCAAATTGATAAATTATTAAATAATGATGGGATATCTTTAATTCACACTATAGGCTCGGTAAATCCTCCAAGAGACCCACACCCCTGGATAACAAAATATATTTTTCCTGGTGGTTATACGCCAAGTTTAAGTGAGGTAACTAACCCAATTGAGAAAGCGGGCTTAATTGTTGCTGATATTGAAGTATTAAGGCTTCATTATTCTCATACTCTTAGACATTGGAAAGAAAATTGTATCAACAATAGAGAAAAAATTATTGAAATGTTTGATGAGAAATTTTTTAGAATGTGGGAATTTTATTTAGCTGGATGTGAAATGGCTTTTAAATGGGGTGACCAGGTTGTATATCAATTTCAATTAACTAAAAATTATACATCGACACCAGTTACAAGAGACTATATTTATCAATAAATTATTGATAGAAAAGACTCTCTTGAAAATGAAAAAAAAGAAAAAAAAATCAAAAAAAATAATTAAAAAGAAAACTGGTAAAAAATTAAAACCTAGTAAAAAAAAAGTAAAAAAAATTAAATCAAAATTAAAATCTAATCATAAAAGAGCAAAAAAAGATAAACCAAAATCAAAAAAAATCAAAAACATCTTTAAGTCCAATGAGCCTAAAAAAGAAAATTTTATTCTTAAAATAGTTAATTTTCAAAATTCTTTAAAACCTAAAATAAATTTCAATATAAATTTTAATTTTGAAAAATATATACAGGCATTTTTTGACAAAATTGCCAATACAATTACTCAATATAAAACTGTCAAAAAAGATGAAACGAGAAGGTTAAAATTAGAGAGACAAGAGAAAGAAAGACTAGAAAAAATTGAACTTGAAAATGAAAAACAAAGGGAAGAAGAATTAAAAGTTAAGTTAAAAGAGCAAGCTCTAAAAGAAGAAATAAAGATAGAAAAACAAAGAGCAAGAGACATAAAACTATTCTTAAGAAAAGAGCAGGCATTATTAAGAATTGAGCAGGCTGAAAAACAAAAACAGTTCTTAAAACAATTAAGATTAGAAAAACAAATTGAAAAATTTAGAATTAGAGAAGTTAAAGAATTAGAAAAACTCGAAAAAATATCACTTAGAGAAAAAAGAGATGATTACGCTGGTCTTCAACAAAGAATAGAAAAATTAAAAGAAAAATACCGAATAATTAGGGACCAGAAAATAAAAGAAAGAGTAGAGGCCCTTGGAGTAAAATTACAAGGAGATGAAGATAGAGAAACACTGCTACAAAAAGAAAAAGAATACACTATAGCAAGACAAAAAATCGAATTTGCACTCGAAAGTTTTTATCGTAGCGCAAGTAGTTTGGTGTTTCAGTTAAATAAAAGACATATAACAAGACATATGTCTATTTTCAGATGTATTGATAAAAGATTTGAGACAGGTGAGATTTTTATAAAATGGGATGAGTCCTCTGATGAAGAATGGTTATTATTAATTTATATTAAAAATAATTCTCCAGATGAAGGAATAGTTATTGAAGATAAGACAAATCCTGAAAAAAATATCTCTCATGAGTTTAAAAACAATGAAATATTTAAAGCATCTGACACAATGGTAGACTCTCTCACTCAGCTTATTGCTAGAAAAAGGTCTAAAAATAATAATTAAATTATCTAAATTAATTAAGTATTATCTGGTATGTTTTTTGGAACAATTACAATGTTAATTCTGTATCTAATCTTAAGATACATTCTTGCTTGGATAACTTATTTTAATAATTTGGATCCGAGACTTGGAGATTCTACATGGCGTTGGAGTTATGATTATCATGTAGTTGGCGAAAGAGACATTTCAGATTTAGATGATAAAGCTTTTGTTAGACTAAGAAGAAGAAAAAATAAGATTATTACCTTAATGTATTCTGTTGTAATGATTATGTTTATTGCCTCAATGTCTTTATTAAGTAAAATTTTATTATTTTTTACAAGCTAACTATTTAGTTGTTTTTTATTTTTTAAATATAAAAAATAAGCAACAATTTCATAAGTAAATTTAAAAATTTGAAAAATTATTGGAAGTTTAAAAAAGTTGTATAAAAATTTATATTTTGGAATTTTTTTCCAAACAAAAAGAAAAGCTTCTGCTCCCTCAATTACTCTATTTCCATCTTTAACGTGTAATCTTCTTAAAAGTTCTTTATCTTTTTTAGATGTTTCTTTTTCAGCATTTAAATTATTGGTAATATCAATCCAGTCAATTTCTTCAATTTTCTCTTTTTTGTATAGATTAATTTCAGATCGACAAATTTTACATGAATTATTAAAATAAACTTTCATTATTAAAGACTAACTACATGTGAGATTAAATATTGTACATGTGTAAAATGATCCATTGAAAATCACATACAAACAACTATGTAGTATTTATGAGTAATTTTTTTGATAAATCGGACTTAACCAGAAAAGATGTAGATAAAATTGTATCCGAAACTTTAAAAGATTGTGATGATGGAGAGATATATTTTGAAAACTCAAAATCAGAGTCAATTTTATTAGATGATAATAAAATTAAAAGTTCAAATTATAGCTCTGATCTTGGTTTTGGATTTAGAGCAATTTCTAATGAGGTAGTTGCTTATTCTCATTCAAATGAAATATCGAAAAATGCTTTAAAAAATTCTGCAGAAAATCTTAAATCAACACTTAAATCAATTAAAGGAACGTATAATCATGAAATTCCAAAAACTAATAATAAATTTTATGATGATATTAATCCTATTGAGCAAAAAACATTAGACGCAAAATTAGAAGTTCTTAATAAAGTGAACGATTATTTGCGTAAAAAAGACTCAACAGTAAAACAAGTGACAGCAAGTTTTAGTGGAGAACAAAAATCTATTGAAATAATTCGTTCTGGCGGTGAAGCTTTAACAGACGTTCGTCCTTTAATTAGATTTAACGTCTCTGTAATGCTTGAAAAAAATGGAAGAAAAGAAACAGGTGTTTATGGAATAGGTGGCAGGCAGTCTTATGATGAGTATTTAAAAAATGATAATTGGAAAAATGTATGTGAAGAGGCATTAAGAATTGCTTCAGTTAATTTAGATAGTAAACCAGCTCCAGCAGGAGAGATGAAAGTTGTTTTAGGCCCAGGTTGGCCTGCCATATTAATTCATGAAGCTATTGGTCATGGATTAGAGGGTGATTTTAATAGAAAAAAAACATCTGCATTTCATGATTTAATGGGTCAAAAAGTTGCTAGCGAGGGAGTAACAATTGTTGACGATGGAACTATAGATAAAAGAAGAGGCAGTTTAACTATCGATGACGAGGGCACTCCAACAGAAAGAACAGTTTTAATTGAAAATGGAATTCTAAAAAATTTTATGCAAGACAGATTAAATGCAAGATTGATGAATACTAGATCTACAGGCAGTGGGAGAAGAGAAAATTATAAACACATTGTGCTTCCCAGAATGAGAAACACAATGATGTTGAGTGGAAATCAAACTCAAGATGAAATGATTAAATCGGTTGATAGAGGAATATTTGCTGTGAGTTTTGGAGGAGGACAGGTAGATATTACATCTGGAAAATTTGTTTTTAATTGTACCGAAGCTTATGAAATAATTAATGGAAAAATTGGTTCACCAATTAAGGGTGCAACCTTAATAGGAGATGGTCCTTCCATTTTAAAAGAAGTGTCAATGGTTGGAAACGATATGATGATGGATCCAGGTATTGGAACCTGTGGTAAAGCGGGTCAAGGCGTGCCTGTTGGAGTTGCACAACCTTCAATATTAATTGATAAAATGACTGTAGGTGGAACAAAACTGTAAATCATGATTAAAGATGAAGAGTATTTAAAGTCAAAGGCTTCCTATTGCTTAGATCTAGCGAAAAAACTTGGGGCGACAGATGTAAGTGTAACTGTTGGGAATTCAATTTCTGAGACAGTAAGTTTTAGAAATAAAGTTTTAGATGAGTCTAATAGATCTGATAGCTTAGCAATAAAAATTGAGACTTATTTAGGTAAAAAAAAATCATCAATATCTTCTTCGAATTTATTAGATGAAAATTTAAAAACATTAATTGAAAAATGTTTTGAAACTACAAAAATTACTCCTAACGATGAATTTAATTCTCTTCCAGATAAAGAGTTGTTAGCAAACAATATTAAGGATCTAAACTTGTATGATCAGTCTCATATAGAAAATGATAAAAAAATAGACTATTTGAAAGAGTTGGAAGAAACAGCTTCAATTGATAAAAAAATCATAAATACAGAGTCAGGTTTTACAGAAAATAAATCAAACTTTATTCTAGCTAATAGTGATGGTTTTTGTAATGGGTACAAATCGTCTTCATTTACGGCTTCTTGTGTCACTGTCGCAAAAAACGAAAATAGTATGGAAAGAGACTATGAATTTACAAGCAAATGTCACTTAAATGATATTACTAATCCTTCTGAGCTTGGAGAAACTGCAGCTAAGCATACTATAAAAAAACTTAACCCTAAAAAAATTGGTAGTGATAAACTAAGTATTATTTTTGATAAAAGAATTTCAAAAGGATTCCTTAGCTCTTTTGCAGGTTCAATTTCAGCATCATCTATTGCAAGAGGAACATCTTTCCTTAAAGATAAATTAAACCAACCAATTTTTTCCAATTCTATTAATGTTATTGATAAACCTGATCTAATTAAAGGTATGGGTTCAAAGTGTTTTGACTCTGAAGGAGTTAAAACAGATACATTAAAATTAGTGAGCGATGGAATTTTAAATAATTACTTGGTGGATACCTATAATGGAAAAAAATTAAACTTAAAATCAAATGGAAGAAGTGGTGGAAGCACCAATCTTTATTTTGAAAATGGAAATATAAATTATGATGATTTACTAAAAAGTCATTCTAAGATTTTATATGTTACAGAAACTATAGGTCATGGAACAAATCTTGTAACAGGTGATTATTCAGTGGGTGCTACTGGTTTTTTAGTTGAAGATGGTGAATTTAAATATCCAGTAAACGAAATAACAATAGCTGGAAATTTTAATGAAATGTTTAAAAACATTACACTAGCAAATGATCTAGAATTCAAATACTCAGTTAATTCACCTACCATGATGATTGATGACATGACCGTCGCTGGTAAATGAGTAGATACTGTGTAATTGGCTCAGGAATTTCGGGCGCAACTATTGCAAATCTTTTAAGCGAAAAAAATTCAGTTGATTTATTTGATAAAGCAAAGGGTCCAGGTGGAAGGTCTTCTTTTAAAAGAATAGATAAAGCCAAAGGATTTGATCATGGAACACAATATATTTCACCTAAAAGTCTAGCTTTTAAGAGGTTTGTTAATACTTTAATTAAAAAAAAAATACTTAAAAAATGGAGTGGTAACCATTTATTTCTAAATAAAGCTAAAAAGGAAAATAAAAATCATTTAAAGATCATAGGTAGAAAAGGGAATAATGATATTAGCAAATATCTTTTAAAAAATATCAAATGTTATTTTCAAACAGAATTAAAAAAAATTGACTTTAAAGAAAAAAAATGGGTCCTTACTTTTTCTGATGGAAATAAAAAGATTTACGAAAAATTAATTCTAACTTGTCCATTTCCTCAATTATCAAAGTTATCAAAAAAATTTATAAAAGCTCCATTCATAAAGAAAAAAGTAAAGATGGATGCCAATATTACAGTTATGTTTTCAATAAACAAAACAAACAATAATGTAAGTAGCTATTTATTTGATGACAAAATTTTGGGTTGGGCCGCAAAAGAAAACAGTAAAAAAAGGTTTAAAAGCAACCAAGATTTATGGACTCTGCAAAGTACCTATAATTGGGCAAATAAGATGATTAATAAAAATAGAGAAAATAAAGATATAAATTCTAAAACTCTTATTGATCATTTCTTTAAGCTTACAGGAATTAAAAAAACCAAAATATTATTTTCTCTTAATCATGGCTGGAAATATTCATCAAATTCAAATCCATTAAAGATAAAAAGTTATTGGAACTCTTCATTAAGTTTAGGAGCATGCGCAGATTGGTTTGTAGGACCAAGGCTTGAAGCTGGCTGGATAAGTGCCAATGATCTTTACAAAAAAATTATTAAATAAATTTATTCAAATTTTTTAACTCTATACTCCCAGTTTCCCATTCGGGAATAGGCAACTTTGAGAATTAAAGCATTTTTTTTATCAAACCAAACATCAAAGTTTAATCTTTTATCTTTAGGAAGAGACATATCTTTTGAAGTTAATTTAAAGTGCTCTACTTCATAGGTTTTCCCATATAATTCGATTTTTTCTTTTCCAATAAAAGTAACTACTTGTTCCTTAATACTTCCAGAAATTGGACTTATTTGAGAGTTTGTTTGAAGAATTTTATGGCTCCACCAATTTCCAATTACATTCTCTTTTGATGCACTACCTGTATAAGATGATCCTTTAATATCATATTGATTTTTTTCTTCATTTAACTTTAGCTGAACGTATTTATCTTTTTTATTTTGTTGAGTCTTTGAATTGAAAGAAATTAATTTATCTTTGATATATTTTTCCTCACCATAACTCTCAACTTCAAAAATAGTTGCTCCAAATAATTTAACAGTAAATTTTAATTGATTTGTGACAGTTGTATTGTCTGAGTCTTTCTTAAAAAAATAGTAATTATAACCAATGACTTCACCATCTCTCAAAATTTCCATCTCTATTTTGTTAAATTTATTATAGTGAGCCATATGTGCTGTACTATTGAATGAATAGATTAAAAAAAATAAGAATAATAAAAATTTTTTCATAAATAATTACTTTAATAGACTTTAATTTTAAAAGAAGTAATTTATTAAAAAATGTTTCTAAAAATTAAAAATATACCGATAGTATCTTGGAGCTCAGTTAACTCTTTTAATTTTAAGCCAAAATTATCTACATCTTTTTTTTTAATTTTTGGTTTAGCAATTTTTGGATTAGGAGAGGGTCTCTTAATTTTATCAACAACAGGAAATTCTCCATGGTCTGTGCTTGCTGAAGGAATATCTAATACTACAAGTTTATCTATTGGAACTGCAACTTTTTTTATAAGTGTGTCTGTACTTTTTTTATGGATATTTATTAAACAAAAACCTGGTTTAGGAACAATTTTTAATATTATTATTATAGCTGGGATGATTGATATTACTCTAAATTTTTTTGATGCTCCTTCATCGGTATGGATGAAATATTTTTTAGCTATTTTTTCAGTTTTATTAGTTGGTTTGGGTAGTGGAATTTATCTTGTAGCAAACCTTGGCCCAGGTCCTAGAGATGGATTAATGACTGGACTAACAAAACTTACAAATCTCCCAATTGCTTTAGTAAGAGCTTTTTTAGAAATTTCTGCAGTATTAGCTGGTTGGTATCTTGGTGGAACTGTTGGAGCAGGAACCTTAATTTTTGCTTTTGGGATAGGACCTTGTGTAGCTCTAGGATTATTTTTAGTTAATAGATTATTTAATTAGGCTGCAGCACCTGACTTTTCACTTTTTTTTCTTTCATGAGGATTAAGAATAGCTTTTCTTAATCTAAGTGACTTAGGGGTAATCTCTAAAGCTTCATCAGTATTTAACATACTCAATTGTTCAGCAATTGACATTTGTCTTACTGGTGTAAGTACAACATTTTCATCTGTACCTTGTGTTCTCATATTAGTTAATTGCTTACCCTTCATGACATTTATAATCATATCACCAGGTTTTGGAGTTAATCCCACAATCATACCCTCATATACTGGATCGTTATGAGTTACGAACATTTCACCTCTAGCCTGCAGGTTAAATATTGCAAATGCTACTGCTTTTCCTGTCGACATTGAAATTAGAGCACCATTTTTTCTACCATCCATTTCACCTTCAAACTTCCCATATCCATGAAAAATTCTATTAATTACACCAGTTCCTTTTGTTAGAGTTAAGAATCTACTTGTGTAACCCATTAATCCTCTTGTTGGTGCATGAAACACTAATCTTTTTTTATCTTTTCCAGTATCTTTTAAATCTAAAAGTTTACCTTTTCTTCTGTTCATAGAGTCAATTATTTTTGAGGAAAATTCTTCATCTAAATCAACAGTTATTTCTTCAATAGGTTCGAGTTTATTTCCCTCTTCATCTTTTTGAAATAATACTTTTGGAGGACTGACAGTCATTTCAAAACCTTCACGTCTCATTTGTGTAAGTAAAATTTCAAGCATCAATTCACCTCGACCACTAATTACAAAAGAGTCTACATTTGTATTTTGAGAAAAAGTAATACCAACATTATTTTGAGCTTCAGATACCAATCGATCTCTAATTTGTGTACTTGTTAATTTTTTTCCTTCAGTTCCTGCTAGAGGTGAACTATTAACACTTATTGTAATAGACATAGTAGGTGGATCTATTGGTGTTGCTGAAATTGGTTCGTTTAATTCAGGGTCACAAATTGTGTCTGCAACATTAGCTTTTTCTAACCCAGCAATTACAACAATGTCTCCAGCTTCACCTATTTCAATTGGAACTTTTTTTGTTCCTTCATATCTAAAAATTTTTGTAAGCTTACCCTCATCTACCTTTTCACCTTTAAGGTTAATTGCTTTTATGGGCTGGTTAGCTTTTGCCGTTCCTTGAGATATTCTTCCAACCAAACTTCTCCCTAAAAAACTATCTGCATATAATAGTGTAGATAGCATAGCAAAAGGCTTTGTTTTGTCTAATTCAGCTGGTTTAACGTGTTCGATTATTAGATCTAATAATGGGTGAAGATTTTCTCTTGGACCATCAACTTCTTTGCTTGCCCAACCAGACCTTCCACTTGCGTATAAAACTGGAAAATCTAATTGCTCTTCATTAGCATCTAAACTTACAAACAAATCAAAAGTTTCATCTAACACTTCATTAGCTCTTTGATCGGCTTTATCTAATTT
>ERZ802822.2269-NODE-2269-length-10816-cov-11.771953_pt1 | contig 10816 bp, 10 predicted proteins | sample MGYA00345649_ERZ802822 | MGnify/ENA primary metagenome ERZ802822 (study PRJEB30503, sample SAMEA104212359) | marine metagenome | biome: Westerlies Biome; feature: [SRF] surface water layer (ENVO:00010504) within the epipelagic zone...; material: water... | reverse complement strand
AAGTGACTAAAAACCCTTTATTTAATATAGGTGATATTGTTAAACACCGTATATATCCATTTAGAGGAGTTATAGTTGATGTTGACCCAGAATTCTCGAATACCGAGGAATGGTATCAATCAATACCTGCTGAAATTCGTCCATCTCGACAACAACCTTATTACCACCTTATGGCAGAAAATACAGAAACCTTTTATACAGCGTATGTTTCTCAACAAAATTTAGTTGGAGATGGTGAGAACGGTCCATTGGAACATCCTGATTTAGAAGAAATTTTTAGTGGAATGGATCACGGAAAATATCATTTAAGAAATGAAGTTAGAAATTAACTTTTTTCTATTTTAATCTTTAATTAGTACTAATTGTGTACTATATATGTTTTATGATAAAATTAAATAAAATGACTGATTACGCTGTTGTTTGTCTGGGCATGTTATCTCGTAAACCAGGTTACCCAATGTCGGCCACAGAATTATCAAAAGAAACAGGTATAACTTTATATACAGTTCAAAAACTACTTAAAGTTATCGTGTCGAAAAGTGATTTAATTAGTGCGCATCGCGGGGCTTTAGGTGGGTATATTTTAAATAGAAATTCTTCTGAAATATCAGTTGTTGAAATTATAGAAGCATTAGAAGGTCCTATTACTTTAACTTCATGTGTCGATAATTCAGAAAATTTATGTGAATCTTCTGATATATGCTTCTTAGGAGGTAAGTGGAATAAAGTTAATAATATAATCAGAAAAACACTTAATGATATATCATTAAATGATCTACTTAACTTTGACAACCCTTTTGCGTCTAAGGGTGAAAAGGAAGTTGTAGTTAATACAATTAATTAAAAGGAATTTAAATGGTAGCTACTCAAGAAACAATTGATAAGGTGAAAGAAGTTTCTAGTTCTTATAAATATGGTTTTGTAACTGAACTTGAAGCTGAAAAAGCTCCACTTGGTCTAAGTGAAGACATTGTGAAGTTTATATCAAACAAGAAAAAAGAGCCAAAATGGCTTCTTGATTGGAGACTTAAGGCGTACAAGAAGTGGCTTACTATGGATGAACCGAATTGGGCAATGGTTAATTTTCCAAAAATAGATTTTCAAGATATTTATTATTATTCAGCACCTAAAACTAAGCCTAAATTAAATAGTCTTGATGAAGTTGATCCTGAGTTATTAAAAACATATGAAAAATTAGGTATTCCAATTAAAGAGCAAGAAGTTTTAGCAGGCGTTGCAGTTGATTATGTTTTTGACTCAGTCTCAGTAGCAACAACTTTTAGAGAAAAGCTTGCTGATGAAGGCATTATTTTTTGTCCTATATCAGAAGCAGTACAAAATTATCCAGATCTTGTGAAAAAATATATTGGATCAGTTATACCGATAGGTGATAATTATTATGCTGCTCTCAATTCTGCAGTTTTCACTGATGGTTCATTTGTATATGTTCCTAAGGGTGTGAAATGTCCAATGGAGTTATCAACCTACTTTAGAATAAATGAACAAAATTCAGGTCAATTTGAGAGAACATTAATTATCGTTGAAGATAATTCGTATGTTTCTTATTTAGAAGGTTGTACTGCCCCACAAAGAGATGAAAATCAGTTGCACGCTGCTGTCGTCGAACTAGTAGCAATGGATGATGCAGAGATAAAATATTCAACGGTTCAGAACTGGTATCCAGGTGACAAAGACGGTAAAGGAGGAATTTATAATTTTGTTACAAAAAGAGGTAATTGTCTTGGCAAAAGGTCGAAAATAGCATGGACTCAAGTTGAAACTGGTTCAGCAATCACATGGAAATATCCATCCTGCGTTCTTAGAGGAGATAACTCAGTTGGAGAATTTTATTCTGTAGCTGTGGCCAATAATGCTCAACAGGCTGATACTGGAACAAAAATGATTCATATAGGTAAAAATACTAAATCTACGATCATTTCAAAAGGAATTTCAGCAGGTAAAGCTCAAAACACTTACAGAGGCCAAGTTCAAATTCAAAAAAATGCTAAGGGTTCTAGGAATTTTACCCAATGCGATTCTTTATTAATTGGTGACAGGTGCGGAGCCCATACTGTTCCTTATATAAATCAGCATACTCCGTCGGCTAGAGTAGAACATGAAGCAACTACTTCGAAGATTTCTGAAGATCAACTTTTTTATTGTCTTCAAAGAGGTCTTGATACGGAACAAGCAACTTCTCTGATTGTAAATGGTTTTTGTAAAGAAGTAATGAAAGAGTTACCCATGGAGTTTGCGGTAGAGGCTCAAAAGCTTATAGGAATAAGCTTAGAAGGATCTGTAGGTTAATTAATTTAATTAATAATTTTAAATTGGAATTGATATGTCACTACTTGAAATCAAAAATGCTCATCTAAAACTTGATAATAAAAATATTCTCAACGGAGTTTCTCTTTCAGTAAATAAAGGTGAAGTTCATGCGATTATGGGCCCTAATGGCTCTGGTAAAAGTACTTTGTCTTATATGTTAGCAGGAAGAGATGGATATGAATTAGAGGACGGAGAGATTTTATTAGATGGAAAGTCTTTATCAGAAATGGAAGCTGATGAAAGAGCAAGATCAGGTTTGTTTCTTGCTTTTCAATATCCTGTTGAATTACCTGGTGTAGGAGGTATGAGTTTTTTAAGAGAGGCTGTTAATTCAAGAAGAAAATTTTTAGGCGAAAAGGAACTGGATCATTTAGCCTTCGTTAAGGAAGCTAGAAAAGAAGCTTCAAAGATGTTTGTTAAAGACGAAATGTTAAAAAGGGCTGTAAATGTTGGATTTTCTGGTGGAGAAAAGAAAAGGTTTGAGATTTTACAAATGTCAATGTTGAAACCAAAAGTCTCTATTTTAGATGAAACTGATTCTGGTCTAGATGTAGATGCTCTTAAAATAGTATCTGATGGTGTGAATTCTCAGAGAAATAAAGAAAATGCTATTGTTGTTATTACTCATTATCAAAGATTATTAGATTATATAGTTCCTGATTTTGTTCATATTTTATCTGATGGGGTTATTATCAAATCAGGTGGCCCAGAATTAGCATTAGAAGTTGAAAAAAATGGTTACTCAGGTTTAATTAATGCAGCATAGTTTAAAAGATGATTATGCGAATTGCGTTAAGAATTATACAAATCAATTTAAAGAAAATAGCTTTAGAAAAATAGCTTGTAATGACTTTAAAAGTTGGCCTGGTCCACGTGAGGAAACGTGGAGATTGAGTAGATTAGGAACCTTATCTAGAAAAAAAATTAAACCTATTACTCCTAATTTACAAAAAAAAATTAATGGTAAATCTAAACATATAGGATCAAAAATTATTAAATTTGTAGATGGTGCTTATCGTGGTGATTTGTCTTCTGAAATGCCTTTAGGTGTTAATTTATCAAGTCTTAATGACAGTGAAAGTTTAGAGTATCTGCAAAAATTAAAAAAAAGTAATTTGAATCATCATCCTTCTACAAATGTTTCATTATCGTGCACTCCATCAATAATGAAATTGACTGTGAAAAAAAATGTAAAAGTTAAAGATTTTTTTGAAATAATTTACGAAGGTGGTGAAGAAAGCCAATCAGTTCATCCAGTTTTATACGTAGAATTGGAAGAGAATAGTAGTTTATATTTAATTGAACGTTTTAATCATTTCAGTACATTAGCTATGCCATTGCAATTGACAGAAATAAGAAACAAAGCTTCCTTGAATTCGATTAAAATATTTAACGATAATAAAGAAACATATAATTTGTCTGCACATTGTGTTCATTTATCTGAAGAATCTAATTTAAACTCATTTTCTTTGATAAAAGGGGGAATGTTTACTCGTTCAGAAACACATGCTTATTTAAATGGATGTGGTTCAAAATTAAGCCTTAACGGAATTTACATATCTGGTAACAATCAACATCATGATCTAACTACAGCAATTTATCATGATGTGCCAGACTGCACGTCTAAACAAATTGTAAGAGGGGTGCTAGGTGGAAAATCAACAGGAGTTTTCCAAGGTAAGGTGAGAGTGGCTCAAGATGCTCAGAGAACTGATGGGCAACAAATGAGTAGAGCTATTTTAATATCAGAAAATGCAAATGCTAACGCTAAACCTGAACTTGAGATTTATGCAGATGATGTGATATGCGCACATGGTGCTACTGTTGGAGAATTAGATGACGACCAATTATTTTATCTAAATAGTAGAGGTGTTCCTATGGATAAAGCTAGAGAAATCCTTATAAAAGCCTTTTTAGAAGATATGATCAATCAATCTGTTGATAATTCATTACATGATTTTGTGTTTAAAGAAGCCGAACTTGCCTTATCCTCAATTATAATCAAAGAAACATTATAAAATGAAACATTATGACTTACAACATATAAGAGAACAATTCCCAGCTTTAGATAGACAAGTTTGGAATAAACCACTTGTTTACCTTGACTCTGCCGCATCAATGCAAAAACCAAAGAAAGTTTTAGAGGCTATAAATAAAAATTATTCATTTAATTACTCAAATGTTCATAGAGGTCTTCATAAATTGTCTGAAGAAGCCACCTCTAGTTATGAGGGTGCTAGAAAAAAAGTAGCTAATTTTTTAAACTGTGATGAACAAGAAGTTATTTTTACCTCTGGCGCTACAGCTGCAATAAATTTAGTTGCATATAGCTGGGGAATAAAAAATATAAAGCCTGGAGATGAAATAATAATCACAATTGCAGAACATCATGCAAATATTGTACCTTGGCAACTTATTGCAGAACAGAAGGGTGCAAAAATTAAAGCTGCAAATGTTGATCCTAATATGGATTTTGATGCAGAAATTATAAAAAAATTAGTTACTGATAAAACTAAAATTATTGCTTTCCCTCACATTTCTAATGTTTTAGGAACAATTTTTCCAGTTAAGGAAATTTGTAAAATTGCTAAAGATTGTGGTGCAATTAGTGTAGTAGATGGGTGCCAAGGTATTATTCATGAAAAGGTTGATGTAACTGATTTGGGATGTGATTTTTATTGTTTTTCTGGTCATAAATTATATGGACCCACTGGTATTGGTATCTTATTTGGTAAATATAAAATATTAGAAGAAATGCCACCATTTTTAGGTGGTGGAGATATGATTGATATTGTCAAAATAGAAAAATCAACCTATGCAGATCCTCCATTAAGATTTGAAGCAGGAACACCACCTATAGTAGAAGCAATAGCTTTAGGTGAAGCAATTGATTGGGTTCTTGAAACTGGAATTGACAACATTGGCATTCACGAAAAAAGTGTAATTGATTATGGGACATCTTTATTAGACTCAATTGATGGTGTAAATGTCTTTGGAAAAGCTCCTAGTAAAACAGGGGTAGTATCCTTCACTATGGATTGTGCCCACTCACATGATATAGCAACAATTATTGATAGGGAGGGTATAGCTGTAAGAGCAGGTCATCATTGTGCGCAACCATTAATGGATGCGTTTAATTTAGTATCTACAACTAGAGCTTCTGTCGGAGCATATTCCACAAAAGAAGACTTTGATAAATTAGCTCAGTCTCTTAATAAAGTAAAAAAAATTTTTGGTGTTTGATATGGACGATTCTGAAAACCTCCCTTTATCAGCATTTATGCCACATCATCCATCATCTGATCCACACGCTCCATTTACTGCTAAAGCTGGTAAGAAAAATAATTCATGTGTTAGAAAAATCGAACGCTCGGAAGTTATAAATTTTATTGAAACAATTTATGATCCAGAAATACCAGTAAATATTTATGATTTAGGTCTGATTTATGATATAAATATTTCGGGAAACAATGATATTAAAATTAAAATGTCTCTTACAGCTCCAGGTTGTCCAGTTGCTGGTGAAATGCCTGGACAAGTTGCTGATACAATTGCGAAAATAGATGATGTAGGCTTAATAGAAGTCGAACTTGTATGGGAACCTCCATGGACAAAGGATAGAATGAGTGAAGATGCCAAAATGGCACTTGATATATATTAACTTTAAAGGAGTTTATGATGACTAATGAAAATAAGCCATTATTAACCTTAACCGAGGCTGCTGCTAATAGGGTTAAGACTCTAATGAAAGATACTGAATCAGAAGTAATAGGGCTTAGGATTGGTATTAAAACTGCAGGTTGTTCAGGCATGAAATACAACGTTGAGTACGCAACGGAAATAAAGCCCTTCGAGGAGAAGATTATTTCTAAAGATATTGTTATATGCATTGATCCAGCTGCAATTATGTTTTTAATTGGTTCTGAGATGGATTATAAAGAACAAAAGTTTAGTTCAGGTTTTGAGTTTTCTAATCCAAACGAAATCGCACGCTGCGGTTGTGGTGAAAGCTTTACCGTAGCTTAATAATAATAAATATATAGGTTATCTTTCATGAAAAATGCCGAAGCATTTTCTTCAAACAGTAAAATTTTAACTCCTCTTAAAACTCTTAAGGAATTACTCAGATTTGTTATACCAAAAGGCAACAGAGAAATGCCGTTTAGGATATGCTTAGCATTTATTTTTTTATTTCTGGCAACACTAGTTACTGTCTATACCCCATTTTTATATGGTAAAGCTGTAGATCTGGTTTCAGAAGGAAAACAAGTAAATTTAAATTTACTCTGGTTCGTTATAGGCTCATATGCATTAGCTAGGTTAGGACAAGTTTTTTTTGACGAAGCAAAAGAGTTTGTTTTTGCAAGAGTTGCACAAAAAGCAGTAAGAGGTGCTGCATTAAAAGCCTTCCAACATTTGCATAGTCTATCCCTTGCTTTTCATCTAAATCGACAGACTGGGGGCTTAACAAGAGCTATTGATCGGGGATCAAAAGGTATAGAATTTTTATTAAGATTTGCCGCATTTGAAATTGTCCCTGTTTTAGTTGAATTGATTGCTGTTGGTATAGTTTTATGGGTAACATTTGGTCTTTTGTATGCATTAGTTACTGTAACAACTGTCATAATTTATATTATTTATACGATAAAGGTAACTGAGTGGAGAATTGGAATCAGGCGACAAATGAATATTGCTGACGAAAATGCCTCTACAAAAGCTATAGATAGTCTTTTAAATTTTGAAACTGTTAAATATTTCAATTCTGAAAAAATAGAGGCTGATAGATTTGATAATGCAATGAAATCATATGAAGATTCTGCTGTTAAAGCAAGAGCTTCTTTATCGGTTGTTAATATTGGTCAAGGAGCAATAATTGCGATTGGACTATTCCTAATTATGGGAATGGCGGGTGAAGATATTGCAAGTGAAAAAATGTCAATTGGTGATTTTGTAGTTGTAAATACTTTTTTATTACAATTATATTTACCCTTAAATTTTCTAGGTTTTGTTTATAGAGAGATTAGACAATCTTTATTAGATATTGGTAGGATGTTTGCCTTAGTTGATGAGATGCCAGATATTGTGGACAAACAAAATGCTTATGATCTAGATGTGCATAGTGGTAAAATAGAGTTTAAAAATATAAAATTTTCATTTGGAAATAGGGTAATTTTAAAAAACCTAAATTTTGTTGTGAATCCAGGTCATAAAGTGGCGATAGTTGGTCCTACCGGAGCTGGAAAATCTACAATTTCTAAACTTCTATTTAGATTCTATGACCCTTCTTCTGGTGCTATTTCAATAGATAATCAAAATATAAAAAACGTTACTCAAAGTTCATTAAGGTCAAATATTGGAGTAGTTCCTCAGGATACAGTTTTATTCAATGATACTATAAAATATAATATATCTTATTCTAAACCTGGAGCATCTATTGAAGAAATTAATAAAGCAGCAAAATTATCATCTATTGATAGATTTATTGCCAACCTAGAAATTGGTTATGATACGATTGTTGGTGAAAGAGGCCTTAAACTTTCTGGGGGAGAAAAGCAAAGAGTTGCCATTGCGAGGGCGCTTTTAAAAAACCCAAAAATATTTATTTTTGATGAAGCAACGTCTGCTTTAGATTCCAAAACAGAAAAATCAATAGAGAAATCTCTCAAAAAATTATCAAACAAAAATACCACATTAGTTATAGCTCATAGATTATCAACAATAATAGACGCAGATAAAATTATTGTTTTAGAAAATGGTACAATAGCAGAACAAGGAAGTCACAAAGAGCTTATCAAAAAAAATGGTCTTTATGCAGAAATGTGGATGAGACAACAAGAACAGTTAACTTAATTTCATCCAATAGAAAATTGCTCTTTTAAATATTTATCTTCCATACCATTGGTCTTATCGTAAAGAATGCGCAAGTCAATGTTATGTTTTTGAGAAACAAATACCTGTTTAATATTTTTCACTTCTTTAGCATCAGCACTAGCACTAACAGGACGTAGTTTAGGATTTATTATATTAAATTCAATTATAGATTTATTTTTAATTAGTGCACCTCTCCATCTTCTGGGCCTAAATGGGCTAATAGGAGTTAATGCTAGAATTTCTGATCCAATTGGTAAGATTGGACCGTGAGCAGAAAGATTATAAGCCGTAGACCCCACTGGTGTTGCAACCATGACTCCATCGCAAGTTAACTCACTCAATCTTTCTGTATCGTCAATCTTAATTGAGATTATAGCGCTCTGATGAGTTCTTCTAAATATAGCTACTTCATTAATAGCAAGCTCAACGTACTTCTTGTTTTTAGAGTCAACAGCGACCATCTCGAGTGGGTGGACAATTATTTCATTTGCGTCTTTTAATCGTTCAATTAAGTTTAATTTATGAAAATCGTTCATTAAAAATCCGATGTTGCCTCTATTGAGTCCAAAAACAGGTATATTGTATGTTATACTTTCTCTCATAGCAGCAAGCATCGCTCCATCACCACCAACAGCAACAATTACTTCTGCTCTAGAAAGATCTACTTGGCCATATAAACTAAGGAGCTCATCTGCTACTACTTTTGCTTTTTTATTCTTGGCGATGTGAAAGTGAATTTTCAAAGATTTTACCCTTTTTGTGGTATTTTTAATTATTTCAAGTTAAAACATAACCATATTAAATGGTGATTAAAATGAAAGCAATAGAAACAGCACTTAGCTTAACCCAAGCTTATAAATTAGGTATAGAAAGATTTGAAAAAATGCTTGGAGACGAATTTTCCAAAGCAATTGAATTAATGAATAAAACTAATGAACATATAATAATTTGTGGAATGGGAAAATCAGGGCTTGTTGGAAGGAAAATATCATCCACTCTTGCTTCTACAGGAACACCAAGTATTTTTCTTCATCCTGCTGAAGCTATACACGGTGACTTAGGAAAAGTTCAAAAAAAATCTATAGTGTTGTTAATTTCATATTCTGGTGAAACAGGAGAAATTATTGCACTCATACCAGCCTTAAAAAGGCTTAATGTTACGATAGTTGCTCTTACTGGTGTAAAAGATTCAACTTTAGCATCTAAAGCTAATATTATTTTAGATACTTCTGTAGACAGAGAGGCTTGTCCATTAAATTTAGCTCCAACTACTTCTACAATGATAACTATGGTTTTAGGGGATGCTTTGGCGGTTTCGCTAATGGAATTAAAAAATTTTAAACAAGAAGATTTTGCATTAACCCATCCAGGAGGTTCATTAGGAAAAAGACTCCTTTCATCAGTAAGAGATGAAATGAAGCAAACCAACCTACCATTCATTTACCATGATGCTGGTGTACAAGAAGTTCTAGTTAAAATGACTGAAGGACGTCTTGGTCTGGCATTAGTAGGAACCAAAGAAATTTTAAATGGTGTTATTACTGATGGTGATATACGAAGAGCTTTGATAGATAAAAGTAATTTTTCTCAATTGAAAGCTGAAGATTTAATGAATAAAAATCCTTTGACTGCCCTTGAAACTGATAATTTACAACTGGCCGAAAATCGGATGAGAGAAGCAAAAGTTCAATGTTTAATAGTTAAAAATAAAATTAATGAAGTTGTAGGTGTTATTCAAATTTTTGAATAACTAGATTGTTTTGAGTATGGATATATCACTATTTGACTATGAATTAAGTGAAGATTTAATTGCTCAAAAACCTTGTTATCCTAGAGATAATTCACGTTTATTAAATTGTATTGAAAAAGTTTCTGAAGATCTTAAATTTAAAGACTTACCAAAAATATTAAATCCAGGAGATGTGTTAGTTATTAACAATACGAGAGTAATCCCATCAAGATTGTTTGGTAAACGAGACGAAGTTAATATTGAAGTAACATTACACTTAAAAGTTAAACGTAATTTGTGGAGAGCTTTTATAAGACCTGGACGCAAATGCAAAATTGGCGAAATTATAATCTTTAAAAATAACTTAAAAGCAAAATTGATTGAAAAGTTTGTTCAAGGTGATGTTTTATTAGAATTTAATAAAGGAGATCAGAATTTATTGAATGCAGTCAATCATCAAGGAGAAATGCCTCTACCTCCTTATATAAAAAGAAAGATAAAATCTAATGATGATAAAGAAAATTATCAAACAATATTCGCAGATCTAGATGGAGCAGTGGCTGCCCCAACAGCCGGATTACATTTTACAGGAAAGTTGATAAATCAATTGCAAAAAAAAGGAGTTTTATTTGCACCAATAACTCTTCATGTTGGCGCTGGTACGTTTTTACCTGTCAAAGTTAATAATATATTTGACCATAAAATGCATAAAGAATGGGGAAGTGTAGGTAAAATTACTGCGGAGATTATAAACGATGCAATAGCAAATAATAAGCGTATAATATCAGTGGGCACAACTAGTTTACGGATTTTAGAGACGATAGCAAAAATTAATAATGGGAAAATTAAACCATGGTCTGGTTTCACAGACCTTTTTATAACACCAGG
>ERZ802822.2267-NODE-2267-length-10820-cov-7.344038_pt1 | contig 10820 bp, 9 predicted proteins | sample MGYA00345649_ERZ802822 | MGnify/ENA primary metagenome ERZ802822 (study PRJEB30503, sample SAMEA104212359) | marine metagenome | biome: Westerlies Biome; feature: [SRF] surface water layer (ENVO:00010504) within the epipelagic zone...; material: water... | reverse complement strand
ATAGGATTGCACCAGATGGAAGCGGTGTAATATTCATTAGAAAATCGAACGTGGCTGTTATTACAAATACTAATATGAAATCACGATAAAAGGTTTTATTCATAATCCAGTAAATAAAGCAGAGAAAAATTAATTTCCCTACTTTATTCTATTTTAATTAAGGTTGCTTAATTAAGGTGCTTAATTCGAGTAAGCGAGGCCGCCCATGCCGCTCATTACGCGGAGCACATTGTAGTTAGTGGCGTAGACACGTACTTTGGCGGTCTTTGTGCCCTCGACAGTGGCGTTCGAGAGAACGAGCTGGAGGGTAGCGTTGTCGATGCGCGAGAAGTTGCATGTTCCCGAAGGCTGGTGCTCTTCGGGGCGGAGAGCGAACGAGTAGACGTTGATGCCGGTGTCGGGGTGGCGGGTGTGGTGGTTGAAAGGCTGGACGAGGTCGAAGTATGTGCCTTCGCGCTCCGAGAAGCGGTCCTGTCCGTTGAGCTGGAGTTTGGCAGTGACAACGGGATTTTCGCCCCAGCAGTGAAGGGTGAGCGATGTTTCGGTGAGGACGAATGTGCCGGCATCCGAAACAGCCGAGCCTTGGTATCCGTCGACGCCGACATCGAATGCTCCCACACCATCGGCACCGCCCCAAAGCGATGCACTGAGGGCACCCGAGGCATCGACGGCTCCAGCCGACTCGAATAGACCCGAAGCGTCGATGAAAGCGTTGGCACTTGCACCAACGGCCATTTTTCCGCCGAAAGCGTGGATGGCGTTGGGTAGAGCATCAACGGCATCGGTGTAGTTGAAGGGCTGAGCACCGAGAAGCTTGAAAAGAGTGGAATCGCAGATAAGGGAAGAGCAGTAGTCAACGTTAGCATCAGGCTGCACAACCCAGATGAGCTCCTTCACGGGGTGGTTGAAGTTGAGCTGCATGCGCACCTGCGAGTTGCAGGTCTGGATCTGGTAGGCCTGCGTCTGGCAGATGAGCACCTCGAAGTGGGTGGTGGCGAAGCGATTGCGTTCACCGTCGTCGAGATACACGTAGGTGGTCTCGATGCACGCCGAGAGGTCGGCGTTAGTCAAGCAACAGCCAGAACCGCACGACTTGACGACGACGTTCGGGTTGGAGACGACGATGCACTTCTCGAGGCGCTCGAACTCAATATGCACCTGGACGCCGTGGAACTGGAGCGAGGCGAGCGAGAGCGCCTGGCCCGAGTGCATGGTGAACCAGAACGGCAGCGGCACGTAGAGCGTGCGGCGCTGGCGGAACCTACCCTTGCCCATTGGGAGCACATGGCTTGGTCGAGTCCCAATTCGCAGTGGGCGTTAATCGCAATAATCAGCGCGGCGAAACCCGAGGCCGACGATGCCAAGCCAGCGCTGGTCGGAAAGTCATTGCTGCTGTGAATTGCCAGCGGCGGAATGTCGAAGCTGCCGCGCAACGTTTCCAGCCAGCGACGTAGCTTTGGGTCTTCGGCGGTGGCGTCATTGAGAACGAAGGTATCTGCGGCTGCCTCCGTCACTTGCGTGGTGGTGGTAAGGCCTGCCAGCGTGATCGACAAATTGGCTGTGGCGGGCAAATTGCCCGACCGTTCCTGCTTGCCCCAGTACTTTACCAGTGCAATGTTAGGATGCGCTTGTGCCGTGGTCATGGGTTCGCGCAGGCTTAGCGGTAAGCGTCCGGCGGCGTAAAATCAAAGCCTAGGCGTTCCAGTTCCTGAGCGATACCAATGGTAATCAGATCGCCGTACTCCGGTCCTACAATCTGCACGCCGATGGGCAGGCCATCCTTATTCAGTCCCGTAGGTATCACCGTAGATGGTAAATAGGCGACGCCAGTTAAGCCCGCCCAAAAGACTTGCTCGAAGTATGGGCGCTCGTCGTTATCGACCAAAATGGTGCGTTCACCAAACGGTCGGTGATCGTGGGCAAAGGCCGCAGTGGGCATGATTGGCATGACCAAGGCATCAAACTCCGCAAAGTACTCGTGCCAAGCCCAGCGCAGCTTGTGGCGGGCTTCATTGGCCGCCGCCCACTCGCGGAATGACGAAACTTGACCGCGAAAAACGCGAGCGGCGTCACTGTCATCCTCGGCGTCCAGGGTCTTTACATGCTCTACCAAGGATTTGTAGCTCTCATCGGGCATGCGCGAGGCCATGGTGGCTTGCAAGAGATGTTGATAGATCTTGTGCGAGTCATCCGCCGTAAAGGCGGGCCTCGCAGTTTCATTGAGCTGCGCACCCGCATCCCGCAGCGCCGATGCTACTAGGTTAACGCGCTCCTCCACCTCGTTGGCAACGGGGAAACCCTCATTGCTGCGCCAGATGCCAATACGCAGGTCTGACAGTTTGCCCTCGCCCAACTCGGGCATATCCAGTTTGTAACCGCGTGCAACGATAGGGTCTGGACCCGCCATTAAATTGACGCAGGTGCGCAGGTCGGTAGCGGAACGGGCTAGTGGGCCAATGACGGAAATATCGGGCATGGCGCGCACGCTCGGCAAGGCAGAGTGGCCTTTCATCCACAGTAAATTGTGGGTTGGCTTGTGGCCGAACACACCACAAAAGTGCGCAGGATTGCGGATTGAGCCGCCGATATCTGAGCCGATTTCCAGTCCGGTCAGGCCCGCAGCCAAGGCTGCTGCGGAACCGCCAGAAGAGCCGCCAGAGCCTTTTGAGTGATCGAAGGGGTTGTTGGTGGTGCCGTATACGTCGTTATAGCTTTGAAAATCAGCCAATGAGATTGGCACGTTGGTTTTACCAAAGACATTGGCGCCTGCAGCTTTCAGCCTTCTGATGGCTTCGGCGTCTTCATGAAAGACATTGTCTTTCAGCGCGGGGTTACCCCAAGTGGAGGCGGTACCGGCGAGGTGAAACGATTCTTTGACCGTCATGGGTACGCCGTGCAGTGGCCCTTGCACATGACCCTTGGCCAGGTCTGCGTCGGCCTGCTGGGCGTCGGCGAGCGCTTGCTCTCGAGTGTCCACGACGATGGCGTTGAGTTCGCTGTTGTGCTCGTCTGTTCGAGCCAAATAAAAGTTGAGTAACTCAACAGCAGAAATGTCTTTGTTTTGGATTTTTGCCGCTAACGTAGTGGCAGACGAAAAGGCTAGCTCGCTCATGGTGTTCCCTCGTCCTCAGTCCCAACGGCCCAATGGTTATGGAGCCTGCCAAGTCAGCTGATGCTTGGCAACCGATCTTAATGCCCTGCCTAGGTATCTAGATCTTCTTTGAGGCGCTCTATCCAGCGTTCAATGGATTTGCGTGTCGGAGGCAGATCGAGGGCGATTAGGGCAAGCCCGAGGGGCAGCATCCAAAAGCCCAGAATGGGCAAAAAGCCAAAAACGCCGCCAACCATGAAAAGCAGACCGACGATACTGCGAACACCTGGCGGCAGTTTTGTTTTTGCCCACATCAGTACGCGATAGGAAAACGCCTTGGCTTGGCGCTGCAGGTTTGATTGTTCCTTTGGCACAAGGCTAGCTCTTCACTGCGAGCTGCTCAGACATAGGCGGGCTGGTCGTCTGGTGCTTCGTGATCGTTCGGATGGGCGCGTCGCGACAGCGTTGGGTCTACTGAGCGAAAGCGAAACACGCCATCGTCAGATTCCATGCGCTGCAAGCGGTTGCGATGTATGAGCAAGTGAATATGGGCAATTGCCTCACCCAAGGCCATCATCATCTGCCGTGAATCGAGCTTGCGCGCAAACAGCACAGGCAGTAAATCCTTAGCAATTTGCGGTTCTACGCAGGCTTCTTCGATGGCCAGCATGCGATCTTCATGATGATTAATCAGATCACGCAGCCGCGGCTTCACACCAAAAAACGGTAGGTTGTGGGCGGGCAAAATAAACGTGTCTTCGGGGATTACCTCTAAGAAGTGATCGTGGGACTCCATCCAGTTTTTCAGCGGATTCGCATTAGGCTCCGTGGGGTGCACGCTCACGTTTGAGGTGATGATGGGTAAAATCTGGTCGCCGGATATCAGCACCTTGAGCGCCGAACTGTAGAGGCAGGCGTGCTCCGGGGAGTGGCCTGATCCCACGACAATTTGCCAGTCGGTGTCGCCGATACGCAGAATTTGTCCATCCTGCAGGCGCTCGAAACCCTGCACCATGGTCGGCATGCTCATGCCTTCCGATGCTCGCGACGCCCACATTTTGGCCAACTGCTCCAAGTAATCCTTTGGCATGCCGGCCTGTACGTAGAACTGCTCGCCGATCCAGCCTGACTGAGAATTGCCGCCGCCGTTGGCGAATGCTCTGGCCTGGAAGTACTCGCCTTGGGTCATATAGAGCGGACAACGAAACCGATCGGTGATGTGTTTGGCTTGGCCAATATGATCGGGATGCATGTGGGTGCAAATGACACCGACGACGGGCTTACCGCCCAGCGCATTGGTGAAAACGTCCTCCCACACGTCGGTGGTTTGCGAGTTCGACAAACCCGTATCGACAATCCACCACCCATTGTGGTCTTCCAGCAAATACAGATTGATGAAGGCAAGGGAACCGCTCATGGGCATGGCCAGCCAATAAACGCCCGGGGCTACTGCTTGAAGTTCACCCTTGGCGGGGCGCTCGCTCAGCGGGTAGGTAATGTCGTCAAAAGACGCAGGTCTTGAAATGCTCATGCGACAGAGTATAGCCGCTAGGCTTTTGTAGCGCCGCTTGTGTTTTCTGCTGCGCTGCGGCAAGGCTTGCCAAGCCTGCGACTTTGGTAGATTTTGCTTGCAGGGGATTCAAGGAGAGATGTCTGTGCAGTCAGTCTTAGCAGGCCTAACGGTGGTGGAAGTAAGCCAAAGCCCAGCAGCCGGTCTGGCCACCATGGTGATGGCGGACTTCGGCGCTCAGGTCGTGTGGTTTGAATATGGCGGCGAGGGCGAGGGCGAGGGTAAGGGCGACGATTACCGCGTCTGGCATCGCGGCAAAAAACGCGTGCCCGTGGAGCTCGCGCCAGACAGTGAACCCGCACAATCTCATGCTGATGCGATTCGCGCGCATATTCTTGCCAGCGCGGATGTTTTTGTAACCGATTTGAGTGCCCAGCGTCTTGCCCAGCTGGGTTTGGATTGGCCCACCCTGGGCGCGGCACGTCCTGATCTGGTGCACGCCGAGGTCAGCGCCTTTGGTGATGACAATCCGTTTTCACCCCTCGCCGCCGATGGTGAGCGCGGTATGCCCGAAGAAAGTCTGGTTGCCGCCGCCATTGGTCGCATGATGTTGTTTGAGGGAGTCGCTAAGCGACCTGGCCCTGTCTATGCCGCTGTCAGTGTGGGCACTCACGGAGCGGCGCAGGCCACCTTGGCGGGTGTGCTTGCTCAGCTCATTGCAAGGTGCCATGGCAGTTTAGGTCAGCGCCAACAAAGCACTATTTTGCGTGCGCTAACTTCCTACGATTTGGTGGCGCTGGGTGTAAGCCAGCTTGATGAATCACCGTTTCCCCTCATCAGCCCTTTGGCGGTGAAGCCCATCTTGAATTTTCAGCCGGTGCAGTGTGCGGATGGACGTTGGCTGCAGCTTGGCAATTTGCTCCCGCACCTACAGGTTAATTTTCTTCAGGCTGCAGGCCTCGCCGACATACTCGATGACCCGTTATTCGGACAAGATCCACCGGATGAGGCTGCGGTTGAGCGTTTTCGCAAACGTGTCTGTGAGCATATGGCGACCCGCACGCTGGACGAGTGGATGCGCGAGTTTGAGGCTGACGGCGGCGTGGCCTCGCACCCTTATCAAAGCACCCAGCAGGCGCTACAGGATCCGGACATTGTGGCTAACGGTCATAGCGACACCAGCCACGGGTTTCGTCAGCTCGGGGTGTTAGGGAATTTCGAGCGGACGCCGGGGGTTGTCGCCGCACCGCCGGTCGATGTGGCCCTGGCTGATCTTGGGCTGGCGAAAAAATTCTCGCCCCAGTCTGCGGATACAGGGGCCGCGCACACAGCCCCTCGCTCCTTACCGCTTACCGGTATTACCGTAGTGGAGGCAGCGGCCATCATAGCTTCACCCTTGGGGGCCTCGATGCTCGCAGACCTGGGTGCTCGCGTGATCAAGCTCGAGCCACTGGATGGTGACCCGTTTAGGCTGATGGTCTTTGGCATTGGCGCAGATCGCTGTAATACCGACAAAGAGAGCATTGCGCTAAATCTCAAGAGTGCAGAGGGGCAGAAGATTGCCCAAGACCTGGTGGCGGGCGCCGATGTGTTTATTCACAACTACCGCCCTGGTGTACCCGAACGCCTAGGGCTCGATTATACGACCCTGTCAAAACGCAATCCGCGCTTAGTACACTTGTCAGCAACCGGTTACGGCACGCAAGGCCCGGGCAAAATTCGTCCTTCCACCCACCCAGTGCCCGGCGCGGCCTTGGGCGGGGTGCTGTATCAATTTGGTGAGCTGCCAAGCACACCCCTTGCCTATGACGAAATGCTCGATGTGAGCCGACGGTTATTTCGAGCTAACGAGCTGAATCCCGACCCCAATACCTCGTTCGTCGTAGCCAGTGCCGCGGTGATGGGACTGCTGGCGGCTGCACAAACAGGACAGGGGCAAATGGTGCAGCTTGATATGTTCGGCGCCAATGCCTATGCGAATTTTGATGACTTCGCTGATGTTGGCCGCGGTAGCATGAGAGCCCCGCTGGACGATGATCATCGAGGTAAGGGGCCGTTTGAGCAGCTGTATCCCTGCCGCGAGGGTTGGCTGATGATCAGCGTTGGCAATGAGTTGGATCAGCAGCGTCTGCTTGCAGAGATCGGCAGTTTCGACAATTTGCTTACTGAAGATGCCAGTCATTGGCAGGATCGATTGCTGCCCGTGGGGTTGGGCGCGGTACGTGCCGATGGCACCGTGACGGGCCTGCGTATTCAAGAGCCGCAGTTTGCTCATAGTGATTTGGCAGTGGCCTTTGAGCATCCGATTCACGGTGCGGGCATGCGACATGGGGCTATGTCGGCTTGGCCAATGAGCGATAGGACCTTGCAGGGGCCTTGCCGAACGGGAGACGCGACGCAAGCGCTGCTGCATGAACTGGGACTTTCCGAAGCGCAAATGAGCGCGCTGCAAAGCGGTGAAGTTGTCAACGTTTATGACGTTGGCTAGGCGACATACCGGCGCTATCATCCTTCTAACGGGTTTGCAGGCTCAAAGTCTCAGAGCGAACGACAAAGAGTGAAGATCATGAACAAAGAAGACGCATCAACAACCGCCCTGCAGCGGCCTACGGATTTTTTTACCGCGGATGAAATCGCCTATTTGCGCGAAGTCGATTCCCGGCGCAGTTGGCTTGCCATTGCGCACTGCTGGGCTGTCATTGTCGGCACGTGGATCGTGGTCTCGTTATTTCCCAACCCCATCACCATTACGCTGGGTGTGATGATCATTGGTGCACGGCAACTGGGTCTGTTCGTGCTCACCCACGATGGGGCCCACGGCTCGTTGTTCAAAAACCGCAAGCTTAATGATTGGGTCTGCGAGTGGATTTTGAATCGGCCCTTTACCGACGAGAAGATTGATAACTATCGAAAATACCATGTGGTGCATCACGCCAATACACAACAAGAGAACGATCCAGACTTAGTGCTTTCCAAGCCCTTTCCCATCACCAAGAGTTCCTTTCGGCGCAAAGTAATCCGCGACCTCACCGGACAAACCGGCTGGGATCAGTATGGACGTATCGTCAAGGCTGCCTTTAAAGGCGATACGCTGGCAGCAAAACTCAAGCATGCGTGGCCGAGGATTGGCCCTAATGTATTGATCAACCTGGCATTTCTGGCGGCTTTCGCCGCTGCAGGGGTTTGGTACATGTATTTTGTGCTATGGATTTTGCCAGCGTTTACGTGGAATCGTTTCGTTGTGCGCTTACGCAACATTGGCGAGCACGCCGTGGTGCCGGATAACGATGACCGCCTGCGCAATACGCGTACGACCTTGGCAAGCTGGTGGGAGCGGGCGCTGATTGCACCCTATAACGTGCATTATCACTTGGAGCACCATTTGGTGGTGAATTGCCCGCACTACAAGCTGGCAGATGCGCATCAAATGCTGCTCGACAAGGGTTATGGCGAGCAAATGGAGATTCAGCCCAGCTACAAGGCCGTGCTGAATCTCGCGCTCAGGGCTGGCTAGCCTCTCGGCCTATTGCTTCAAGCTGTTCAAGTACTTGATCAGCGTGAGCGTCTCCGCCGGGTCCATTCGTCCCACCGGTGAGTTACTGTAGGTCGAAAACATCACCTTGCCTTGTGGGTTCAAGACGAACTCGCTGGGTTGAATGAAATCTCGCCGCTCTTCCCACCACGAACCCAGCGCATTGCCGATCTCACGGTTGACGCCATAGGCCACCGGAAAGTTCAGCGGCTCAGCCACTTCCTGTGTTTTTTCTAGCGAGTCCACTGTGCCAGCAATAATGCTGACGCCTTCTGCTGCGAACGCTTCACGGCGCTCTTCATAGCCAGCTAACAGCCGGCGACAATAGGGTCACCAATGGCCGCGATAAAACAGCACGATGGTGTACGGAGTTTCCAAATCAGCGGGTAGCGATAGGGTGTCGCCTGTCACGCAGGTAAGGCTGATGTCCGGAAATTGATCACCGGACGTAAGCATGGTTGTCATAGGGGTCTCCTCGGGAGTTTTTCTGATGTTTTTCTTCGGCGGTAAATGCGGCCCGCTCACTAGCCAAACAGGCTGTTGAATTGTCGTCCTTCGTTGCTGCCTCGACAGCTTTTGATGCAGCGCGCCAAAATCGGTAGCCCGTCGCGTATCTGCTCCAGCGTTAGGTGGCCAAAGGCCAAGCGCAGATACGGCACGCGATCGCGCTGATAATGAAAACTCTGGCCGGGCAAGAAATTCACGCCTTGCTCCAACGCCATGGGTCGCAGGGCCTTGGTATCAACGTCGTCGGGTAGACGAACCCAAATGAACAGCCCACCGACAGGCTCAGACCAAACGCAGATGTCTCCTAACTCGGTTGCCAATCCGTCTAGGGTGAGGTCGCGTTTTTCTTTCAGCACCGGGTTAGTGGCCTTAGCGTGCTTTTGAATACCGTCTTGATAGAACTCGGCGGCGATGGCGGCAGCGAGGTAGTTGCTGCCCGCGTCATGGCGACGGCCAAGTATTTTTTCCAGCATGGGAGGTCGAGCATAGATGTAACCCAGTCGGAGCCCCGGCGCCAAAATTTTGGAGAGCGAACACAGGTAGATTTGATTGGGATCGTCATCCAACGCGTAAAACGCCGGCTCTAACGGGCCGTCGTAATGCACATCGGCGTAGCAGTTATCTTCAACAATGGGCACGCCATAGTGCTTGGCCATTTCAATAATCTGCAGCCTGCGGGCCTTGGGCATAACGAAGCCCGTAGGATTTTGATAGGTAGAAATCGTATAGATAAACTTTGGTAGACGCTTTTCCTTGTGTAGGCGGTCTAGCTCACGTTCCACTGCATCAGGACACATGCCGCCTTCGTCTAACGGGATGCCCACCATGTCGTATTTTAAAGAGCGATAGGCGCTCAGCGTGCCGGGATAGCAGTACTCTTCCACCAGCACGGTATCGCCGTGATTTTCTTGCAGCGCCTCGGCGGTGAGTGTTACGCCCTGCATGGAGCCATTGGTCAACAGCAGATGGTTTGGATCGATGCGGATGCCTTCACGGTCTTCTTCCCGCTGGGCCATGGCAGCGCGCATGCCCGCGTGGCCCAAATCACCTGGGTATTGCGTGAGTGCTTCGGCTTGCTCCTCAATGACTTTGTTAGCCGCCGCTTGTAGCGCCGCCACCGGAAACGTCGCGGGGTCAGACCGACCGCTGCCAAAGTCGTACTTTATCTGTGTCATGGCTTTACCCTCCCTTACCGCTAAACCTTATCGGATTCTGTGCGATGCGTAACACGTTTTGGCATAAAATTCGGGCAACGCGATTGGTTCTGATTTAGGGGTTTTGGCTTTGTGCGGTGGCCTCAGGGCTACTTGCAAGGGGGAAATTCTATGGGTGTCGATGGACTGATCTGGCTGGCTATTTTGGTCGCCGCGATTATGGGTTTTGTGGTGGGCGGCATTTGGTACGGGCCAATTATGGGGCAGCGCTGGTTGGCCGCTGTGGGTTTGACGGAAGAGGATGTTCGCAATGGCAGCATGGTGACCATATATGGCTGTGCCTTTGTACTCAGCGTTATCGCTTCCGCCATGCTTGCTTGGGTGTTGAACGCCTTCGCCGGTTTGGATGAGGTTGGCAGGGTGCTTGTCGCTCTTTGCATTGCTGCTGGGTTTATTGTGCCGACCATCGGCACCAACTATCTGTTTTCGCAGAAAAGCCGCGCTCTATTTCTCATTGATTCCACGTATTGGGTGCTGTTTTATTTGGCGATGGGAACTGTGCACGCCTTGGTGTGAGTTGTTCAAATCGAAAATAGAGATTCTAAATAGGGTAATTCATCGGGCGTGCAGTCGACGTAGTCTGACGCTGGATCTTGGCTGAACTGTCTTGCAGATATTGCAGATCGCCCCTCGTAAACGGCTTTGCAGACTCTGTGCATGCCATCCATTACCCGACCGCTTGCATCAAGAATGATGGGGAACGACAAATCGCTTCGGTCGATGAGCTGCATGTGTTCCAACAGGCTTCGGGGGGTCGGTTGCTGGGACGGTCCCATGTGCCAGTGATTTTGATCCAGCTCAGAAATGGTGCAGGGGTCAACCCAGAGGGTGGGAAGATCGCGACTTAATCGGATCAGTCGGGCCACATTCCATGCATCGAGCCCCGTCCGAGTCCGACGAAAGTGATAGTGGGGCCTTAGCTCTGCGTTCACGCTTGTTTGTCCCGATTCGTAAGATCTTGAATCA
>ERZ802822.2266-NODE-2266-length-10820-cov-28.165410_pt1 | contig 10820 bp, 14 predicted proteins | sample MGYA00345649_ERZ802822 | MGnify/ENA primary metagenome ERZ802822 (study PRJEB30503, sample SAMEA104212359) | marine metagenome | biome: Westerlies Biome; feature: [SRF] surface water layer (ENVO:00010504) within the epipelagic zone...; material: water... | reverse complement strand
CTGACGTACACCGTTCACAACTGGACCTGGCATACATCGACGGGCTGGTGGCGACAATGTTACGCAGTCTTCACAGAACCACGATCCACCGCAGCTGCTTCACATTCGCAGATCCGACAGGCCTCGAGTCCGTAGTCTGGGCGGCTGATTCGCACTCTCCATGGCTCTCACCGAACTGCGCATCGCCTCACGTCGCAGTCAGCTGGCGATGGTGCAGACCAACTGGGTGAAGGCGGAATTGGAGAAAGCCCACCCTGGACTCACCATCACGGTGGAGGCGATGGCCACGCAGGGGGACAAGATCCTGGATGTGGCCCTGGCCAAGATCGGCGACAAGGGCTTATTCACCAAGGAACTGGAAGCGCAGATGCTGGTGGGACGCGCGGAGATCGCCGTCCATTCTCTGAAGGATCTGCCCACCAACCTGCCTGAGGGCCTGATGCTGGGCTGCATCACCGAACGGGAAGATCCAGCGGATGCCCTGGTGGTGAATGCGAAAAATGCCAACCACAAACTCGACACCCTGCCGGAGGGTGCCGTGGTGGGCACCAGCTCCCTGCGCCGGCTGGCCCAGCTGCGGCATCACTACCCACATCTGAGCTTCAAGGACGTTCGCGGCAACGTGATCACGCGCCTGGAGAAGCTCGACTCAGGCGATTACGACTGCTTGATCCTGGCGGCAGCAGGCTTGGAGCGCCTGGGATTCGGCAACCGGATCCACCAGATCATCCCGGGTGACATCTCTCTTCATGCCGTTGGCCAGGGCGCCCTCGGCATCGAATGCGTGGAAGACAAACCAGAGGTACTGGAGATCATCAAGGTGCTGGAGCACACCACCACCTCCCGCCGCTGTCTGGCAGAACGCGCCTTCCTGCGAGAGCTGGAGGGGGGCTGCCAGGTGCCGATCGGTGTCAACAGCCAGATCAGCAATGAGGAGCTCACCCTCACGGGAATGGTGGCCAGCCTGGATGGCAAGCGCCTGATCCGCGATCAGGCCAGTGGTTCCGCTGCTGACCCCGAGTCCATCGGCATCGAGCTGGCCGGCAAACTCAAGCAGCAGGGTGCAGGAGCCATCCTCAAGGAAATCTTTGATGAAGTCCGTCCCGAGGCCTGATTAGCCCCGAATCTGCAGAGGTGTCCCCACCTCAACAACCTCGAACAGCTCACGAATGTGAGTGTTGAGCATGCGGACACATCCAAGGCTGACGGCGGCTCTGCTCCGGACCCAATGGGGCCATGGCGTCCCATGGATTCCGTATTCACCGCGACCGTTGCGATGGAAACCGAGGTAGCGATCGCCGATGGGGCTAGACGGTCCCACCAGCTTGCGCCGCTGTCCGCCCTTGGTGGAGAGATACACAGGATTGACCTGTTTCGACACGATGGAGAACGTTCCCTTCGGGGTCGGCGTCTGGGGATCACCAATGGCGACAGGCCAGGGACCCAGGCGTTGACCGGCACGGATCACACTGATTTGCCGACGCCGCAGATCCAGCACGATCCTGGTGTCGGTTGACGAGCGCAGCGCCAGCTCCTGCGCAGCCACAGGCGCCATCAGGCCCACGGGAAGAAACAGTCCAACGAAAGCAGCGCCAAATCGCATCGAGACTCACGAGACTCGCTGATCTCAAGCTATGCACGGCTGAACGGTTCAGCCACACGGTTTTGTCTCGGTACGCTGCGTCCCATGACCACGCTGGCCGAACCCATCTCAGCCGACAGTTCAGGCCTGCCGCGATTGCTGGGCGGAACGGAGCGGGAGGCGGCCATCGACCGCCTGAGCGTTGGGTTCAACGCCCTCAGCTCCAGCAAGCGTGCCTTTCTGCGAGCAGCCTGGATCCTGCGACGCCAGGGGGTCCTGGTGGTGCGCCAGGCCGTTCCCCCTCAACCTCTCGAAGCCATCAATGCCGAGGTGAATCAACTGCTGGCGCAGTTGGACGCAGGGCAAACGAAACAACTGGCCTCCATCGCCATCCTCAATCTGCCGAACAAGCGGCGAATCAAGGGCTACGAGAACTTCGTGGATGCTGATCAGGCCGTCATCAACCACCGGGTGAAACGGCCGGATGGCCGCAGCGGCAGCGATGCCGGCATGGTGGACATCTTTCACCCGGAACGCCTCAGCGAAGCCATGGCGCACTGGGTGTCGGCCTGCTTGCACGAACGCCTGATCAGCCGACTGCTGCTGACCTCATCGCTGCTGCCGATGCGGGTGAAGTGCCGCAACCTTTACGTGAACCGCGGCGTACAGGACACCCGGGGGTATCACTGCGATGGTCGATCGCAGAAGTTCAAGTCCTTTGTGTTCCTGACGGACGTTCGGGACCTCAGCGATGGCCCCTATTGCTACGTCCCGGCCACGCACCGGGATCGACGCTCCTGGAAACGCAGCCGCCAGTTCAATGAGGCCAATGGCCTCAACCGTCATGAATACAGCCAACTGCAGGGGCTTGAAGCGCTGCCGCTGCTGGCCAAGGCCGGAGACATGGTGATCTCCAGCCAGCGTGGTGCCCACCGCGGCCATCCCCAGCACCCGGATGCCAGGCGGGCGGTGCTGGTGAACATGTATCAGCGCTGGCCATGAAAAAGGCGGGGCCTTGCCCCGCCTTGATCCCCTGAGGGTCAGTGGATCCTGTTGAGGATCAGTCCACCAGCTTGGGGTCGATCTCGGCCATGTAGCGCGCTTCGCAGCCCTTGATGATCTCCACCGCTTTCTCGGTGCCGAAGAAACCGTTCACGCTGCAGGTGCCGGGCTTCTTGAGGTCCTTGTAGTGCTCCCAGTAGTAGGTGGTCTCCTTCTTCCAGTGCTCACCAAGGTCCTCGAAGCTCTTGATGTGATCCATACGCTTGTCGTCAGCAAGCACAGCAATCACCTTGTCGTCCACTTCTCCGCCGTCATCGAAGGTCATCACACCGATGATGCGGGCTTCAACGATGGAACCGGGAACCAACGGCTCGGTGACGTTGACGATTTCGATATCAAGCGGGTCACCGTCTTCATCCCAGGTACGGGGAATGCAGCCGTAGGCGAAGGGGTAGGCCAGGGAGGAATAACCGACACGATCCAGCTTGAGGTGGCCGGTTTCCGTGATCAGCTCGTACTTGTTGATCGTGTTGGAGTTGAGCTCCACGATCGTGTTGAGGCGAAGTTCGGCTTCATCAGCGAAGGCCGGCAGCACATGCAGCAGGTTGGGCATGCTGCGGCTGGGAGCCTGATCAAGGTTGGCCATGGATGGCGGACGACAGCGCCGGGATCCTACGGGCAGCCCGACCAATCAATAAGACAAAGCCGTGCTGGCACGAAATCTAACCTATTTTGCATCTATATCAACTCAATATCGTGCCGCTCTGTAGTCATGCTGACTGCGAGGCCTGCACCTTTCCTCTCACGTGCTCCAGGAAAGCCGTGCTGTCCAGCGGACGACCGGTGACCTGGCGCACCAGATCCTCCGCATTCAGAGCCCGTCCCACCGGATGCACGTGCTGCCGCAACCATCCCAGCAGTGGGGTGATGTCACCGCTGGCGACATGGTCCTCGGGGGCACCGATCTCGGAGGTCATCGCCTGGCACAACTGGGCACTGATCAGATGTCCCAGCAAATAGGAGGGGAAGTAGCCGAACAGGCCCTCGCTCCAGTGCACGTCCTGCAGGCAGCCCTCGGCGTCGTTGGCGGGTGTTACGCCCAACAGTTCGCCGTAGCGGCGATTCCACTCCGCCGGCAGATCCGCCACGTCGAGCCCTTGCTCCAGCAGAGCGATCTCGAGATCGGTGCGGATCAGGATGTGGAGCCCGTAGCTGAGCTCATCGGCCTCCACGCGATTCAGGCCCGGCGCCAAAGGGTTCAGAGCCCGCCAGAGATCCTCCGCACCGTCAAGGGGAGCGCCCGTCGCGGCGAATTGACGCCACCACTGCTCCGCGAAAGGACGGCTGCGGGCCACCCGGTTCTCCCAGAACAGCGACTGGCTCTCGTGCACAGCCATGGACGTCGCCTGGCCGAGCGGCCAGGCAAACCATTGATGGCTCTGGTCCGGCAGACCCTGTTCATACAGAGAATGGCCCCACTCATGGGCCGTCGCCAGAAAACACGACAGGGGCTGACCTTGCACGACCCGGGTGGTGATGCGGTAGTCGGCAGGCCCCAGGGTGATGGAAAAGGGATGGGGCGAACGCGCCACGCAGGTGATCGAGGGATCACGCCCCCAGCTGTTGAGCAGCGCGTCGCACAGCTGCTGCTGGGCTGTCTCCGGCAGATCCCAGCTGGCGGTGCGAGAACGGGGGCCAGAGGCGGTTGCGGCCACCAGGTCTGGCAGTGCCTCTCGCAGGGGAGCAAACACCTCCTGCAGCCGCTTGAGGCTGAGGTCTGGCTCAAACGGCTGGGCCAGGGTCTCCCAGCAGGACCGGGGCTCGGCCAGTTGACGGGCCTGTTCCTGGCGCAGCTGGATCAGGCGCTGCAGGGCTGGCGCGAACTGAGAGAAGTCCGAAGCAGACCGCGCCTGTTGCCACTGGTTGTATCCGCTTGCTTTGGCGGTTGCCAGGGCAGCCACCAGAGCGGGATCCAGCGATTGCTGGCGACGCAGATCCTCCTCCAACAGATCGAGGTTGCGACCCCGCGGGCCACGGTCATCGGTCTCTGTCTGCTGGTTCCACTCCTCTCGCGCCGCTTGCACGAGCTCGGCGTAATGCGTGGAGCTCTGCCGGGCATGCAACTGGGTCGCCAGCAGTGACAGCTGCTCCCCACGCCAGACCGCACCACCACAGGGCATGCGGGTGTTCTGATCCCAATACAACGTGCTCTGAATCGAACCGATGATCTGGGTTTCCCGCAGATGCTCACCGAGACGACTCCAGGCCGGTGATGCGGGCAGCATCCGATTCAGTTCGCTTCTGCAGGGACCTTAACGAGATCCACCGGAACGGAACTGGCAGGGAACCCTTCCCTCGAGCCATCCTGGAGCTGACGCGTCCGAACCAGCATGCGCCGTCTGCTGATGTCCACGACCCTGGCTCTGGCCCTCCCCCTGGCGCTGTGGCCACTCAAATTGATCTACCGCCAACCGGCAGCCAAACCCTGATCAGCGGGCCTCCTCGTCAGCGACCTGATCGGCACTGGCGTCTTCCCCCTCCGCATCGGACTGGTTCTGACGCAGCCGCTTCAGCCAGCGCCCATAGGCAACAGTGCGGTCATCGTCACTGCCATCGGTGACGCGCTCGGAGAACCCTTCAAACGGTGGTGTCGATCGTTCCTGCACAGGGACAACGGGGACTTCACCGCATTGTGCGCTGGAGTGAACGAAGCGTTTCCGCAGGCCACGAAATCCGCATACCGCAGCATCAACGGGAGCGGGTCCCGAGGCGACACCGCTGCCGCGCATCGCAGAGGCTTTGCAGATCAGGCCGGCGGGTGAGCTGCAGCCGACGGGCCGCCCAGATGCTGTACATCCAGTCGACAACAACCGAAATGACGGGCCAACGGGTGGGGGCGTACAACCAACCCAAGCCGATCAGCCGATAGGCCTCGCGGAACACCGCAACATCACGCACCACGTCACCGGAGGCGGTGATGGCATGGATGCGACCCATCGCCTCTTCGTAGCTGATGCCCTGATGGGACTCAGGGTCGTAGTCCAGGGCATCAACATCAACAAAGTCCAGAGCACCCCGGCGATCGCGTCCCCTGAGAAAGGTCACCTCACGCACGCACAACGGGCAGCCTCCGTCGAACAGCACGGTGAGCTCAGGAGAAGCAGACCTTGTCATTCCCGCTTGCAGTAACCGCCACCCACGTTGATCCATTGCGCTGGGCAATCGCGACCCTGACGGGGCTTGAGCCGCTCGACACGACGACCAAAACTGCAGCAGCGGCCATTGCGGGTGTCGGAGTAACCGATGGGACAGTCCTCATTCAGCCTTGGCACAACACGCTGAGCAGCGGCAGACACCGGCTCCAGCAGCAGCAGCAGAGCAACAACAGTGACGAAACCCAGCAGCGCGATTGTGGAACAACCAGCAGAACGCACCACAAACTAAGGAACTCAGCGTTCTGCATCTGCCATGGCCTTGCAGCAGGTTCTGCACCAGCTCGAGCTGGCCACCCAGGGCCAGGGATTCACGCGATTGGATCGCCAGATCAACCAATGGCTTCGTGGCACCGGGCTCTGGCAGGGAATGCTGCATCTCACCTGCCTTCACACCAGCTGCAGCCTCACAATCAACGAAAACGCTGATCCCCGCGTTCTGAACGATCTCGCCGACTGGATGGCGGACATCGTTCCCGAGTCCCGTCGCTACAGCCATGACGACGAAGGAGCCGACGACATGCCGGCCCACATCCGCACAGCGCTCACCGCTCAGACCCTGAGCCTCAGCGTTGACGCTGGCCAGCTGGTGTTGGGCACCTGGCAGGCGGTCTATCTCTGGGAGCACCGACGCCGTCCCCATCAACGGCGCGTGCTGTGTCATCTCCTTGGGGAACCAGCCGCAATGGAGACAACAAGCAAGACCCTGAACCAGCAGATCCAGGCACGCCACGACCCCGAGGCCTGGGCTGCGGATGGAGGAATCGAAACGGAGGTGGATTTGCTGGTGGACCAACTGCACGACCTGGCGGACACCTGATCGACATCGGCCGAAGATGGCGGTGACTGTCGTGGATGATCGCCATGCCCTCCCTGCTCTCAGCGGACCAACGGCAGACGCTGCCGGCGACGCTGCCGCACTGGACCATTCATGAGCAGTCCATCAGCCGGGAGCTGATGTTCAGCGATTTCAATGAAGCCTTCGGTTTCATGAGCCGGGTGGCCCTGTTGGCGGAGGGTCGCAACCACCACCCCAATTGGAGCAACGTTTACAACCGCGTGTCGATCACCCTCTCCACCCACGATCTGGGGGGACTAAGCGACCTCGATGTCGAGCTGGCTGCAGCGATCGATCAACTGCTGCCAGCATGACTGGAGAGGTCTTGATCCCATGACGACCGCACCCGTCGCCTCCGGCACCCCCGTGACCATCCTGAGCGGCTTTCTGGGGGCGGGGAAAACCACCCTGCTGAATCACATTCTCAGCAATCAGCAGGGGGTGAAAACCGCTGTTCTGGTGAATGAGTTCGGCGAGATCGGCATCGACAACGATCTGATCGTGTCCACCGGTGAGGAGATGGTGGAACTCAGCAACGGCTGCATCTGTTGCTCGATCAACGGCGAACTGATGGAGTCCGTTGAGCGGATTCTGGAGCGCCCTGAGCCCCTGGATTACATCGTTGTTGAAACCACCGGACTGGCTGATCCACTGCCGGTGGCCATGACCTTTCTCGGCAGTGAGCTGAGGGATTCAACCCGTCTCGACTCGATCATCACCTTGATTGATGCGGAGAATTTCGAGGTGGGCCTGCTGGACTCCGAGGTGGGACGGGCTCAGGTGATCTACGGCGACATCCTGCTGCTGAACAAATGCGATCTCGTCGCTGAAGAGCGGCTGGCGGAGGTGGAAGCGGAATTACGGGCCGTCAAAAACGATGCCCGCATCCTGCGATCGGTGAAGGGGGATGTGCCCCTGGCCCTGCTGCTGAGTGTCGGCCTGTTCGAGTCCGACAAGGTGGCCACGCCCGTGGAGGACCCCAGCCTCGACCACAGCGACTGTGATCACGACCATGGCCACTGCAGCCATGACCACGACCACAGCCATGGGCACGACCACAGCCATGGGCATGACCACAGCCATCACCATGAACACAGCCATGGGGAAGGCTCGGATCATCTGGCCATCGAAGGGTTCACATCCCTGTCCTTCCAGAGCGATGGTCCCTTCTCCCTGCGCAAATTCCAGAACTTCCTCGACAATCAGATGCCCCAGGAGGTGTTTAGAGCGAAGGGGATTCTCTGGTTCAACGAAAGCGAACGACGCCACGTGTTTCACCTCGCTGGCAAGCGCTTCTCCATCGACGACACCGACTGGACAGGCGATCGCAAGAATCAATTGGTGCTGATTGGTCGCAACATCGACCACACCACCCTGCGCCAGCAGCTGAACGCTTGCGTGGCCAAGGATGCCGGACAAGGATTCGCCTGACTCAGCGCAATCAAGGCAACCCCACTAAGGTGTCGCCATGGAGAACACCCTTATGGCCGAACCGATCACGCTTTTGGCGTTGCTCGTGATCGTCGGTCTGCTGCTTCTGTTGCAGGACTCCGACGATGACAACAGCGGTGGCGGCCTCAGAGAGCCGGTTCTGATCCCTGTGCGGGTGCGCGATCAACAGCGTCGATAAGCCGAAATTCAAAGCCCACTCCGATCCCCTGCCAACGGCGGGGGATTTTTTTTGCACGTTGTGTCACCTCGATCGCCCTGAGCGCAGACCACCCATCGCTATTGCGTATCATTCTCAAAACCAAAAAGAAGCGAATGCTTTTCATTCTCAACAAGCTCGTCAAGTCACGACGTACCGCTTCTGCGCTGGTGCTGGCCATCGGCGCCCTGCTCGGCGCCTGCAGCGGCCCGGAGACAACCAGCCAGATCGGCGTCTACTCAGGCCGTCACTACAACACCGACAAAGACCTCTATGCGCGCTTCACCGAGGCCACCGGCATTCAAGTGAAGCTGCTGGAAGCGAAGGACGACGCTCTGATCGAACGGCTCAACACCGAGGGAGATGACTCCCCCGCCGATGTGTTGATCCTGGCGGATGTGGCCCGGCTCGACCGGGCCGCCGGCATGAATCTGTTCCAGACGGTCGACTCCGATGCCCTCAACCAGGCGGTGCCCCGCGATCTGCGTGACAGCGAGGGACGCTGGTTCGGCCTGACCCGTCGCCTGCGGGCCCCGATGTTCAACGCTGACCGCGTCAACGCAGAGCAGGTGAGCAGCTATGGGGCGCTGGCCGACCCCAGCCTCAAAGGCAAGCTCTGCCTGCGCAACCGCCGCAGTGTCTACAACCAGTCCCTGGTGGCCTTCATGCTGGATGAACAGGGGCAGGCCGCCACGGAGGACTGGATCAAAGGCATGGTGAACAACCTGGCGGAACCGGTCTTCAGCAGCGACACGCCGATGATCCGAGCTGTCGCCCAGGGGCAGTGCGGTGTCGCCCTGGCCAACAGCTACTACCTGGGCCGAATGCAGGCCGGCGACAAGGGGGAAGCCGACAAGACCTTGTCGGGCAAGGTGACCGTGCGCTGGCCCGACCCCGTGCACGTGAACATCACTGGCGGTGGTGTCACCCGTGCCAGCCGCAACCCCGAGGCAGCGCAACGTCTGCTGGAATTTCTGAGCTCGGATCAGGCCCAGGGTGGCTACGCCGCGGCAAACCACGAATATCCACTCAAGGGAATCGGGGAGGACCCGGTGCTCCAGGCTTGGGGGCCCTTCAACCAGGCCAAGGTGTCCGCTGAGCGTCTTGGGGAGCTGAACGCGCAAGCGCTCGAGCTGATGGCCGCCAACGGTTGGCAATGAGCCGTCGTCTGCTGACGCTGCTGGCCTCTGCCCTGGCACTGCTGGCCCTCTGGCCTCTGCTGCAGTTGCTGAGTCAGGGGCTGCAGGGTCTGCAGCAAGGGCTGGTTCGGCTTGGGCCGGATGGCGGACGTCAGATCCGCGGAACTCTCCTGCTGCTACTGGGCAGTGCCCTGGGGGGCACGGTGATCGGCACCGCCAACGGATGGCTGCTGATCAACTGCCGTTTTCCTGGACGGCGCTGGTTGCGCATCGCCCAGCTGATCCCCCTGGCAACCCCCGCTTATCTGCTGTCCGCCACCCTGGTGGATCTGGGCAGCCGCGCCGGTTGGCGCATTCATGGTCTGGGCTGGGGCATCGCCGTGATGGCCCTCGCCACCTACCCCTACGTGTTTCTGCTGAGCACGGAAAGTTTTGGCATGAGCGGCAGACGCCAACTGGAGGCCTGCCGCAGCATGGGCATTGGTCCCTGGTCCGCCTTCCGGCGCGTGGCGCTGCCCATCGCCATGCCCGCGATCGGTGCCGGTGTGGCCCTGATGGGAATGGAGATCGTCAACGAGTTGGGGGCTGTGCAGCTGCTGGGGATCCCCAGCCTGTCGGCCGGCATCCTGGAAGCCTGGCAATCGAACAGTGATCCCACCGCCGCCATCAGCCTGGCTCTGGTCACGCTGGTGATCGTGCTGGGCCTGGTGGTGGGGGAACGTCGGCTGCGCCGTCGCAGCCGACGCTGGAGTGATGGCGTCGCCGGCGGTGATGCCACCGCCTGGCCCCTGCACGGAAGCCGGGCCCTGGCCGCCCAGCTGCTGGGGCTGATCCCACCAACCCTCAGCCTTGGGATCCCTCTGGTCTGGGCCCTCGCCAATCTTGACCAGCTGGGCAGCAGCCTCCGCGACGACCTGCTGCCCCTCAGCCTGCGCAGCCTGCTGCTGGGGGTGAGTGCTGCCCTGCTGGCCCTGGCGGCAGCCTTGCTGCTGGCGATTGCCAAACGCTGGAGCTCGGCCGTTTGGCTGCGCAGCCTCACCTTTCTGGCCGGCATTGGCTACGCCATCCCCGGCACAGTGCTGGCCCTGGCACTGCTGCTGACCGGTGCTCCCTGGCAACTCGCTCCGCTGCTGTTGCTGCTCTGGGGCTACAGCGACCGCTTTCTGGCGGTGGCCAAGGGCGGTCTCGATGCCGCCCTGGAACGGATCAGTCCCAACCTCGATGAAGCCGCCACAGGTTTGGGGTTCAACTGGCAACAGGTGTTGCGCAGGGTCCATTTGCCGTTGCTGCGGGGTCCGATGACCGTTGGGCTGCTGCTGGTGTTTGTGGACACCGTGAAGGAATTGCCCCTCACCTTTGCGCTGCGCCCCTTCGACTTCGACACGCTGTCGGTGCGGGT